>Ga0265293_10005383_pt1 | contig 21417 bp, 21 predicted proteins | sample Munlanlewell138R_FD_192505 | JGI IMG/M metagenome (GOLD analysis project Ga0265293, IMG submission 192505) | Leachate microbial communities from a municipal landfill in Southern Ontario, Canada - Leachate well 138R | ecosystem: Engineered > Solid waste > Landfill > Unclassified | place: Canada... | reverse complement strand
TGCAGCGTTTACTCCCATGATTTCAGCTACCATTTCAGCCACAGGATTGCCTCCAACGCTACAAGCATTAACAGGCGCTCTACCCTCAGCTATGGCTGTTGCTAAACCATCACATCCAGGGAAACCACAAGCTCCACAGTTAGCCCCAGGGAGTACTGATCTTACCTTCTCTATTTTGGGGTCAATTTCTACTGCAAATATATTGGATGCAATAGATAATAAAACTCCAAATCCTAGTCCTAATCCTCCTAATACTATAATTGGATTCAATATATCAGTCATATTATACCTCCTAAACAAGTCCATTAAAGCCTAAAAAGGCAATGGACATTAATCCTGCAGTAATTAAAGCTATAGGAAAACCTTTTAAAGCCTCAGGTATATCTAAAACTTCGAATTTTTCCCTAATCCCTGATATAAGTACTAATGCTAAGGTAAATCCAACGGAAGACCCAATTGCATTAAAAATAGTTTGTATTAAATTATATCCTTCTTGTATGTTTAAAATTGTTACTCCTAGTACTACGCAGTTTGTAGTGATAAGTGGTAAATAAACTCCCAAAGCATTGTATAATGTTGGACTTATCTTTTTTATTACTAACTCAACAAATTGAACCAACGCTGCTATAACTAATATGAAAACAATAGTTTGTAAATAACCAAGACCCATTACATCTAAAATACCCTTCTGAATAAAGTAAGTAATTATAGATGATAATGTTACTACGAAGGTTACTGCAACACCCATTCCAGTTGCAGTTTCCATTTTATTTGATACACCTAAAAATGGACAAATACCTAGGAAGCGAGCTAGTACATAGTTATTAACAAAAATTGTACTAATCAATATTGCTGCTATACTCATTTATTCTTCCTCCTTATTTATATTCGACTAGATGTCTTTTTATTTCTAACTACATTGAAAATTCCTATTAATACTCCAAGTAATATAAATGCGCCTGGAGGCATTACAAAGATTCCAGCAGGTTGGTAGCCTGCACCAAATAATGACTTGCCTAATAAAGTTCCTGCTCCAAAGATTTCCCTTATGGCTCCTAAAACAACAAGTGCAAAAGTATATCCTAATCCCATGCCAAGGCCGTCTACGATAGAAGGTATAATACCATTTTTAAAAGCAAAAGCTTCAGCACGAGCAAGTATTATACAGTTAACTACTATCAATGGAAGGAATATACCTAATGCCTGATAAATAGGTTGAGCGTAAGCCTTCATAAACATCTCAACTATTGTAACAAAAGTTGCTATTACCACAACAAATGCAGGAATACGAATTTTGTCAGGAATTACATTTCTAAGCAATGATATTACAAAGTTTGAGCCTATTAGTACTACAAGTACTGCTAGTCCCATTGCAAAACTATTTACTAAATTTGTTGTAACAGCTAATGTAGAACACATTCCTATTAACTGAACAAATATTGGATTATCATTTATCAAACCATCTTTAAATACTTTCGATAATTTCATTCTTTCCACCTCCAATTACATTAGTTTGAAAGTTGTGTATTGAACACTTCTCTAGCCGCATTTACTCCAGCTAACACACCTTTAGTTGTATATGTTGCACCACTTAATGTTTCAACAGTTACTTCATCAGATACAGCCTTTCCTTTAAATCTATCTGTGAAATCTGGTTCTTCTGCTTTAGCACCTAACCCTGGAGTTTCAGAGTGTTCAAGCACTTTCATTCCTGCTACAGTACCATCATTTGAAAAACCTGTCATTACTATAAGGTCTCCAGCAAATCCTTTAGATACAGTTTTTATAGCATATCCACTTAAAGTGTCTCCGTTATATACTTCAAATATCTCTATGATTGATGCATTAACTGCAATAATTTCATTAAGCTTTCCTTCATCTAAAGGTTGAAACTTTGCTTCCTCATTAAATATTTCTCTTAATGCTCCTAAACTTCCTGCCATCTCTAGTTCAGCAATCTTGTCCTTAGTCATATTGTTTGATATGGCCAAAACTCCTGCTGAAACTACAGTTATAATAAGTAAGATTAGACCCAGTTTTATAGTTTCTCTCATTTATTTCGCCCTCCCAAATATTTTTGGTGAAGTAAACTTTTCTATTAATGGGCTAGCAACATTCATAAGTAAGATAGAATATGAAACACCTTCTGGGAAACCACCCTTTACTCTGATTAAAGCTGTTAAAGCTCCCGCTCCTAATCCGAAGATGATTTGACCTAATGATGTAACAGGTGCTGATGCATAATCAGTTGCCATGAAAAATGCCCCAAGTATTAAACCTCCACCTAAAATATGATACATAAGTTGATCTGCTTCAACTCCTAATACAAGCAACATTATTGCAGTAGTTGCCACATAAAAAACAGGAGTTTTCCAGTTAATAACTTTTCTAATCATTAAATATACTGCACCTATTAGCAACAATGCTGCTGAAGTTTCACCAATAGCACCACCTATATTTCCTATGAACATATCCATAAGTGCTGGTAACTCAGCACCTGCTTGAGCTACTGTAGCAGAAGCCCCTGCGTCTGCTCCACCAAATTTCATAATAGCAAGTGGTGTAGCACCAGTTACAGCATCTGCTCCTGGCAATACATAGTTAGACATAATATTTGGCCATGAAGCAAGCAATACAGCCCTTGCTGCTAATGCTGGATTCATGAAATTTGAACCTAATCCTCCAAATAATTGTTTTACTATAATGATAGCAAAGCCAGAACCAAATACTGGTATCCACCAAGGTGCATTTGCTGGTAAGTTAAATGCCAATAAAATACCTGTAATTACTGCACTATAATCGCTAATTGAAACTTCCTTCTTTAACAACTTTTGTATTGCCGCTTCGAAGAATATAGCGGATGCAACTGATATTAGTATTAACTTTAAGGCATTAAGCCCAAAGAAGTATACTGCTCCTATAATAGCTGGTATTAAAGCTATGACTACATCTAACATTATCTTTTTAACAGATTCATTAGATCTTAAATGAGGTGATGAAGATACTATTAACATATGATCTGGTACTACTGAATCTGTTTTTGTAGTGTTTAACACTTTGCCTTCCATTCACTTTCCTCCTAACTACTATGATTTTTTCCTCTTAGCAAGAATTTCTCTCTTTGCAAATCTAATAGATTCCACTAATGGTCTCTTTGCAGGACATACAAAAGAGCATGAGCCACACTCAACGCAATCCAAAGCACCGTATCTTTCCGCACCTTGTAGATTACTCTTTAGAGCATAGGCTGAAATATATAAAGGTTGTAAAAATACAGGACAAGCCTCTAAGCATTTTCCACATTTTATACAAGGTGAAACTTTTTCTGCCAGAGCCTCTTCCTCAGTAAGTACTAATATACCACCTGAACCCTTGATTACTGGCACATCTGTTGTAAATTGGCTCAGTCCCATCATAGGTCCACCCATTATTACCTTACCAGGTGCCCCATTAAATCCACCAGCTTGGTCAATTACCTCTTGGAAGGGAGTTCCTATTTTAACAATAAGGTTCTTAGGTTCATTAACGCCATTTCCTGTAACAGTTACTACTCTCTCATATACAGGTTTTCCTTCTAAAATTGCTTCTGCTATTGCTTTAGCTGTGCTCACATTATTCACTACGCAACTAACATCCATTGGCAATCCACCTGAAGGAACCATTCTGCCTGTTACAGCATTAATAAGCCTTTTTTCGTCTCCTTGTGGATATTTAGTTTTTAATGTAACTATATTAATATTGTCCTCATCTTTGATTACTGCCTTCAATGCATCTACTGCATCCATTTTATTATTTTCAATACCAATGAATCCTCTTTCAACATTTAATGCTTTCATGATAGCCTTTAATCCAAATACAACTTTTTCTGGCATTTCTAGCATTATTCTATGGTCTGAGGTCAAAAATGGTTCACATTCTGCTCCATTTATAATAACTGTATCAATTTTTTTATCAGGCGGTGGTGATAATTTAACATGAGTAGGAAATCCTGCTCCACCCATACCTGTAATTCCAGATTCCTTAATTATCTGGATTATTTCCTTTGATGAAAGGTTGTCCAAACTTCCCTTAGGTTGAATTCCTTCATCCATTTGATTTGCGCCATCTGACTCAATTACTACACATTTAGCATTGATGCCTGTAGGTGTTGTTATTGTAGTAATATTCTTTACAGTACCAGAAACACTGGAGTGAATCGGTGCTGATACAAAAGCTTGAGACTCACCAATTTTCTGCCCTACTTTTACATTGTCACCTACCTTAACTAAAGGTTCACAAGGTGCTCCTGTATGCTGATGTAGCGGTATATATACTATACTTGGCTCTTTTGCATATTCTAGGGCCTTTTTTTCTGTCATCTCCTTATTGTGCGGTACATGTACCCCACCCTTAAAAGTGAGATTTTCAAGTTTCATTCCTTTCCACCTCTCTATTAATATTTTATTAATGGTCCTTAAATAATTAAGCCCTAAAATCATGGGCTTAACAAATTCCTAATATATTATAACATTAATGACTATTGTTGTATATAAATGGACTTTGCAAAAGAATGTCATTTTTTATACAAACCTTGTCAATTATTATATAATATTTTCTTTAATTTAACTATGTTTTTATTAAAAACCCAGGTTTTAACATAAGTTTCTTGCTGATAAATAAAATATTATCGCCTAAACATAGTCAAAGAACATGGATATGTTCTTTTTTAATAGCCATGTTCTTTTATAAAGCCTATAATTAAATCCCTTTAATTTTACTAGGCTTTGTTTTTGTTTAACAATTAACAAATTTTAAAGTTTTTATGATTTTTTTAAAATTGTTAAGAAAATTTTATATTTGACTATTTATAGCTATGAAGTCCTGCCAATAAAACATTTACGCCAACAAATGTAAATATTACACAAATAAATCCTATTACGGAAAACCAAGCAGCCGTTTTGCCTTTCCATCCCCTATTGAATCTTAAGTGGATATAAGTAGAATATATGATCCAAGTAATAAGAGACCAGGTTTCCTTAGGATCCCATCCCCAATATCTAGACCAAGCTGATTTTGCCCATATCATTCCTGTCACTATAACTAATGTAAGGGTTAGATAGCCAAAGGCAATAACTCTATAACTTAAATAATCACAAATTTCAGCATTTGGCATATGACCCTTCTTGTTTCCCTTATCTTTTTTATATTCATTGATAAGGTACATAACAGAAAGCCCTGCTGCAACTGCAAAGGAACCATAAGATATTATAGCTGTACCAACATGAATAGTAAGCCATCTACTTTGTAATGCCGGCATTAAAGGTTTAATTGTTTTGGGTAGCATAGATGCATATCCCATCATTAAGAATGCTAAAGGCATTACAAAGGCACCTACTGCTGTAAATTTGTATACAAAGTGAATGACTAAATAACAAAGTACTATACCCCAAGTAAAGCTGTTTGCAAATTCAAATTGATTACTAAATGGAAGTCTTCCAGATTCAATTATCCTCAAAATCATTGCTAATGTATGGATTAGAAATCCTGAAATCGAAGCTATAACAGCAAATTTCCCTATTTTTTCCTTTGATGACGCTAAGAAAACAAAGAATCCAATAGATGCTACTATATATATAGCGAAAGATAATGTGAAAAATAACTCTTCAAAATATATAATATCCATTATATTTCTCCTTTCTTAATCTTATTGTTTGATGCTATGATATTTTTAATTTGCAAACTAAATCCCCAAATATTTTGTCTTGTAATAGGTAATACTCGTTCTTCCTCTACTAATACAAACTTTGGATAGAAATAGAATGATAAAAATAGTCCTAAAAACATTAGCAAACATCCTAGCATTACAAAATAATATCCGAAATCCTTCCTATATATTAGACCTGTATACATTTTAGAGTCTTCAAATACTATTTCGATATCATCATAGGGTATAGGTCTTCCTGGTTCAACTATATATGAATCTATATAATTGTTAAATTCATATAAAACCACTGCATAGTGAGGATCTTTCATCTGTTGAGAAATAGCCTGAGGTTGTCCCATTTGATCTATGCCAAATTCAGGATAAAATCCATAAAGATAAACTGTTAAATGCTTTGGTTGATAGAAGTGTTGCTGATTGTTTTTAAGCATCTTCTTCTCAAGTACATTTCCTTCCTTATCTTTTATTACAAGATTACTAACCCACCCAAAGCTTGACTGATAAATATTTAATCCTTTATGATTTAATGGGTTATTTACCCAAATCTTTTTAGACTTTACTTCTTCACCTTTTTCTATTATCTTCAACTCGCTATAATACTGCTCTGTTGTTCCATCTTCTCTAAATCCTAGGTAAAAATCATCCACCTTCAATGTAAATCCATATTCACTGAAGGTGTTACTTTCTCCTGGCAATAAATTTACAAAACCTTCCTGGGCAAACATGTTTCCTAAAAAGCTTCCCAAGATAATGATTAAAATCCCTAAATGTGTAACTGAAGGTCCTAAAACTCCAAACTTATGCTTGCTTGCCTTAAAGCCTTTTTCTATATCCTTTATTTTAAAACCTTTTTTCCCCAGTGATAGTTTGAAATTTTCCATGTCCATCTTTTCATTCCATAGATTTTCTGAATCCTTCAAAGGTCCAGGAAAGTATTCATCAGACAGTCTTCTAAGCTGTGATGGAAGTAAATTTATTGTACAACCCGTTAAGTTCACTATAAATAGAAATAGTAAAGTTATATATATAAAAGAACTATATACTTTGTTAAACTGCAAAAACACTATAATATTGCCAAAAGTTTGATATTTTTCTAAATAAAACTCTACTGCTGCTCCTTGAGGCAGTACAGTTCCAATTATAGAGTATGTAGCTATTACAATAAATAAGATAATGGCAAATTTAAAACTAATTATGAACTTACCAACTTTTTTAATCATTATATATCTCTCCTAATATTGTCTTTAGTAAAAATAAAGGGGGATAAATCCCCCTTTATTTGATTGTTTGAGTAACTAAGGTCTTGGCACGATTAATCTTTTGTTTTCTTCGCTGTCAGATTCCCATAAATCCTTTTCATTTAAGAAAAGTTTATCGTTTTCATGACAGGACTCGCAAGACTCATTTTGGAAAGTATTTTTTTGGATATTATGGGTTGGTGAATACTTCCAATTGTTAATATTATCAAAGTTTGGTAGCATACCTTCTTCTACTGAATCAAATGTATCTTTAGCAGTAGGTATATGTCTTAATGTCACATATTTATAAGGCCTTTCTGGAGTTGGATTTGGATTCAATCCTATCTTAAACATTAATTTAGTTTGTGAAGAACTCTTTAAGGCTGTTTTATCTTCATTATAATCTACATGGCATTCAAAACAGTTGTTGTTCGCTTGAGCATGGCATACCTGACAGGATAAATCTTCACCGTGTACATTGTGAGCTTGGATTTCTGAATTTCCTGGTTTTTCATCTTCGTGGCAATCTAAACATGATGGAAGTGGTTGTTCCCACATAGAATCATATTCTTGTCCATCACCATGGAAGTTTTCTATAGGGTGACAATCCATACAAGTCATACCTTTTTCAAAGTGAACATCTCCACTAAATCCTACTTCTCCCATAAACTCACCTGCATTCCTTGCTCCATGGCAACCATAACATGTTTCTTCCATTGGAGGAGTTTTGAAAAACTCATGCTGACTAATTAGTCCGCCAGTATATGGTTTTGGTCTACTTACATGACAATCTCCACAAGTAGCATGACAATTAATACAGTTCATCCCAAATGCTTCTGCATGGGCTGGGGAATCAGGCATTGAATCTTTACCTGAAAATGCCATTAATCCATTTTCCATTCCTTTTATATTATTGTGTATTGAAAATTCGAATGTTTCAGTTACACCACCATGACATTTTGAACAAATACCATCTATATCTGCAGATGGATATGGATTCATAGTTGCGTGGGCTTCTGCTTGAGTTTGGGCATTTTCTCCACCGTGGCAATTTATACAACCTAACTGCCCGTGGGCTGTATCTAAAAATTCTTTAGATACTAAGTACATATCTACAGCTTCCAGCTGTGGACCTGAAACACCTCAACCACCTTGACCTCCATGACCTTCACTAGATTCCATAACTACTGAACCTATTATAGCTTCACTAGTATGACAAATAATACAGCTACTACTATCTATGGGATCAATGGCTACTGGCGTTGTAAGTTTTCTAGCAATATGTTCAGATTTTCTAGTTAGCTGATACCCAAATAATAGTCCAACAGCTATTACTATCATAATTACTGCACTAAAAAGTCTATTGTTATAAAACTTATCTTTTTTTGCCATTATATCACCTCCGCTTTATCATTGACTTATCTTTAGTTTACTTAGACTAATCAAATAAAAGTGTAATATATGGGGCAATACCTGCCCCATATATTAATTTGTAACTACTGGCAATTCAGCTCCTGTCCAACCTGCCATACCTCTACTAATTGAATAAGCATTGTATCCATTTAATCTTAGCATCATTAAAATTTGTGCTGCTGTTTGGCCTGAGTAGCAAGTTATATAAACAGGTCTATTTTTTGGTAATTTATCAAGATTTTGTCCAACTTCTTTGAATCCTATATTTTCGGCACCTTCTATATGGCCTTTTTCATAATCATCTTTACCTCTAATATCTAATACATAAATTGAAGCTGGGTTATCTGCAATAAGCTCATTAAGAGTTTCTGGTTTTTCAATATAGTTTTTACCTTCTTCAAAGTATGCTACTACAGCATCCCAAAGTACTTGTTCTTCTTCACTTAAATTAGGGGTTTTGCCTTCTGGTAATGGATTTTCTGTTGTTTCTAAAGTATCTTCAGATAACTCTAAAGTTTTCCAACCAAAATTCATACCACCTTGATATGATAAGGCATTGAAACCAAGAAGTTTAATTGCTGCTACAGCTTGACCTGAAGTTTGACCTGAGTAGCAATATAGTATGATTTGCTTGTTGTTTGGTAATTTATCAAGGTTTTTACCAATTGTACCAAATGGAATATTAACTGCTCCTGGTAAGTGGCCTTTGTCATAATCTTCTTTAGCTCTAATATCTACTAAAAACAATGCATCTGGATTATCTTCGATTAATGCCATTGCATCCTTTACAGGAATCATATTGCTGTTAGCTGGAATATTGTTCATATAGGCAGTTGTATGCTCTAATATGACTGCTGCAGGGTCTAATTCTTCTTTTTCCTCTGGTGCTGGTGTTGGTGCTGGTGTTTTAACCTTTTGTGGTTGTTCAACTACTGCTGGTTCTTCTTTTTTTGCACAACCGCTAAGTACGCTTGCCATTAACATCAATGCTAATAACAAACTCATGATTCTTTTCATTTTCATAATTTTTCTCCCCCTTAATTTTGATAAATATAAAATTAACATACTTCTTTAAGGTAATTATAGCATACCTAGGTACTGTAATCAATATACAATATTGCCATATTCTTATAAATATGACTAAAAAATCTCCATCTTTCGATGGAGATAAGCATGTATCATTGATGTTACCATTAATTGGTTAATATCAAAAATCTAAAAAATATTTTATTAATTGTCATATTTAACTAATGAATTTACATGATATTTTTCTAGTTTTTCCCTTCCCTTTAAAAACTCTAATTCAATTAAAAACTCTAGTGCCACCACTTCTCCTCCTAGGGATTCTATCAGCTTGGCAACTGATGATACAGTACCCCCCGTTGCTAATAAGTCATCAACTATGGCGACTTTCTTTCCTTTTTCTATAGCATCTACATGTATTTCAAGGGCACTATTACCATATTCTAATTCATATTCATGACTGGCAGTTTCTCCTGGTAATTTTCCAGGTTTTCTAACGGGTATAAATCCTACTCCTAAACCATAGGCCACTGCTGCACCAAGTAAAAATCCTCTAGCTTCTGGTCCAGCAATATAATCTACATCCTTTCCCTTCAAGTCCTCTATTATAAGGTCTACAACTTTTATAAAAGCATTTCCATCCTTGACCAAGGTAGTTATATCTTTAAAGCTAATACCTGCCTCTGGAAAGTCTTCAATCACTCTTATTTTAGATTTAAAATCCAACTTAACCCCTCCTTGTGCTATTCAAATAGAATTCCTATCTAAGTTTATCACATTTAACAAATTTATACACCAAAAATCTAAAACACTTTAACTATTTACAGTGATATAAGGATTTGATAAATTGTTAAAGCCCTAACTTTAATAATAATATGAAGAGAGTTTTTTGTAGTTTCATAGAAGGTTTTAAGTAACTTTGTCATAAAATATATTTTCAAACAAAAAACTCCATTATAAATGGAGTTTTTATCATTATGGTGCAGGGAAAGGGACTCGAACCCTCATGCGATTAGGCATACGCCCCTCAAACGTACGTGTCTACCAGTTCCACCACCCCTGCGATTTAGTTACCTATATAATATTACTACAGTTTTTATTTTTTTTCAATAACTTATTTACAGGTCAACTATTGTAGCTCAGTAGGTATATAGCATTTTTCTATTCCTCTATAGGGATTGAAGAAAACAGGATTTAAATCTCCTAGTATTTTACTATCCACTAGTAAAGCTTTGTTTTTGAAAAACAAACTTAAATAAGGTAGTTCCTTAACTATAAAAACTTGAAGCTCATCATATGACTTTATCTTTTCTTCTCTAGTTCCTTTTAAGAAAGCATTTTCAAGTAGCGCGTCCATATGTTCATTAGCATATTTAATGAAGTTTGTATTGTATTGGATCTGTGAACTATGGAATGCAAAGGATAGTTCGGGTATTATAGATAATTGCCATCCGAGTAATGCCATGTCATAATCACCTGACAATAGTTGTTGATTTATAGTTTCCCATTGACTTTCAATATCTTCAATGGTTACCTTCTCATCTTGTCTATCCTCAGGATAGATACTTACATTAATTCCAAGCTTATTTAAGTCTTCTTTTATCATTTCTGCAGTTCTAAGCCTCAAAGGATTATAGGAATTAGTCAGTAATTTTAGGGAAATACTCTCCCCATTTTCATCTTCTAAAAATCCATCATTATCTATATCTTTCCAACCTAACTTGTTCAATTCTTCTTTTGCCAATTCTAGATTATATCCATAAGTATTTGCACTCTGAGATATTAGCCAAGAATCTGGATGAATTGGGACATCTGTTTGGGTACCATGGCCTAGATATAGGTTTTGGATAATAAACTGCCTGTCTATACCATAAACTATAGCTTTTCTAAGATGTTGCCCCTTTTCTTCAGAGAACAATTCTTTAGAAAAATTAAAGCCTAAAAACTCATAGTTTGCAGAGACAAATTCAAAGGTTTTTATTCTAGTGTTTTGACTATATTTATCCCAATCAACTCCAATAGTTGTAGCCATATTTATTTGTCCCGTTTCAAAGGCTGTTAAAATATCTTCTTCATTATCTAATACTCTGCCAATTATCTCATGGATATAAGGTTTGCCATTTCTATAATCATCGTTTCTTGATAATTTTATTTGTTTCATCTTTTCATAGGATTCAAATTTATATGGTCCAGTACCTATAGGAGTATAGTTATTTACTTCTAATGCTTTAATAAAATCTTGACTTCCACCTTTATTTGTAGCAAATATATGTCTTGGTATTATTGGAAAAGTAAGGACTTCAAGGTTGTTGCTAAAAGCTCTATCAAATGTAAGTACAATATTATTATCATCTATAATTGAAACATCCATTATCCTTCTTAAATCTGATGGGCTATATGAACCCATAGCATTTGAAAACATTTGTTTATAAGTACTATCTGTATTTGCATATTTAATAGTATTTATTGTAAAAGCCACATCTTCAGCTTCGAACTTTTCCCCATCATGCCAATAAACATCATCTCTTAATTCAATGTTAATAACCCTTCCATCATCTTTTATGCTATAATCCTTGGCCAACTGGTTTATTATATTTAAATCATCTCCAAAATCAAATAGACCTTCAAAAATAAGCTTACTAAAAAAATAATAACTAGTATTTTCTATCATCAATGGATTTAGAGTATTGAAATTAGTCAGAGGTAAAACCACTTGGCCTCCTTCTACTGGAGTATATTCAGTAGTAGTATCTATACCTTCGCCTTGAGGTTCTTCTTCCACAACAAGTTCTTTTTGTTCACATCCTGCTACTGTTAAAACTATCAATATTATAAGAATTAAGCTTAAACTTTTTTTATATTTCATCTTTTTCCACCTCATCATCTGATTCTTACTGCTGTTTTAATATTCTTTTAATATTATGTAATAGATCAATATAAAAAGAATCCTTATCATTTTTGTTCATTATATAATGTTTATAAACTCTACTATATATTTTGTAGGTACTTTTCACTTTTATTATATAATCTTCTGTTTCTTTAAAAGGAATTGTTGTTAATCCCTGCCCATCACTATTATATCTTTCATCATTAATCCACTTTTTCACATTTCCACTGCCTGCATTATATGCGGCTAATACTAATTCTAAGTCTCCATCAAACTCTTTAAATAGAGTATCTAAGTACCATGTGCCAATCCTAATATTTGTTTCTGGATCAAATAGCATATCTTCATTATAGTTATCTATTTCTAAGACTTCACTGGCCCATTTACCTGTCTGAGGACCAATCTGCATTAACCCTTTAGCCTCCTTTTTAGAAATAGCATTCTTATCATATTTGCTTTCAATATTTATTATTGTAGCCACTAGATAGGGATCTATACTATACTTATTTGAGTACTCTACTATTATATTTTTATACCCTATGGGATACTTTATGGTTAGATAAACAAGGCCTACGACTACTATTAAAAGTATACTAAGAGTAAATCTAATTAATTTTATTATTCTTTTCATTATTTTAAACACACGAAAAACCCCTCCAAGTTTAGACTAATTCTAATAACAATTTGTCAACCTGTTCTTTTAAACATTTCATATCTCCACTATTATCAATTATCTTGGAAGACAGTGTCTTCTTGTGATTTGTATCCATTTGAGACTCTATTTTTTTTAAAGCTTCTTCTTTTGAAATATTATCCCTCTTCATCAATCTTTTAATTTGGGTATCTTTATCAATATATACTAACCATATTTCATGGAATCTAATACCGTATTTTCCCCAAAGATGATACTCTTCAAATAATAGAGGAATATCTAAAAACACATTAAGATTGTTTTTGCACAGTTCTAATAAATTATCTTTTATAGCTTGAAAAATATATGGATGAATGATATTGTTTAACTTTTCTCTAGCTTTTTCATCATTAAAGATAATACTGCCTAATGCTTTTCTATCTATGGATTTATCCACCAATAATATATCTTTTCCAAATTCCTCAACTATCTTTAAGTAGGCAGGTTTGTTAATTTCAACTACTTCTCTTGCAGTTTTATCTGCATCGATTAAAGCATATCCCATACCTACAAGGATATTTGAAACTGTAGATTTTCCTGTAGATATTCCACCTGTTAATCCAATTATTTTACAATTATTTAGTGTCATACCAGCTAACACCTACTTCTAAATCTACTGTAAGAGGAACTACTAACTTAATAGAGTTTTCCATGATATCTTTGAGCATAACTTTTATCTCTTCAACTTCATCTTTTGAAGTTTCGACAATCAATTCATCATGAATTTGTAGTATCAATCTTGACTTTAGCTTTCTTTTCTTTAGTTCATTATATACCTTAACCATAGCCATCTTGATTATATCTGCTGCAGAGCCTTGAATAGGTGTATTCATAGCTATACGCTCTCCAAATGATTTTATATTAAAGTTTTTTGCTTGCAATTCTGGGATATATCTTCTTCTATGAAGTATAGTCTCTACATAGCCATTTTCTTTGCCTTCCTCAACTATATCTTCCATGTATTTTTTAACCATTTTATAGTTTTTTAAATAATTATCTATATACTCCTTCGCTTCTTTCCTTGAAATATTTAAATCTCTAGACAAGCCATAGTCAGAAATCCCATATATAATTCCAAAGTTTACTGCCTTTGCTCTAGATCTCATAGTAGAGCTTACTTCATCATTAGATACATTAAATACTTCTGATGCAGTCTTTCTATGAATGTCTTCTTCATTTATAAAAGCCTCTATAAGCTTTGGATCCTTAGATATATGTGCCAACACCCTTAGTTCAATTTGAGAATAATCTGCATCCACAAGGATATAGTCATTGTTTTCTGCAATAAAGGCTTTTCTAATTCTTCTACCATCTTCAGTTCTAATTGGAATATTTTGTAGATTAGGCTCAGTGCTACTTATTCTTCCAGTAGTTGTTATGGTCTGATTAAAGCTTGAGTGAACTCTTTCTGTTTCTTTGTTTAATAAAGCTAAAAGACCATCAATATAGGTTGATTTTAATTTTACAATCTGCCTATATCTTAATATTTTATCAACTATAGGGTGATTATCCTTTAATTTATCCAATACTTCTGCATCTGTTGAATATCCAGTTTTAGTTTTTTTGATAATAGGTAAAGCTAGTTTATCAAATAAAATCTCCCCCAGCTGTTTAGGGGAATTGATATTGAATTCTGTCTCTGCCAGTTCATATATGTCTTTTGTTAAATAGTTGATTTCTTCATCATATTCTTTTCCAAGGAGACTTAACTCATCTTTATCTATCTTAAACCCATAATACTCCATGGATCCTAAGACTTCAACTAAGGGTAATTCAACATTATAAAAAAGCTCCAGCATCTCTTGACTTTCAAGAATTTCTTTCATTTTTGCTTCCACATTAAATACTGTATCTAAGATAAATGAAATATAATTAGCTATTTCTTCTTTTGATAAATCACTAAATTTCTTCTTGTTTTTCCCTTTTCCTAAAAGATTTTCTTCATCTAGCCCATAGTAATTTAAATACTCTTTGCTAATATTGTTTATAGAATAAGAGCTCTGGGCTGGATTAATTAAATACTGGCAAACCATAGAGTCAAATTTAAAATTCTCAATTTCTATTCCTAATCTTGATAGTATGACAATATCTGATTTTAAGTTATGACCTATTTTTTCTATTGATTTGTCTTCAAATACGGGTTTAAATTTTTCTACAAAACCATCTTTATCTTCATCTAAATATATTATACTAACTGGAGCCCCTACTGTTTTAATACCTATGCCTATTATATTATCTTCTATATAGTTGTTATCAGAAACAAGGAACTTAAAACCTAGTTTCCCATTTTTCTTAATATCATTTATTAGATTATTATAATCTATTGGTTCTATTATTTTGTATTCAACTGTATATTGTCTCTCTTCCTCAATAGAATATTGACTAGAGATTTTGCTTATTAAACTATTGAATTCAAGATCGCTATAAATCTTTAATAAGGTTTCCCCGTTAGGTTCTTCTGTTTTTAGGTCTTCTAAACTAATATCAAGAGGTACTGTGGTCATGATTTCACCAAGTTTTCTACTTAAAAATGCCAGATGTTTATTTTCTATTAAATTTTCTTTTAATTTCTTTCCACTAATATTATCTATATTTTCATATATATTATCAATTGTAGCATATTCTTTTAATAACTTTAATCCGGTCTTCTCTCCAATTCCTGGTATTCCTGGTATATTATCGGATTGATCACCCATTAATCCCTTTAAGTCAATGAGTTGCAAAGGTGTGATACCATATTCCTCTATTATTTTATTCTTATCAAATTCTTCTAATTCACTAATTCCCTTTCTCGTTATTAATATTTTTGTATTGTCTGTTGCCAGCTGTAGGTAATCTTTGTCTCCAGTAACTAGAATGACATCTAATAAGTTTTCCTCTCCTATTTTTGCCAAGGTACCGGCTATGTCATCAGCTTCAAAACCAGATATTTCTAAATACTTAATTTTCATAGCATCTAGTACTTCTCTAATGATTGGAAATTGTTGAACCAATTCAGAGGGAGTAACATCTCTATGAGCCTTGTATTTATCATATTCTTCATGTCTAAAAGTAGGGCCTTTTTTATCAAAGGCTACACAAATATAATCTGGCTTTTTTTCTTCTTGTACCTTATATAACATAGTTAGAAAACCATAAATACCATTTGTATATATACCATTTTTAGTGGATAGCAGGGGTAATGCATAAAAAGCTCTATAAATCAAAGAGCTACCATCTATAATCATGAGTTTTTTCTTATCCATTTTATCACTCCATTCTATACTTCATATATTTTAGTATACCTCAAAAGATGATTGGAGTAAACAAAAGGCAAAATTAAACTTACTCTTTTAGTGAATTATTCATGATAAAAAATTATTGCTTTCCTAGTGGTTTTGTGTTATTATAAATATTGTTACTTCTTGCCGAAGTGGTGGAACTGGCAGACGCGCTGGACTCAAAATCCTGTGGTAGCAATACCGTGCGGGTTCGATTCCCGCCTTCGGCATTATAGTTAAAAAGCGGATTTAGAAATTCATTTCTAAATCCGCTTTTACATTTTTGATTATTTTTCTTTCATACTATATCTTATCTATTTCTCTATTTCCTATATCTCTATATGTTTCAAGTCCGGTTACTTTGTTTGCCAGCTCAGTTAAAGGTATTATATCACTTCTATCTATATATTTTAATGAGAATTTTCTGTTTAATGCCATGAGCTGCTTTAGTCCTACAACTATTCTATCTATATAAGAGTAAACACCTATAGCACCAGGTGAAATATTTAAAGCATCATCACCATAATACTCTCTAAGTTCTCTATATCCACTGAATATTTCTTCTATATTAGAACCAAATCTTTGGTAATCCTTAGGCACTATTCCTTCATTTATTAGCTCTCCTACTTGTTTTCCTGCCATAGCAGCTGCCATAGCTGCCCTTCCTATTCCTACAAGGCCTATATATGGTGCACCTAAGGATAGCCCTTTAAACACTTGGTCTTCCATAGAAATTCCACCAGCTATTGCAACTTGTGGAAGAGGATAATTCTTTTCTTCCATTTTCTTTAGTATATCATACAATATACTTTCCATATAAACCGTTGGAATACCCCATTCATTCATCATTTTACTTGGACTATTTCCAGAGCCTCCACCAGCACCATCAAAAGTAACTAAATCTACTCCAGCCTTTGATGCAATTTTAAGTATCTCCACTAAATCATGGGGGTCAAATGGTCCAGTTTTAAAACAAACCCGCTGTGCTCCAAGCTTTCTAAGTTCCGACACCCTTTCAGTCAATATCTTTTCATTCCACATAGGCAACTTCCCTATTTTTTCAAATCTAGGTCCTATTCCTTTTTTATAATTTTCAGCTACTATAGGGTCTGAAGGATCAGGATAAATCAAATAACCAATCTCTTGAAACTTTAATGCATCTTCTATTTTTTCAACTATTCCCATCCCTTGAATTCCTTTTGCTCCTTGCCCAAATTTTAGTTCAACAGATTTTACTCCTAATTTAGTAATAGCATAATCTAATACTCCTAAGTTTTCATCATCATAATTTCCTTGAAGAATAATATCTCCATAACCACTATGATATTTCTTAAATGATGATACCATATCCTCAATTAGAGGTGATGATACAACTTTCCCATTTTCTAAAACTAAATCTTTATCTTTAGCTACTACATCTTCACCTATTACAGCTAAAACTCCAGCTAAAGCAGCTCCAGCATAATAGTCTCTCCAATTTAGTTTTGCTATTGCTGGCAAAATTATAGGTGCCTTTAATTCAACTTTATTATTTATACCAAAACTAGTGTTAACACTGGCTTTAGGAAATGTAGCTGAAACTGCATCTTCTGCACATCCCAATGCACTAAAAACTCTTCCGTTAATGTTGAAATGAGAAAAATCTAGTGGATAATTTTTTTCAGAAGCAAATTGGTTTATATCCGTTTTATAAGGATAAATTGCTTCTGACCCCCGTACTGCCGACAACCCTATTTCACATGTTCCTATACAATTAGCCGTACATACAGTACACATACCTGAAAACTTAGATAGATGTTCAGAATCTCTCATTTTTGTATTAGTTATAGAACTACCTAATGATGGACTAAAAGACATAGTACCCCCCCTTATTTAGTTTCCTCATTCATCATGGTGTTGATGCTCATGACGAACTGAACCTGTTGATTTAATCAAACCTTCTAAATAACCGATTACAGTTTCTTCAGCATCTCCTCTAACATTTTTGTTATATTATCTAGATAATTAACTTTAAATGTTTCAATTAACCCTTTATCACATAATGATGCAAGCTCAGGGTCAATTGGCATTTTTACAATTAAATCCATATTATGTTCCACTGAAATTTCATCAATATGGCTCTCTCCAAATACTTTTATTTCTTTTCCACAATCAGGGCATTTTAAGTATGACATATTCTCAACTAAACTAATGATTGGTATATTCATTATTTCCGCCATCTTAACAGCCTTAGATACTATCATTGAAACTAATTCTTGTGGTGATGTCACTATAATTATTCCATCAACTGGAATAGATTGAAACACAGTGAGGGGAACATCGCCAGTTCCTGGAGGCATATCAACAAACATATAATCAATATCTCCCCAGATGACATCTGACCAAAACTGTTTAACAGCACTAGCTATTATAGGTCCTCTCCAAACTACAGGATCACTATCATTTTCTACCAATAAGTTAATAGACATAATATTGATTCCTGTTTTACTTTTCACTGGAAACCAGCCCAGATTATTTGCCCTTGCCTTCTCTTCTATCCCAAATGTTTTTGGTATTGATGGACCAGTAATATCTGCATCTAATATGGCAGTATTATATCCTTTTCTATTCATTGATGATGCCAGCATAGATGTAACTAGGGACTTACCTACCCCACCTTTTCCACTTACTATCCCAATTACTTTTTTTATATTACTCAGTTCATGTGGCTTTTCTAAAAAATCTATGGATGCTTCTTCTCTATCACTACATTCTACGCTACAAGTATTACAATTTTGATTACAACCTTCGCTCATTTTAACTCTCCTTTATACATTTATGATTTTGCCACATTTATTATTTTTTCAACTTTCATTTTCTTCTTTTATATTACTTTTATGTTCTAGTCTTTCATTGCATCTATTTTTACGACATCTTCTACATCCATATATCCTTTCATTTTCATCATAAAGCATATAGTCCCCACCTTCTATCCTCAACACATTTCCATTAATCAAAGCCTCTGCAATCTTTTTTCGTGCATCATTATAAATTCTCTGTACTGTTGTACGAGCTACATTCATTCTATCAGCACATTCTTCCTGCATCATTCCTTCTAAATCTATAAGGCGAATTGTTTCATACTCATCTACTGTCATAATAATTATTTTACTATCTATGTTTTCATAATCTAGTGGTCCAAATATTTTGCTTTCAGGCAAGCAACATACCTTTCTCCATTTTCTAGGTCTTGCCATTATTATTCTCCTTTAAAATACAATAATTTACTATTTATTATTTCCTCCTTTTTTAATTAATTATTGACATATGCCCATTTGATTTCATTATATATCTTTTCAGACATATGTCAATAACCTTTTTTATTAATATAATTTTAATTAAAGAAACACTGATATGATGTATTTCAATCTTAGTCAGTGCTTTAATTCTCATAGTTTACTTATAATAGTTTATTAATTTCTTAAAGTTGCTTTTATCATATTTTTATTGAGTATTATTTCTAGGGCTTCTAAAATAGACCTGGCAACTATATCTGCATTATACAATAATTTTCCTGAGGAACCCTCCCCTTCAATTATACCTATAGACAATATGGCCTCTTGAAACATGGGAATATCATTGTAGCCATTTCCTAAACACAAAGTCTTTTCTCCTCCTAAATTTCTTACTATTTCCCTCTTTGCCTCTCCTGCATTTTCCTTGGGGAAGGTTAAAATTTTTGCATTTATATCTATACACTCTTTTTCTGTTGTCCCATAAGTATCCGCTGTTAGGATGTAGACATTTGCATGTTTTCCTAACTTATTGATTAAATCTTTAACTCCACAGATTAACTTACCATTTACTGCTATTGTCCCATTATAGTCAAAAACCATGTTTTCGATTTCTATATTATCTCTACCTGGTATTTCATATAGTATCATATTTTATCCCTTCCTCAATTAGTATTATTAGTGATTAAATAAATTCCTTGCAAAAGTATTCCATCCAAATATCCCTCCTGTATGGATAAATAGTATATTATGGTGTTTGTCAAAGGTTCCCTTTTTTATTTCTTCTACTAATCCATACATGGCCTTTCCAGTATATACTGGGTCTAATATGATACCTTCTTGTTTTGCAAACTTATGGATAAAGTCTATTTCCTCTTCTCTACTTAGGGCATACCCTTTTCCTGGATAGCCATCTATTATATCTATATTATCTTTGTTTACACTAATTTCTTCTCCTGTATATTTAGATATTTCCTTTAATAAGCCAATTATCACACTTCTAAAATGATCTGCATCATCACAGATATTTATTCCATAAACTACTGCATCATTATTCTTTAGATGGTTAGTATAATATAGACCAGCATAGGTCCCTCCTGACCCAACAGTAACTACTATAGCATCAAATTTAATACCTAGTTCCTTTTCTTGACTAAGTATCTCCTCCATTGCTTTACAGTATCCTAAGGACCCAATACCATTTGAAGCCCCCTCTGGAATTATATATGCATTATGTCCTTCTTTAGCCAATTCATTTTTCACTTCTGCCATTATTTCTATTCTATTATTCTTATACTCTTTAGGTGTAATAAACTTAATCCTTGCCCCCAGCATTTTATCAAAAAAATAATTGCCTTCTAATTCGGAATCAGCATTTCCTCTAAGAACAAGATAAGACCCTATACCTAGCTTTGCTGCCACTGCTGCAGTAGCTCTAGCATGATTTGATTGTATACCTCCACAAGTAATTAAATAGTCACATCCTTTATCTAATGCTTCTTGTACAGCAAACTCTAATTTTCTTATTTTATTGCCTGATACTTCAGTACCTGTTTGGTCATCTCTTTTTACATAAATCTCTACTCCAAATTCCTTACTTAATCCTTCTAATTTTTCAATTTTAGTAGGCAAATTTGCAAGAGAAATTGATTTTTGTAACTTCATAGCACTACCCCTCCTATATACTATAATTGTATTACTTACATTATAACTATTATTTATGGTCTTTATCAATACCATCTATCTCAACATATTACTCTATTTTAATTTCACAAATCTATTTGAATTATTCATATTAAAAAGTAATCAAAATATAATCTTAGTAATCCATTTTGTTTATATAAAACTATAGTATCCTTAAATTTTTTAGAAAAAGTCCTTTCAATTTTTAATAAATATGATATACTATATGCAAACAAGTGCTTCGAACTA
>Ga0265293_10005382_pt1 | contig 21418 bp, 20 predicted proteins | sample Munlanlewell138R_FD_192505 | JGI IMG/M metagenome (GOLD analysis project Ga0265293, IMG submission 192505) | Leachate microbial communities from a municipal landfill in Southern Ontario, Canada - Leachate well 138R | ecosystem: Engineered > Solid waste > Landfill > Unclassified | place: Canada... | reverse complement strand
GTTCCCGAGCTCAACATCCGTGCTGCACCAGCAACTAGACCGAAGATCAGCTTTAATTATAAACAGGAGATTAGCTGGAACCAGGGAGGGGTCAATATTAGGCACCGTATTCGTCCGCCAGAGATTACCTGGACTCTAGGTGGAGTCGAGGTGGACGTCCGTGTGTAAAGATGGGGTGGGAATTAGTGGAATTACAGACAAGGTTAGGTACTTTAGAGGTGGATGAGGAAAAGATAATTCACTTTCCCGTGGGAATCCTAGGTTTTTCGGAGTATCATCGTTATGTAGTTGTGGAGCAAGAGGACAGTGCCTTTAGTTTTCTCCAATCGATGGATGATCCAGAACTGAGTTTTGTCATCATCATGCCTGAGTTAGTCCGCAGTGACTACTCGGTACAGCTCAACGAAGAAGAGATCGAGCTCTTGCAGATAGAGTCTCCCGAGGACTGTAAGGTCTATGGCATCGTGACGATTCCGGAAAATGTAGCGGACATGACAGTGAACCTGCAAGCACCTGTCGTGATTAACGCGAAAACCCTCTTAGGAGCGCAATTCATCATACCGGGTGATAGATATCATACGAAGCATAATGTAATTGCGGAAATGCATAAGAACGCATACGAAATGCAGAAACAGAGTAAAGTCCAAGAGGGCGTGGAGAAGATGCAAGAATCAGTCTAATTCCTGACTAGTTCGGGAAGAATAGAGTCCAGGGAGGGACCTACATGCTGGTACTGACACGCAAAGTGGATCAGAGTATTATGATTGGCGATAATATACGCATCGTAGTGGTGGATGTTAGGGGCGATCAAGTCAAGATCGGGATCGATGCTCCACGGGATGTTATGGTACATCGCCACGAAGTCTATGAGGATATTCAGGCTGAAAACCAAAGAGCCGCATTAAAACGACAGATTGATCTGGGAGTCTTGGAACGGACGCTCAGAGAATCGAAACCCCAAAAAGGTTAGGAGTGAGGAATATGAGTCTCAGGGTGCAGTCGGCACCAACGCTAGACCTAACTAGGTCAGATGCTACAAACCAAACGTATGCAAGTTCCACGAGCGTGCAGAGGGTTCCGAAAGTTGGGCAAGAGAAGAATGTGGAGAAATTGTGGGTAGACGAGGCGGCGAGAGAAGACCTCAAGGAAGTATCGGATAAGGCCGAGGTTGAATCCGCGGTAGAGAGCATTAACGATGCGATTGAGCACATTAACCGCGCCTTGAGATTTTCTATTCATGAAGACACTCAGCGGATCATGGTGAAAGTCATTAACATCGATACAGATGAAGTAATTAAGGAGCTTCCTCCAGAGGATGTATTAGATACGGTGGCTCGTATTCGAGAGATGATAGGTCTTCTCATTGATGAACGGGCATAGGGGGGTATTTTTCGGTGAGTGTACAAGCTTATCAAGTATACAGACAGACACAGGTTGCCACAGCATCGCAGGGTGAATTACTGATGATGTTGTTTGATGGAGCAATTCGTTTTGCTCGGCAGTCGAAGGATCACATGGGTACTGGCAACCTCGAAGAAGCAAGTGCTAAGCTAATTCGTACCCAGGATATCATCAACGAACTGATTCTCTCTCTAGATCTCAGCGTTGGTGCAATTGCAGAAAATCTACAACAACTATACGTATATATTCATGACCTCTTAGTCCAGGCCAATGTCAAGAAAGACCCTGCCATTGTTGACAGTGCGTTAGACATGTTAGTCGAGTTAAGAGATACTTGGGAGCAGGTGGTGGGTCAAGTCAAATGAGAGAGATAAGGGACAAACTCTGTGAACTTACCAAGGCCTATGATGAACAGCTTCTGTTGTATAGGCAGATTCAAGAGGTAGGTTCCGGAGAGCAGGAGTTGATCCGTGATGGTCACCTTGATCGACTCTTAGAAGTTCTAAGGAAAAAGGAAGCTCTCCTGACACAGGCTGGTGAGTTTGAACAGCGCATTCAGTCGCTGCAAAACCAACTTGTGGTTCATTTTGACTTGTCCACTTTTTCGTTGCCCCAGTTGAGGCTTGTTGCTCCGGTGTATTATCAAGAAGAACTTGAGACGCTTGAAGCCGCAGTTTCTAAGTTGCTTCCTGTGTTGGAGGCCCTCGAAAACCAGGAGCGGGACAATGAGGCCTGTTTGAACAAGTATTTGGTGGCCAGCCAAGGACCCAAGACAAAAAGGGCCCAGATTGGGCTGGCAGGAAGGGCTTACGGTAAGCGGTAGACATGGGCTTGTCTTTTTCCAAACCTTGACAATAGCCTGTGTATTATGCTAAAGTTAAGTTACCGGAAAGTTGAGACCGGAGTTTCAAGCTTAGGAGGAATGTTTACTAATGTTAGGTAAGGTAAAGTGGTTCAATGCTGAAAAGGGCTACGGATTTATTGAACGTGATGACGGCGAAGGAGATGTGTTCGTACACTTTTCGGCAATCCAACAAGAGGGCTTCAAATCTCTCCAAGAAGGCGAAAGTGTTGAGTTCGAGATTGTCTCTGGAGACAGAGGTCCACAAGCTTCGAATGTGGTGAAAATCTGACGAGATGAGGACTGAGTGCAAACTCAGTCCATTTTTTTCTAGCCGGGAGGATTTTCGATCACCGATGGGAAATATTAGGTATACAAGGCTTATCATTGAAGGAGTGATTAGGTATGGCCACAATCAGAATCAATATTTCAGGGAAGAACTTGGAGATAACGGAAGCTTTACGAGGCTATGTAGACAAGAAAGTTGCCAAGCTCGAAAAGTACCTCAATGATAATCAAACATTTTCGGCTGAAGTGATGCTTAGAACAGAACGTGGCATCCATATTGCTGAAGTCACGATGAACCTATCGGGGATCATTCTTCGTGGCGAAGGTAAGACGGGAGACATGTATACATCTATAGACGCAGCGGTTGATCGCATTGAGCGTCAGTTTAACAAGTACAAGAGCAAACTTGGCCGCAGAGTCCATGGACCCAAGCTCGGCGAAATGCCCGCATCGGTACAGGGAGACGGAGTCGACGGTCCAGAACCACGCATTGTTAGAACGAAACGCTTTGCCTTAAAACCCATGGATGTAGAAGAAGCACTGATGCAGATGGAGCTTCTAGGTCACGATTTCTTCGTTTTTAGAGATGCAGACACGGGAGACGTCAGTGTAGTGTACAAGCGTCGTGACGGCAATTATGGTTTGATCGAGTCGCAGTTCTAACATGGTACAGTCAGTAAGTTTAGTAGTGTTCGAAGGCGGTCTTGTGCGTAGTCCGTTAGAGGCACAAATGCAGAGGGTAAGGCAAGGGATGGTTTTGGATCTTGTGGAACGAGCCAAACAAGGCGGCTTGGACCATGTGGTAGTTGTCACGAGTTATCGAGAACTCGCAGAGCGGCTACAATTCACCGAGGTCGAAGTGGTAGTTGACGAAGAACTCGGAGAGCCTTTCCACTTTGGCAAGCGTTTACAGGATGTCGTGCAAGCCTATGGTTTAGAAAAGGTTTTATACATGGGGGGAGCATCGGCTCCCCTGATTTCTTCTGCAGAAATTAAGTATCTCCGTGAACTGTTAGAACAGAATGAGGGAATATTAGTAGCGAACAATTACTATTCTGCAGACATCGTAGGGTTCACACCTGGGCAAGCTTTAAACTATATAACACTTCCTCCTATTGATAACACTCTGGCTCTCGCGCTCTGCAACGAAGCTGGTTTGCGCTGGGTTCCCATTCAACGTACTCTGGGCCTCAATTTTGATGTAGATACCCCCACTGATATCATGATCATGTCAGTACACCCCGATGTGGGTGTGCATACGCGCGAAGCTGTACAGGACCTGCACTGGGATTTTCGTCGTTATACGGCCATTAAGGAACTGCTCGGTAATCCAAATGGAGAGATGGTCATCTATGGTCGCGTCGGTTCTAACCTCTTTCAATACCTTGATGCCAACACCCGCTGCCGCTTACGGCTCTATTCCGAAGAACGGGGAATGAAAGCCCTTGGCCGAGATGCCCGCGGTGAGGTGAAAGCTCTCATGGGACGGCTCATCGATGGTATGGGTTTTGGGAACTTCTTTGACTTCTTAGCTGAAATAGCGCTGGGTGCGGTCTTAGATAGCAGGGTACTGTTCGAACACTTTAAATGGCAACTTACACCGACCGATCGCTTTGCGTCGGATCTTGGGGAAGTGGACCTCATTTCCCATCCACTATTGCGAGAGTTCACCAGCGCCGCTATGGCCGCGCCGATCCCGGTCTTGCTTGGGGGACATTCCCTGGTAACAGGGGGTCTATGGGCGTTAATTGACGCCGGGAGCAAGGGTTAGTACAATAGATGCGGGAGGTATAGAAGTGCTCAAGAGTATTAAGAATTTCTTTGATCCAACAGAACGAGAACTAAAACGGCTGGATTCGGTCGTTCAAACAATCAACTCCATGGAACCGGAGATTCAGGCACTCAGTGATGATGAGCTGCGTGGCAAGACAGAGTATTTTCAGCAGAAGCTAAAAGACGGTGCCACTCTAGACGATATACTTCCGGAGACCTTCGCAGTGGTTCGTGAGGCATCGAGGCGGGTTCTCGGAATGCGCCACTATGATGTGCAGCTTATTGGCGGAATCATTCTTCATCAGGGCCGCATTGCGGAGATGAAGACGGGTGAAGGAAAGACTTTAGTGGCTACCCTCCCTGTCTATCTCAATGCTTTAACCAATCAAGGGGTCCATGTTGTGACCGTCAACGACTACCTCGCTCGGCGCGACGCCGACTGGATGGGGAAGGTGTATGAGTTTCTCGGGCTAACGGTGGGCGTAGTTGTCCACGGCTTGAGTTTCGAAGAGCGCCAGCAAGCGTATGGAGCGCATATCACCTATGGTACCAACAACGAGTTTGGCTTTGACTATCTGCGGGACAACATGGTTGTCTCACCTAGCCAAATGGTGCAACGTTCACTTCATTACGCCATTGTTGACGAAGTTGACTCGATTTTGATTGACGAAGCCAGAACACCACTGATTATCTCGGGTGCAGCAGAAGACTCAGCTAAGCACTATATGAGGTTTGCTCAGATCGTTCCACAGCTCAAGCCGGAGCGAGACTATTCGGTTGACGAAAAGGCGAGAACCATTGCCATCACTGAGGAAGGTGTGGCTCGAGTCGAGAAAATCCTTGGTGTGGAGAACCTTTTCGACGATGTTCACTTTGAGCTTAATCACTATCTCAACCAGGCCTTGAAGGCCAAAGAGTTCTTCGTGCGAGATCGTGATTATGTAGTGAAAGACGGAGAAGTCCTGATTGTCGATGAGTTTACTGGTCGTATGATGCCGGGAAGACGCTACTCTGACGGTCTTCACCAGAGTATTGAGGCTAAAGAAGGGGTTTCGGTTCTCAAAGAGAGCCAAACGCTAGCCTCCATCACCTACCAGAACTATTTTCGAATGTATACAAAGTTAGCTGGTATGACTGGTACAGCTAAGACAGAAGAAGATGAGTTCAGGAAGATCTATGGTCTTGATGTCGTTGTTATCCCGACCAACAAACCCATGATCAGAAAGGACTTCCCCGACGCTGTTTACAAGACAGCCAGGGGTAAGGCCGCGGCCATCGTCAAAGACATTGCCGAACGCCACAGTAAGGGTCAACCTGTCTTGGTTGGTACAATTAGTATTGAGAGTTCCGAATTATACAGTTCTTTGTTGAAACGAGCTGGTATTGAGCACCAGGTACTCAACGCCAAGTTTCATGATAAAGAGGCGGAGATCGTTAAACTTGCCGGCCAGAGGGGAATGGTCACCATTGCCACCAATATGGCCGGTAGAGGTACCGACATTGTCCTGGGAGAAGGCGTTGTTGAGCTAGGTGGTCTTCATATCCTAGGCACCGAGCGGCATGAGTCTCGGCGTATTGATAACCAGTTGCGTGGTCGCGCCGGTCGTCAGGGTGACCCGGGATCATCGCAGTTTTATGTCTCCATGGAGGATGACATCATGCGCCTGTTTGGTTCTGAGCGCATCATGGGTATCATGGATCGCCTGGGGTGGGAAGAAGACCAGGTCATTGACCATCCCCAGATCAGCAAAGGCATTGAAAATGCCCAAAAACGCGTGGAAAGCCGTCATTTTGAGATCAGAAAACAGGTTCTTGAGTATGACGATGTCATGAACCAACAGCGTGAAGTAATTTACGCACAACGACGCGGCGTGCTCTTGGATGAGAACATTTCTGAGCAGATCGCGGGGATGTTTGAGCCGGTCTTTGAAAGACTCGTCAAACGCTATGCTGACGAAAAGATCATACCTGAAGAGTGGGATACAGAGGCCATAGGGCAGCAGTATCAAGAAATTGTGGGCAAACGGTTACCACTGTCCAGTCAAGAACTAGGTGATCTCACGCCTGATCAAATTGTGGAGAAACTGGCCGCCTTTGCCAAAGAGGCCTATGCCGAGCGGACGGCCGAGTATGGAGTCGAGTTACAAAGGCAGATTGAAAAGGTCGTCCTATTGCAGATCATTGATCAAAAGTGGATGAATCACTTAAGCGCCATGGATGATCTTCGGGAAGGTATCGGGCTTAGGGCCCTCGCACAGCGCGATCCGCTGCTGGAATACCGCTTTGAGGCCTATCAGATGTTCCAAGAGATGGTCCACAGTATCCAGGAAGATACGCTCAGTATGCTCTTTAAGGTTCGGTTGTCCGAAGAAAGCAGCTATAGTAAGCCGAAAGATCGTCTAGCTGGGGCACAAACGAACCAAGGCGAGGGAGCGGTACAAAAACCGCGCCGCGTAGACGATAAGGTGGGTCGTAACGATCCCTGTCCTTGCGGAAGCGGCAAAAAGTATAAGAAGTGTCACGGGAGGTAGTCTAATGCACGAGTTGCTTGCAGATTTAGGTAGACGCATCAAAGAAATGCGAGGTTATCTTTGACATTGATGCCAAGGAGACAGCGTTAAAGGAACTCGAAGCGAGTATGCTCGCCGAAGGTTTCTGGGATAACCAAGAATTGGCCCAGAAGACCACCAAGGAGATTAGTGCCGTAAAGCGAATTATCCAGGAGTGGAACGCAGTCCACAGCCTCTACGAAGAGGCACTTACCTTAGTTGAGCTACTGGAAGAAGTTGCAGATACAGGACTTGAAGCAGAACTGGAGAGTTTACTGCCTAAACTCCAGAAGGTTGTCGATGACTTGGAGCTCTCCTCGCTTTTGAGTGGAGAGTATGATGGCAATAATGCCATTTTGACGATTCACCCGGGAGCAGGTGGAACCGAGTCCCAAGACTGGGCCTCAATGCTACTGAGGATGTACAGTCGCTGGGCCGAAGACCAAGACTATACTGTGGAAGTGCTGGACTACCAGCCCGGCGAAGAAGCGGGACTAAAGGATGCCACCCTACTCATCAAGGGACCGAACGCATACGGTTATTTGAAGAGCGAAAAAGGCGTGCACAGATTGGTACGTATTTCTCCTTTTGATTCTTCCGGGCGCAGACATACGTCGTTTTCGTCGGTGGAAGTCTTGCCCGAAATTGACGACGATGTGAGCATAGAAATCAACCCCGACGATCTTCGCGTCGATACCTATCGTGCCAGTGGCGCTGGGGGCCAGCATGTTAACAAGACAGACTCGGCCATTCGGATCACGCATCTGCCCACAGGGATCGTGGTGCAGTGTCAATCGGAGCGTTCGCAACATGCGAATCGTGAAGCAGCATTGAAGATTCTCCGGGCACGCCTTCTCGAGCGGCAAATGGAGGAGAAGAGAGCGAAGATGGAAAGTCTGAAGGGCCAGCAACAGGACATTGCCTGGGGAAGCCAAATTCGTTCCTATGTGTTCTGCCCGTATACGTTGGTGAAAGACCATCGCAGTAATGTCGAAGTGGGCAATGTTGAAGGAGTTATGGATGGGGACTTGGCTCCCTTTATCGAAGGTTTTCTGAAGCTAAAGCAATAGACATAGAGTGGCCTTTTTCTAGGAGGGGAAAAGGCCATTTTTTGAGAACCGGAGTGGAGTGATAGCAGATGAAACGAAGATCCTTGATCATAGTCGTTATGATCCTTCTCCTGGTCGTATTGGGTGTTCCTAGAGTATTTCTTCTTCCTCGGATTGAAAGAGAGCTCCAGAAGGATCTTGGAGGGGATCTGCAGGCACGTGCAGTCCAAGTTCAGATCAAGGCACCATGGGGCTGGGAGTTGCTCTTTGGTAACATTCCCCGACTTGAACTGACCGCTCACGATGCAGTTATCGACGGTCTTCGAGTTGCTTGTGTGGATCTTTATGGAGAGCAAATTCGTCTTGACCCTCGTTCGCTCTGGCAAGAACGAGAACTAGTCTATATAGATGCTTCGGAGCTGGGGGTTGATCTCGTTGTCACGGAGGATTCCCTCAACGAGTTATTGTGGAGCGAAGTAGATCCCGACAGGTTCTTGCGCCTTGCGGTTTCTCCCGCTGGTGTTGACTTGGGAGGAACTCTGAGCTTGTGGAACATGGAGTGGAATATTACCGTACGGGGTGATCTTGAGGTGCGGGACGGTACCTCACTAGCCTACGTATTGACAACCTTCGAGGTCGAGGAAACAAGGATCCCTTCGATCCTACTCGAAGTTCTCAGTGAGAATTATGATCTGGTCATTGACTTTGGCGTGTTCCCCTATCCCATAGAAATCAAGGACGTCTTTCTGGAAGAACAGCAGATTTTAGTGCGATTTGGAGGGGTTTCATGAGACGAGTACTCTGGATCATTCTTGTAGTGGCCATCGTAGCTTCCCTAGGAGTCTTCGTGCAACGCTGGTCCATCGAAGCCCCTAATACCAGGGTGGAGATTGTGTATGATTTGCCCGGACTACTGGAGTTGAGAGACGCCCATGGTATGGATATCGACGCACTGTTGGCTGACTTGAAGTCGGCTGGAGTCGAGACTATTGCTGTGCAGCCTAAGAGTGTTGTCGAGGTGATGCTCGCTGGGACGCTACTTCCTGTCGACATAGTCGATGAGCTTCCCGAACGCATTCCGGACCTGGCCAAGTATTTGGCACTTCCAGTCGAGTTTGATCCGGTACACTTTGAACTAGTGGAACAAGCGGGTCTGAAGGTGGCACCCAAACTCAACACAGCCCCATGGCCTATTGAGCCGATCTGGGTGGACTATGAGCCTGAGCTGATCATCGTGAGTGGTCAGGGAGTTATGGAGAGAGAGCAACTCTACGGAAGTGAGGCAATCTTGGCCTTGGTAGAGTTTGCGACGCCCGAGATTCAGGCGGACGCTAGCACTATGGTTCGACTTCACGGCATTAGCGCGCCAGAGATGCGAGTTCTTTCGGATGAACGCATTCTGAATCGATACATGCGAGCAGCTAAGGAAAGGAACATGCGGGTGCTTTATGTGAGACCCTTCGTGGATGGAGAGGACAGTTGGGAGCGCTCCTTGAACCTCTTACATGCTCTGCAGGATCGACTCCAAGACGCGGGTTTTGATCTCGGACAAGCGCAGCCTTTTGCGTCGTGGAGCACTCCTTGGTTTTGGATAGCACTGGTGGGAGTGGGGATTTGGGCTACAACGATCTTGTACGCCATCGACCTGTTTCCTCGCTGGAAGTCACTGGTCTACGGTGGCGGGCTCTTAGGATTGGCACTCAGCATGGTACTTCTTTCCTTCAACTCGATTTTAGCGAGGCAGGGACTGGCCTTGTTGGCGGCTGTAGTGTTTCCCTGCTTGGCCATGCAATTCAAGTGGGGCAAAGGAACGTTAGCGCGCTACGCGGTAGCAGCAGCCGTTTCTTTGGTCGGGGCCCTCTTTGTCGTCGCCATGCTCAGCGGGACGGAGTTTCTGGTCAAAGTTCAGGAGTTTCGTGGCGTGAAGTTGATGCACCTGCTGCCCATTGCTGTAGTGGTGTTCACATTGATTCGACCATTGGGTGAGGGGCTAAAGAAGAGTATACCCGTTCGATATTTGCTTGGACTGGGGGTTCTTGGCCTTGCGGGTATTCTGTATATACTCCGCACTGGCAACTTCGGCTTGCCAGTCTTATCCTTCGAGGTTCAAGCTCGAGAGTTCTTGGAGAACGTCCTTGTTGTGCGTCCAAGGACGAAGGAGTTGTTCCTGGGTCATCCTGCTTTGTATTTTGCCCTCCATTCAAAAGAGCCCCACAAGTCTTGGTGGCTTCCGCTGTCTGTGATCGGGCAGATTTCCCTGGTTAACACTTTCACCCATACGCACACATTCTTGTGGGTAAGCTTGTTACGAACGGCGTATGGGCTTGTCTTTGGCTACTTCATTGGTTGGCTTGCCCTGAAAGCCTTCAACTGGGGGAAGGAGAGGTTCGGTCGTGATCTTGGTCTCAGGATACTACGGATTCGACAATCTCGGTGACGAAGCGATATTGGCTGCTTTGGTTGCCGACCTTCTTGCTCTTGGTGTTGGGCGTGAAGACATTGTCGTACTTTCTAATAATCCAGCGCAGACAGAGAAGGCGCTTGGTGTAAAGGCTCTACCTAGGTATGATGTCAAGCAGTTCTGGCGTAGACTGGGTTCAGCACGACTGTTTATCAGTGGGGGCGGTTCTTTGCTCCAGGATGTGACCAGTAAGCGCAGTATCCCCTACTATCTAGGGTTAGTGGAGTTGGCTTTGCTTCGCAAGGTACCTGTGGTCATGTATGGGCAGGGGTTGGGACCTGTCCGAAATCGATTCTTACGTTTCTGGGTGAAACGTGCTTTTCAGCGTAGTAGCGGCTGTTCGGTACGCGATGAGGGCAGCCTGCAGTTCCTCAAAGAACTTGGCATTCCCGAGAGAAATATCGAGCTTTGTGCCGACCCTGTGTTCCAACAAGAGCTCGCTGCAAAGGAGACATCTCGAAGCCGTAGGATCCTCCTTAACTTACGACCTTATCGTGGCTGGGAGCAGCAGCGACGCGAGTGGGTGCAACTAGTGATGTTCTGGAAGGATGAAGGCTTTTCCGTCGAGTTTGTACCACTCGGTCCTGGGGACCAAGAAATGGGGAAGAGCCTGCAGGAGCAGTGTCTATCCTTGGACGTTCGTGAGAACCTGACCCTCGGGTCTCTGGGTGCGGTGTTTGCTGGGGCCGACATCTTTGTTTCCATGCGCCTTCACGGGCTGATATTCAGTGTCTTAAACGATTGCCAAGCCTTTGGACTGAACTATGACCCGAAGGTGGCCGCGATTTGTCAACAACTGAACGTTCCGTATTGGGAACTAGACGCCCTAACTGGTCTTGGCAAAAAAGTGGAACAAGTTTTGGCCGAGGCCGATGCGTACAGACAAGAGTATCGCAAAGCTCTAGTCGGTTTACGCCAAGGAGCGCTAAAGAATCGTGAAATGTTAGACCGGGTTTTGAGGTGAAAACATGCAAAGAATAGAGATCCTAGGGAGTACCTTTGATTCTGTGACGATGGAAGAAGCCCAGGCTCGCATGGCATCCTATGTGATGGATGGAGGTTCGCACTTAGTGATTACGGCCAATCCGGAAATGGTGATGAAAGCCCGTGGTGATCAGCTCTTGTCTGAGATTATTCGGCGGGCGGATTTGGTTGTGGCCGATGGTATTGGCGTAGTATGGGCCAGTCGAGTCCTGGAAAGAGCGGTGCCAGAGAGAATACCCGGGATTGAACTGGCTGAAGGTCTGCTAAGCCAGGCATCCAGCAAAGGCTGGAGAGTGTTCTTGGTCGGTGGAGCCGAAGGCGTGGCGCACAGGGCTGCAGAGGTGCTGAAGGGGAGGCTTCCAGACCTAGAGATTGTTGGCACGCACCATGGTTTCTTTCGGTCCGGTGAGGAAGAACAAGAAGTCATCGCGCAGATTGAACGTGAGAAACCACACATTTTGCTGGCTGCTTTAGGGGTACCACGCCAAGAAAAGTGGCTTGCTGCACATCTGGGAACACTGAAAGTGCCACTCGCCATAGGAGTTGGTGGGAGCTTTAATGTGTGGGCGGGAGTGGACAAGAGGGCGCCAGGATGGGTGCGTAAGATCAACATGGAGTGGTTTTACCGCTTGGTGCGACAGCCCTGGAGGATCAAGCGTCTAGCGGTCCTACCCGTTTTTGTTCTATCTGTGGTAGGTTCTCGAATTCGACAGGGAGGTAGGTAAATGGTTAAAAAGGTTGTTCTGGGTTATGGCGGTGTTCTAGTCGGTGTCATTATTACGGCCATCGGCGTGAGCTATTTTCTCATTCCTGCCAAGATCGCAGCAGGTGGTGTGAGTGGTCTGGCTACCGTCATATACCATCTGACGAAACTTCCCGTTGGTGTTACCATGCTCCTGTTTAATATCCCTTTGTTTGCCTTGAGCTGGCGTATCATAGGACCCGTGTTTGGAGCAAAAACACTCTTTGGTACGTTAGCGTTGTCGGTGTTTGTGGACCTGTTCAACCAGTTTCCCGTGCCTGTGACAGAGGACTTGCTGCTCTGTGCGATTTATGGCGGCGTACTTTCTGGCATCGGCTTGGGAATAGCCTTTCGTTCAGGGGGTTCCACAGGAGGGACAGACATGGCCGCACAGTTGGTGGCCAGATTCTTTCCCACCAGTGTTGGTCAGGCTCTTCTGATCGTTGACGGCTTTGTCATTCTCTTGGCGGGTATTGCCTTTGGTTTGGAACTGGCCATGTATGCTCTTATTGCAGTGTTCATTACGACCAAGACAGTGGACTTGGTGCAGGAGGGGCAAAGCTACGCCAAGGCTTGTCTCGTGATTTCCGATGATCCAGAGACCATTGGCAGGCGCATCATGGAGCGTCTAGAGCGAGGGGTGACCATGCTTGACGGGCGCGGTATGTATACCGGATATGATCGACAGGTGCTTCTGGCCATTGTGTCTCGGATGGAGATCACCACCTTGAAGGCGATAGTAGCCGAGACCGACAAAAAGGCTTTTGTCATCATCTACGATGTCCATGAAGTTCTTGGGGAAGGTTTCCGCGGATTACGCGTATCACCCTAAGTAGCAGTGTACTTGCCAACTCGTACGTTCTTTTGATATGATAATATGAATCATGATAATGTCTAGCGAGGAGAATCTTCACATATAGTTTGCCTAGATAGAAAGCTGGTGATGGAGTGCGCCGCAAAGCAACTCTAATAATCATATTGATCTTGGCCTTATTATCGGTCTCTCTCGTCTATGGGTCGTACCAGGCTAACACACAGGTGCCTGGGGGCGAAACCCGCTATGAGAGTATTGGAACGGCTCTTGAGGTAATTGCGCTTGTGAAAACCAGGCATTACTTCCAGCCGGTAAGCACCTTTGAATTGGTGAAATCCTATGTAGTTCATGGCACGATCAACGGTATGCTTAAGAATGCTCTCAATGATCCTTATACACGCCATATGGATGCTGCTGCCTTTGAAAACATGATGAATACCACAACGGGTATCTATGGAGGCATCGGTCTGTCTGTGGGTATCGTGGATGACCGCGTCACGGTGGTCGCTCCCATTAAGGGCACTCCTGGAGAGCGGGCGGGCTTGCGACGTGGCGACAAGATTATGGCCATTGATGATAAAGAAACAACCTACATGACTCTGGATGAAGCCGTGAGCCTCATGCGCGGACCCGAAGAGACAGAGTTAGATCTAACCATTCAAAGGGACGATGAGACCTTTGTGGTTCATATTGTGCGCGAACTCATCAACGTAGTTTCTGTGCCAGATTACTACATCATAGATGAAGACTATGGTATCGGGTATGTCGAGATCACGAATTTCTCGGATCGCACCTATGAGGAACTAGTGGAAGCCTTGGACTATCTCGATGGGCAGGGTCAAAGAGCCCTGATTCTTGATTTGCGTTTCAATCCAGGTGGAACACTGAGCGCTGCTATGCAGGTAGCCAATGAGTTCGTCTCTGGGGCACCACTTCTCTACTTGGAGGACAAAGAAGGCACGCGGACGCCCTTTGATAGTATGCTCGCAGGAACACGCAGTCCGATGCCCATGGTCGTTTTGATCAATGGAAGTAGCGCTAGTGCATCGGAAATTGTATCAGGTGCACTGCAAGACAATGGTCTGGCAACGCTCGTTGGCACAACTACCTTTGGCAAGGGTTTAGTTCAATCGCTCTATCCGCTTCGTGATGGAAGTGCCCTAACAGTTACTGAACAGGGTTATTTGACCTCTGGCGGTAAGGATATCAATGGTGTTGGTATTGAACCCGATATTGTCGTTGAGGTCACCCTCGAAGAGGAAGAGGCCATTTACCTGGATGAAATCGAATACGATCCGCAGCTAGAAAAAGCGTTAGAGGTTCTAAGGAGCCAGCTTTAGATCAATACCCCACCCCGGACAAAACCTCCGGGGTGGTCTGTTCCTAGAAGCAATTGGGGAGGAGTAAAAGTTGGAACATATTTGGGAACTTATTAAAATAACATTTTACACATTCACATTTATGGTCACAGATCTGCGCTATATCTTAATTATGGCTGTAGTCTTCGTCCTAGTGTATCGCCAATACGCGAAAATTCTCCAATACGAACAGGGGTTCTTCCGTTTGAAGCGAATTAACCCTTTGATGGAGACAGTGACCTCTCTTGTCTACGGAATTGGTGGAGGGATTTTAGCCACCATGCTCTTTCTTCTGCTCGGCGTCTCGGTCAGTGATGCCGGTGTAGCCTATCTCTGGTTAGCAGCGCTTTTGCTCATGCTGGTCAACCAACGATTTCTGTGTTTTGCCTATGCTGGCAGCCTGGTGAGTCTTATAGCCCTGGTTACTGGTTTCCCTCAGGTTCATGTACCTACGCTCATGGCCCTGGTGGCTGTTTTGCACCTCGTTGAGTCATTTCTCATTTTCGTCAATGGGTACCATAACGCCTCACCCATGTTTTTCAAACATGAAAGTGGTAAAGTCGTGGGTGGGTTTGCTTTGCGGAAGTTCTGGCCCATGCCCACGATAGCCTTGGTGGGTGTGATCATGATCAGTTCGGGCGTTGATTTTCAATCGGTTCCGATGCCCGATTGGTGGCCGATTTTTGAAGCGGCCAGGGAGGTTCCCGATAGCCATGTATTGCTTCATGTTTTGTTCCCGTTAATAGTGGCTCTAGGTTATAGTGACTTTGTGCAAACGGAGTTGCCAAAGACCAAGGCCAGACGCAGTGCCGGCATGCTAACAGTATACAGCTTGATCCTTCTAGGCTTGGCTGTTCTAGCGAATGCCCACTCCTGGCTAGCGTTTCTTCCTGTTTTGTTTGCTCCCTTCGGTCACGAACTGGTGATTCACTGGGGTCGACGGAGAGAGAAAGAAAACGCCCCTGTCTTTTTGGGTGAAGAGGGAGTCATGGTCTTGGCGGTTTATCCAAACTCGCCAGCCGAGCAGATGGGTTTGGAGGCAGGCGATGTGATCCGGAGTATTAATGGGGTAGAAACGGAAAACATCAAAGACCTAGCTGATCAGATGTCGCCTTGGATCATTGACCCTGTGTTTGTCGTGGAGAATCAGTTCCGTGAGCCGACAGAGCGGAAAATCGCCTATAAGGGTAAGGTTCCTCCTTTAGGAATTGTTCCTGCTCCGCACCCCGAACAAGGTGCGTACGTTCGCTTCAAAGACGGATATTTAAAGACTGTATGGAATAAGTGGAAGGCCAAGAGGAAGTGAGAGACTGTGACGCAGTTTCGATTGGATGAACAGAAAACTTCCATAATGGTGCTCATGGTCATTTTGGCTTTGAGTTCTTTTGGTTTCGCGATTATAAGTCTGGTATTAGGACCAGAGATCACCTTGGATTTAGGTCCTGGACGCTCAGTAGAGCTGGAAATCCTCCGCCCGAACGTGCCAGACTTAAACGGTCTGGAAGAGTTTTGGAACGAGATGGGCTACATTGTCCTCAAGCGTGACCAGGTTTACGATGTCCAAACGGCCCTCGTTAACGAGAATCAAGTGTGGGTGCAAGGGCAAGAAACTCTTGTATTGGTGCCTGAGCGATATGACCGTAAGTTATCCAATGCTGTCCTGCATCTTGGGGGATTGTATCTAGAAGAGGGTTGGACGATCCAACTTGAAGCCCAGGATCATGGGTACACAATGGGCTTTTGGAGCAATATCGCTGAATCAGAGAGTCGCGTCTTAGCTTATGAATGGAGAATAGAATTGCTGAACCCCCAGAATTACGATTACCACTATGGTAGCTTAATTCCTGTCATGGGGGAGCCCTTCGACCCAGAGGGCTTTAGGAAGAGGACTCCTCAGGCACCGGTTCTGGCACTCATCATCGATGATTGGGGTTACTCTTCGCCTGCGAACGATCCAATGATCGCCTTTCCGCTTCCGTTGACCATGGCTGTATTACCTCATCTTGATGTGTCGCGGGAGGCCAGCGAACGCATCTATGAAGCAGGTCACGAAGTGATTCTGCACCAACCCATGGAGGCCCTTGACTCACGACTGGACCTAGGCCCGGGGGGAATCACCCTGGGTATGGATGGTGGCGAGGTCAAGAATGTACTCAAGGAAAACCTAGCCTCCCTGCCAGTGGCCGTGGGACTCAATAATCACATGGGCTCTCTGATTACGGCGGATTGTACCACGATGAGCCATGTGCTTGAGGTGGTCAAGGAGTTGGGCTTATTTTTTGTCGATAGCCGAACATCCACGCAGAGTGTTGTTGCGGATGTGGCCTACGAGGTCGGCGTGCCCTTTGGTGTGAACAACTTGTTTATCGACAATGAAAGCGATGTGGAAAAAATCAAAGCCCAGGTACGTGTTGGCTTGGCTTTGGCGCAAAGACAAGGACATGCCGTAATGATAGGGCATGTCCGACCAGCTACTGTTGATGCTCTGTGGGAGATGATTCCTGAGTTCCTAGATTCAGGCGTGCAGCTCGTGCCTATCTCAAGGCTTCTTTATAACGAGTAGTTATTGACCATGTATGTAGCGCGCTTTAGCTTCGGCTACAAAGCGCTGAGCGTCTTCCTTATCCAGCCAATCGCCTACTTTTGTCTTCTTCTTCTCCAAGTCCTTGTAAACCTGAAAGAAGTGTGTGATCTCTTTCAACAGGTGTGGTGGAACATCATCGAGCCTACGTACCCAGCTCCACTGGGGATCGCTGACGGGCACGCACAGGATCTTTTGATCAGGTCCTTTTTCGTCCCACATCTCAAAGGCGGCCACAGGCTCCACCCGAATGAGGCAGCCCGGGAAGGTTGCTTCACCGACAAGGACAAGCGCATCAAGTGCGTCTCCATCTTCGGCCAGCGTTTCAGGGATGAAACCATAATCCGCGGGATAATGGACCGAGGAGAATAACATACGGTCTAAGTAGAACCGTTGATCTTCCGTGTTATACTCATATTTGTTGCGGCTCCCACGAGGGATTTCCACCATAACGATCAAGCTCATCAATACGACCTCCTATCATTCCCTTGTAGTATTGGCTACGCGACAAAAATTACCTACCGAAAAGCTGAAAAAAGGAGACATAGATAGAAAATGGCTCTGCAAAAAGAGTTTCGAGTTGTAGCTCCCTTTGAACCGGCCGGCGATCAACCGAAAGCCATCCGGGAGCTAGTCTCAGGACTTAACTCCGGGATGAAGCACCAAACGTTGCTCGGAGTTACCGGCTCAGGAAAGACGTATACAGTAGCTAAAGTAGTGGAGGCGGTTCAAAAGCCTACCCTAGTTTTGGCGCACAACAAGACCTTAGCGGCCCAGCTGTGCAGCGAGTTTCGGGAGTTCTTCCCCGATAACGCTGTGCACTACTTTGTGAGTTACTATGACTACTACCAACCAGAAGCCTATGTTCCCACAAGCGATACGTATATCGAAAAGGACTCCTCGATCAACGAGGAGATCGATCGCCTGCGCCATGCTGCGACAAGTGCCCTTTTTGAACGTCGTGATGTAATCATTGTGGCCAGTGTTTCGTGTATCTATGGCTTGGGTTCTCCGGAAGACTATTCGGGGATGACTTTCTCGCTGAAAAACGGTGAGTTCCGGGATCGAGATCATATTTTGCGTCGTCTCGTGGGGATCCAATACAATCGCAATGATGTTGGCTTTACACGTGGTACCTTTAGGGTTCGCGGTGATGTTATTGAGATCAACCCTGTGGGTAGCGAAACATTGATCCGGATCGAGATGTTCGGTGATGAAATAGAACGTATTCAAGAAATTGATCCGATTACAGGCGAAGTCTTGGAACAATGCGACGAGATTACCATATATCCTGCTTCCCACTTTATCACGCCTGAAGAAAAACTCAAGAGAGCCTTGCCAGCCATAGAAGCCGAACTGGAGGACCGTTTGAAGGTGCTACGCAGTCAAGACAAACTACTCGAAGCACAACGCCTCGAGCAACGGACGCGTTACGATCTGGAGATGCTCGCCGAACTCGGCTATTGCACAGGAGTGGAGAACTACTCGGCACCGTTGAGTGGTCGTGGACCAGGTGAAACCCCGGCCACGCTCCTGGACTATTTTCCCAAGGATTATCTCTTGGTTGTTGACGAAGCCCATGTTACGATACCTCAGGTACGAGCCATGTACTTTGGAGACCGCTCCAGAAAAGAGAACTTGGTGGAGTACGGGTTTCGTCTCCCTTCAGCTCTGGACAACCGCCCCCTGCAGTTCACGGAGTTTGAAGCACATATGAACCAGGTTATCTACGTATCCGCTACGCCCGGTCCCTATGAGTTGGAACGTTCAGAGCAAGTGGTGGAGCAAGTGATTCGACCTACCGGTCTTGTGGATCCCGAGGTAGTGGTAAGGCCAGTAAAGGGGCAGATTGACGATCTCATCGACGAGATAGGTCTTGTCTTAAAGAGGAAGGAGCGGGTGCTCGTCACCACTCTCACCAAGCGCATGGCGGAAGATCTTACCCAGTACTTTACTGAGGTCGGTTTGAAGGTACGCTACCTCCACTCGGATGTGGATACCCTCGAACGTATTGAGATCTTAAGGGAACTGCGCCAAGGAGTCTTTGATGTTCTGGTAGGTATCAACCTTCTGCGTGAGGGTTTGGATCTGCCAGAAGTGTCACTTGTTGCTATTCTTGATGCAGACCAAGAAGGATTTTTGCGTTCATCGACATCGCTCGTGCAGACCATTGGACGTGCCGCCCGAAATGTGGAAGGAAAAGTAATTATGTATGCGGACCGCATAACCGATTCTATGAAGTATGCCATCGATGAAACCAACCGCCGCCGAAAGATCCAATTGGAGTACAATGAGCGTATGGGAATCACACCGGCGAGCATTCAAAAGGCCATCAAGGATATTGCTCAGGAACTTCCTGAAGAACAGGTAGCGGAAGAGAAGGCCAGTTATGACGTGCGCAGAAAGGGTTCGCTAACAGAGGTTATAGCTTTGATTCAGGAAATGGAAGAAGAAATGTATCGAGCGGCCCAAGAGCTCAATTTCGAGCGTGCGGCCGAACTGCGTGACGAGGTCAAGGAGATACGGATCGAAATGGGGTTGTCAGTTTGAAGGATAAGCTAGTAATCAAGGGTGCTCGACAGCACAATTTGAAGGATATAGATGTAGAAATTCCCAGAAACAAGCTGGTGGTTGTTACAGGTTTATCGGGGTCAGGCAAGTCGTCCCTGGCCTTTGATACTATCTACGCCGAAGGGCAAAGGCGTTATGTTGAATCGCTATCGGCCTATGCCAGGCAGTTTCTCGGACAGATGGATAAGCCCGACGTTGACCTGATTGAAGGGCTCTCACCAGCTATTTCCATTGATCAGAAAACGACAAGTCGTAATCCCCGATCCACGGTGGGTACCGTGACCGAGATTTACGACTATTTGCGCTTGCTCTTTGCCAGGGTTGGCAGGCCCCACTGTCCAAGTTGCGGGAAGCCTATTACGCAACAGACGGTGGAGCAGATTGTCGATCAGATTCTCAGTCTCCCAGAAGGTTCACGTATTCAAGTGTTGGCACCTGTGGTACGGGGGCGAAAGGGTGAACACAAGAAGGTAATTGAAACAATAGCCAAGGAGGGCTTCATCCGGATTCGAGTGGATGGAGAGCTCCACGAGGTCAGTGATGTGCCGGCCCTAGACAAAAACAAGAAGCACACGATTGAGATCGTGGTCGATCGTATCGCCGTTCGTCCCGACCTAGCTGGGCGGATCAGTGACTCGGTGCAGATGGCGCTCAAGCATGGAGAGGGCATCGTCTTTGTTGATGTCATTGGGGGAGAGGAACTCATGTTCAGCGAGAAATTCTCCTGCATTGACTGCGGCATATCCATGGACGAACTGGCGCCTCGCATGTTCTCGTTTAACAGTCCTTTTGGTGCTTGCCCTGGCTGCGAAGGTTTGGGGACAAAGCACGAGATCGATCCCGATCTGCTCTTGGATCTGGATCTCTCCATCGAAGAGGGGGGTCTTGTCCCTTGGCGTAATAGCAAGAGCCGCTGGAGAAACTCCATTTTGGACAGCGTTTGCGAGAAGTATGGCATTGACCAGACGGTTCCCTTGCGAGAGCTGTCAAGTGACGCACTGAACATCTTGGTTCACGGACTTGGGGATGAGCTTCTCAGTTTCGATTACACGAATACTGCTGGACGCGAACGAGAGTATGAAGCACCGTTCGACGGCCTTATCTTATCATTGCAGCGTCGCTACCAGGAAAGCGAATCGGATTGGGTACGGCAAGATGTGGAGCAGTATATGAGCATTCGTACCTGTAACGAGTGCCATGGGAAACGCCTGCGGCCAGAGGTTCTTGGAGTAACGGTCGGGGGCAGGAATATCATGGAAGTGACGGAGTTCTCGATTCGAGAGTGTCTCGACTTCTTTGAAGCTCTCGAGTTAACTCCAAGAGAGATGATGATTGCCCGACAGATCGTCAAAGAGATCCGTGAGCGATTGTCTTTCCTAGTGAACGTGGGACTGGACTATTTGGCCCTCAGTCGCGCTTCGTCCACCCTCTCAGGAGGCGAGGCACAGCGCATTCGCCTGGCTACGCAGGTGGGTTCGAGACTTACCGGTGTATTGTACATCCTTGATGAGCCAAGTATTGGTCTTCATCAACGCGATAATGGGAAGCTCTTGGAGTCCCTGAAGGAACTGCGAGATTTGGGGAATACACTGATCGTTGTCGAACATGATGAAGAAACCATGGCTGCGGCTGATTGGATTATTGATATGGGGCCCGGTGCCGGTACGCACGGCGGAGAAGTGGTGGCCCAAGGGCGCTGGGAGGATATTTGTGCAACACCCAACTCGATCACAGGGCAGTATTTAAAAGGGGATCGAATGATTCGGGTTCCTCGCAAACGTCGTAAGCCAAACGGTAATTGGCTGACGATCCGAGGTGCCAAAGAGCATAATCTCAAGAACGTGGATGTGCAGATTCCACTGGGTGTATTCGTGGCCGTCACGGGTGTGTCGGGCTCTGGAAAGAGCACATTAATCAACGACATTCTCTACAAGAGACTGAGCCAAGAAATGTATCGTTCTCGCCTAAAGCCCGGGGAACACGATTCCATTGAGGGCTTGGAGTTC
>Ga0265293_10005381_pt1 | contig 21419 bp, 17 predicted proteins | sample Munlanlewell138R_FD_192505 | JGI IMG/M metagenome (GOLD analysis project Ga0265293, IMG submission 192505) | Leachate microbial communities from a municipal landfill in Southern Ontario, Canada - Leachate well 138R | ecosystem: Engineered > Solid waste > Landfill > Unclassified | place: Canada... | reverse complement strand
CTCCTTTGGAAGTTCACTTAGTCTATTCAAAAATAGAGAACGACCGGTTGGTAATTCATGCCTCAACCCAAGTACCGTTTCACTTAAGAAGAATTGTTGCCAAGGTTTGTGAAATTAATGAGAACAAAGTTCATGTAATAAAGGAGAAGGTTGGAGGGGGATACGGTTCCAAACAAGATGTCTTAGTTGAAGATGTTGCAGGATATGCCACCTGGATTACCAGGCGTCCAATCTACTACAGAAACACAAGAGAAGAGGAGTTTATCGCCAACAGTACCCGTCACCCAATGAAAATGACCGTTAAGATGGGAGCTAAAAAGGACGGAAGATTGACCGCTGTTTATATGGATGTGCGGGCAAACACCGGCCCATATGGGAATCACTGTCTCACCGTGCCGATGAACGCCTGTTCAAAAACTCTCCCCCTGTTAAACTGCCCCAACATTAAATTTGATGTGACAACCTATTACACAAACATCCCTCCGGCAGGAGCTTATCAGGGCTATGGAGCTCCCAAAGGCTCATATGCCCTGATGACCGCGTTGGCAGAGATGGCTGCACAGCTGGATGTCGATCCTTTGGAGATGGCAAAGATAAACCATGTCGAAAAAGGATTTATGCTTGAAATCTTAAAGAGTCTTGGTGAGGGAAGAGAAGGAACTGTTGTTCCCGTCGGTTCCTGTGGGTTAAGAAAAGCCCTCGATAAAGGGGCAGAAATGATCAACTGGGGAAAAAAGGAGAGAGGGCCCAGTGATGAGTGGAAAGTCGGAAAAGGGTTTGCGATGATTCAGCAAGGTTCGGGGCTTCCCGGATTAGACCACTCAATGTGTGATGTAGTAATGCATACCGACGGTACTTTTATCATCCACAGCGGCGGAGCCGACTTGGGAACCGGCCTAGACACCGTCAGTGTTAAAATAGTCAGTGAAGTAATGTGTGTTGCGATGGATAAAGTGACTATTCTCTCAGGCGATACCGACAACACCATGTTTGATACCGGCTCATATGCCTCCAGCGGAACCTATTTCAGCGGTAATGCCACTCTCAAAGCAGCCCTTGATTTAAAAGAGAAAGTATTAACTGAGGCTGCATTGCAAATGAATGAAGAGAAAAACGATTTGGAAGTTAAAGCACCCGGAGTTGTTTATTCCCAAAAGAGTCTTAAGGAGTTGACTTACCATCAAATCAGTCACCAGGCCACCAGCGGAGTGGGGAGGGGGCAGTTGATGGGTTACGGCTCTTTTGCCACTGAAAATGCGGCAATCCCATACGGAGCCCATTTTGCTCAAGTTGCCGTAAATATCAGAACAGGTGAGATTAAAGTTCAGAAGTTCTACGCCCTCCAGGATGCTGGAACTCCGATTAACCCGGAACTCTCTCTCTGTCAGATGTACGGTGCGGCACTAAAGAGCATCGGGCATACCCTTTATGAGAATATGGTTTTGGATGAAAACGGAGTTTGTCTGACACCTACTCTGACATCTTATGGCGTACCGATGATTTGCGAACAGCCCGAAGATTTTAAAGCTGTTTTAATCGATGAAGATGATGAATTCGGACCGTTTGGGGCAAAGTCGATAAGTGAAATTGCAACAAACGGAGCAGCACCCGCAATTGCAAATGCCATCTATGATGCAGTGGGTATTTGGTTGCGCACTTGGCCTTTTACCCCCGACAAAATTTTAAGGGAGTTGGGGAAAATCTCATAATCTTTCCAGCAGACTCCCGACTCTCTGAGGGAGTCTGCTACTCTCTATTTTGCAACAAACTGCAACAAAAATCATAGACAGTCCATTTCCTCCGTGTTATAATTCGTAACATAACTAGGAATTAACTAAAATCAGTTCGGAGGGATTATGAAAGAAAAAAAAGCCATTAAACAGATGATTGAACGTTTAAGTGACTTGGATTTCACCAAAATGTATCTAAACGATTTTTTTCTCACTTGGGATAAGAGCAGTGAAGAGTTAAATGCCGTTTTCCAAGTTGCTCAAATTCTAAAAGCCATGAGAACCCAAAATATCTCTCCAAAACTATTTGAAAGTGGCTTGGGAATCTCTATTTTTAGAGATAATTCGACAAGAACCCGCTTCAGTTTTGCCAGTGCCTGTAATCTGCTTGGTTTAAATGTCCAAGATTTGGATGAGCAAACCAGTCAGATAGCACACGGTGAAACAGTTAGAGAGACTGCTAACATGGTCTCGTTTATGGCCGAAGTAATCGGTATCAGAGATGATATGTACATCGGTAAAGGACATACTTACATGAAAGAGGTAGCCGAAGCAGTCGAAGAGGGCTATAAAGACGGTGTTTTGGAACAAAGGCCGACATTAGTCAATCTTCAGTGCGATATAGACCACCCAACCCAATCAATGGCCGATATGCTCCATTTAATAAATCACTTTGGCTCAGTTGAAAACTTAAAAGGGAAAAAAGTGGCAATGACATGGGCTTACAGCCCCTCATACGGAAAACCGTTATCGGTTCCCCAAGGGGTAATAGGCCTGTTTAGTCGTTTTGGAATGGATGTGGTATTGGCTCATCCTGAAGGCTACAACGTTATGCCTGAGGTTTTAGAAGTAGCCAATAACAATGCTAAAGCCAGCGGCGGTACTTTTAAGCAAGTCGACTCAATGAAAGAAGCTTTCAAAGATGCCGATATCGTCTATCCAAAAAGCTGGGCCCCTTTTGCCGTTATGCAGGAGAGAACTCAAATAGTTGAAGACGGTAAGTTTGAAAAGTTGGCTGAGTTGGAACAGAGGTGTTTGGTAAACAATGCCAAATTCAAAGAGTGGGAATGCACTGAAAAACTTATGTCCACCACTAAAAACAAAGACGGACTGTATATGCACTGTCTTCCTGCCGATATAAGCAAAGTCAGCTGTAACCAAGGGGAAGTAGAAGCCTCGGTGTTTGACCGTTTCAGAATTCCCCTTTATAAAGAAGCCTCTTATAAACCATATATAATTGCGGCAATGGTTCTTCTCTCTAAATTTGAAAACCCAGTTTTAAAATTGAATAATGTACTCAGAAAAGGCAAAAATAGAGTAATTTAAAGGATAATTTGTCATAAATGTGTCCCGGCAGAAAACTGTCGGGACATTTTGTATTACTTGTTTCTCTTTTAAGGTGATGTTATTTTAAAAAGAGGAGGAGCTGATGAGGACTAAAAAAGACATTAAAAAACTGATTGATGTTGCCGCCGGACGCATTGAAGCCGACTTGGTAATAAGAAACTCAAAAGTAATTGATGTTTTTAACGCAAGGATAGTCGAAGGAGATGTCGCTATTGTCGGCTCTCTTATAGCCGGTATCGGTTCTTATAAAGGTAAAAAGAGCTTTGATGCAAAAGGTAAATATTTGGCACCCGGTTTTATCGATGCCCATGTTCACATTGAATCCTCATTGGTTGACCCAGCCTCATTTGCCCAACTGGTTTTACCCCACGGTACTACTACAGTCATAATCGACCCACACGAAATCTGCAACGTTGGTGGACTTAAGGGGTTCGATTACATGCTAAAAAATTCAGAAGATTTGGAGCTCTCTGTTTTTATGATGGTTCCTTCATGCGTCCCATCAACCCCTTTTGAAAACGGGGGAGCCGTCTTGGATGCAAAAGCTATCGGTAAAAGGATAGGCAAAAAGAGGGTGTTGGGACTCGGTGAAATGATGGATATGGTCGGAACAATTGAGGCACAGGAACATGTCGTATCAAAACTGCAGGTAGCCCATAAAGCAAATAAAATAATTGACGGGCACGGTCCGATGCTTTCTGATTTAGAATTAAATGCATTTGGTGCGGCAGGTATTCAAACCGACCATGAAAGCACCACAGCCAAAGAGCTGCTCGACAGACTACAAAGGGGAATCTATGTACTGTTGCGGGAAGGCTCAGCCAGCCACGATCTAAAAAATCTTCTGCCTGCCTTAAATCAATCAAACAGCCGATTCTGTCTTTTTTGTACCGATGACAGACAACCTTTTTCAATAATTGAAGAGGGGCATATCGACAACCATCTAAGGATAGCCGTAAAGGAAGGTTTAGATCCCATTGAGGCAATTCGGATAGCGACTATCAACGCAAGTGAGTGTTATAATCTGAGAGACAGGGGAGCAATAGCCCCCGGCCGAAGAGCCGATTTGGTTCTCTTAGAAGATTTAAAAGAGTTTAAAGTGACCGATGTCTTTAGCGGCGGCAAACAATTCAATCCCGCTATAAAACAATATTTATCACCGATACCCAAGAGTGTCGTCACAAAGATTAATATCGGAGAATTCAGCATTGAGAAATTGAGAATCCCACTGACAAAAGAGAGTGTACGGGTAATAGAAATAGTTGAAAACTCATTAATAACAAACTCTGTAACGGCTACTGTAAAAATTGATGAAAACGGATTTTATAAAAATGATGAAAATGTTGATATCATAAAATTGGCGGTCTTAGAAAGGCACAAGAGAAGCGGAAACATCGGATTGGCATTAATAAAAGGGCTTAAACTTAAAAACGGGGCAATTGCTTCAACGATTGCCCATGATTCACATAATGTCATCGTTGCCGGTGATAACGATGAAGATATGGCAGTTGCAATCGAAACTTTGATTGAGATTGGCGGAGGAATTGTTGTAATCCAAAATAAAGAAGTAATTGGAAGCCTCGCTCTGCCGATAGGTGGATTAATGACAAACAAGGGTGCACCGTATGTCAAAGAGACCTTGGAACATTTACATAAAACAGTTAAAGAAAAGCTCTCTGTGACAGGCGCAAGCGATCCCTTTACTACCCTTAGCTTTATGGCCTTACCGGTAATTCCCCACCTTAAGGTTACCGATATGGGACTCTTTGATGTCGATAACAACAAATTTGTTTCTTTGGAAATTTAGATATGAAAAAGGGCCGCTGAAAAGCGGCCCCATAATTTTAACCGATAAAGAATTTAATGAACAACAATGCTGCAATTATAACGGTAGTAATAGTTATATCTTTAAATTTCCTTGCGGCAAGTTTTAAAATAATCCAGCTTAAAACACCATACATAATACCATTGGCAATAGAGTAACTGGTTACCATAAATAAAATTGTCAGGAATGCCGGAATTGCTTCGGTTGGTTCGTCAAAATCGATCTGTGTTACAGGTCCGATCATAAAGAGACCTACCAAAACTAAAGCAGGTGCTGTAGCGGCACCAGGAACTGAAATAAACAGAGGAGATAAGAACAGTGAGACTAAAAAGAGAATTGCGACAACCAAACTTGTGAGACCTGTTTTTCCCCCTTCGGCTATACCGGCAGAACTCTCAACGTAAGTTGTAACGGTACTGGTTCCGAGCATTGCTCCTACGGCAGTTCCGATTGCGTCGGCAAAAAGAGCCTCTTTTACATTTGGAATTGTTCCGTCTTCTTTGAGCATGTCTGCTTTTGTTGCACATCCGATTAGAGTTCCGACTGTGTCAAACATATCGACAAAGAGGAATGTAAAGATGATTACAATCATATCGATTGTAAACATATCTTTAAAAGAAAACTGCATAAAGGTTGGTTTTAAGGAAGGAGGTAACCAGCTTCCGCCGGCCCATGATGTTACACCGAGAGGAATTCCCACTAAAGTAGTCAGAAGAATACCGATTAAAAGAGCTCCACGTACTTTGTAAGCAAGTAAGACGCTGGTGATAATTAAACCGATTAGGGCAACCAGAGCAGTTCCTTTTGTAACGTCACCCAGTTCAACAAGTGTCGCACCGCCGACAATTATACCGGCGTTCTGTAGACCAATGAAGGCTATAAATAGTCCTATACCAACACTGATAGCTTTTTTTACGTTAAGCGGAATTGAGTTTACAATTGCTTCTCTGATGTTGAAAGCTGTTAAGGCGATAAAAATAATACCTTCGATAAAAACAGCCGTTAAAGCCTGTTGCCAGCTGTAACCCATTGAAATAACGACAGCATAGGCAAAGAAAGCATTAAGCCCCATCCCGGGTGCCAGTGCAAAGGGGAGGTTTGCCCAAAATGCCATTACTAACGTAGCAATCGCCGATGAAAGGGCAGTAGCTGTAAAGACCGCACCGAAGTCCATTCCTGCATCGGAAAGAATCAGCGGGTTTACAATTAAAATGTAAGCCATCGTTAGAAACGTGGTTACACCTGCAAGCACCTCTGTCCGAACATTGGTTTTATGTCCGGAGAGTTTGAATAGCTTTTCCATTTAAATTCTCCTTTTGAGTATTCTTCTTGATTCCCATTTTATTGTGACTTGTCCACTTTGTACAGAAATTTCTGGGTTGTAGCAAGCTAAACCACGATAAATTCCGTTAAAATCGACGAGAAATGGTAAAGGATAAAAAAAATAGTGGATTTCTATCTAAAGAAAAATGTATCAATTTCAGTTTTGAAATAACAAATTGATATTCTTGTTGATAATAATGGTTAACATCCTCAGAATTGATAACACAGAGGATGATTCTAATGAAAAATAGAGTTAACAGAACTCCCAAAAATATTAAAGTACTAAGAGAGCAAAGCGGTTTAAGCCAAAGAGACCTAGCTAAATTTTTAAGTGTCAAAGAGAGTTTAATTGCTGAAATTGAAGAGGATAAACATACCGTTACTTCAGATATAATCGATAACCTATCCGCTTTATTTGGTGTGTCACCTGAAACTCTGCAAAAAGAGACAGATGTTGAGAATAAAGTAACATTTAAATTGAATACCTCTAAATTAAACACTGCAGAGTTGAAAGCAATCAGTGCCGTAAATAAAATTGCTCTGAATTTGCAGTTTATGACGCAATTAGAGAAAGAAAACCCATCCTGATTGTTTATCTTTATAGCTCAAAAGCAGATTAGAATGTGGGGAAAATGATTGTTTTATCTTTATAAGCTAGTGTATCAATACCTGTTTTATAAAGGTCTGTTAAAACTGAGGGAACAAAAGCCTTATTACCCGGTCCGCTAAAAAGGAGATTACCGTCTCTAAGCATGATTACATTATCAGCACATTCAGAAGCTACTATCGGATCATGGGTTGTAAAAAATAGAGTTATGTTTTCTTTAGCCAAACTCTTTAAGATAGAGACAACCAAAGCTGTATTGCTTGGGTCTAAACTACTGGTAGGTTCATCAAGAAGAAGGACTTTCGGTTGCTGGGCCAAAGCTCTGGCTAAAAGCAACAGTTGACTTTCGCCCCCGCTTAGAGTTGTGACAAGTCTGTTTGCAATTGGAAGAATGCCGACACTCTCCATCGTTTTTAGAGCAATCTCTATATCTTTTGCTTTAGGGTTTTCCAAAAACCCCATATGGGCAGAGCGGCCAAACAATACATATTCGGTAACGGTAAACGGAAATCTTGAAATCTCTTTTTGGGGAACCAAGCTTACGATTTTTCCCAACTCCTTTCGATGGTACTCATAAATTGGTTTTCCATAAAGAGAAATAAGGCCGCTGTCAGCTTTAATCCAATTTAAAAGAAGATCCATTAAAGTCGACTTTCCCGCTCCGTTGGGCCCCAATAAAACCGTTGTTTTTCCCTGTTCAACTGAAAAAGTGAGCTCTTTAACAGCCGCCACTTTAGAAAGAGGGTAGCTAAAGGTTACTTTGTTTAAGGTGTATGCGTCACTCATAACTTAACCTTTAGCTGTCTGCTTGATAAAACACCTATGAATATCACGGCACCAAAAAAACTGGTAATGACTCCCAAAGGGATCTCTCCACTAAAAAGGGTTCTCCCTAAAGTATCACTGATAAGGAGAAAAATAGAACCAAACAAAAGAGTGCCTGGCAAAGCTTTTCTCCCATCTGAACCAAAAACACCCCTAGCCAAATGGGGAATAATCAAACCAACCCACCCAACTATTCCGCTTACCGAGATAAAAGCCGTGGTAGCCACAGTAGCAACAATCAGAAAGAGAGTTTTTTCTTTTCCGACAGCTATTCCCAAAGAGAAGGTAATTTTATCATCCAAAGAGAAAAGATTGATTCTCCACCTAAGCAGAACGAAGAACAGCAGAGAAGCCCACATAATAGGCAATATTGTCCAGGCAGTTTTCCAGCTGCTGTTATATAATCCTCCCATCATCCAAAACGTTATATCCTGCAGTGAAGAGCCTGGAGTAGCCAACAGTTTAATAGTGGAAAGAGCGGAAGAAAATATTGCGCCAACAGCTATCCCCGAAAGAATCAATCTTAGTATCCAGCCCCCAAAGTGGAATCTTTTCGCTAAATGATAAGAGAGAAAGAGAGCCAAAAGACCAAAGAATGAAGCTGAAAGCTGAATGATAAGCGAAGAAAAAGGAAAGAGCAAAATAGCCAAAGCAGCACCAAAAGCGGCCCCCTGAGAAACCCCTAAAAAGCCCGGCTCGATTAGTGGATTGGCAAAAATCATCTGAAATACAAATCCGCTGGTAGCCAATACAGCTCCGCCTGTAAGGGCTAATATAATTCTGGGGAGCCTCACTTCAAGAAGGACAGACTTAAACAAAGGGTCGTCCAAAAGGCCAAACGGATTGGTAAACCCCCCTTTTGGATATCTTCCCGACCCTAAAGAGAAAAATACTACCACCAGTAATGCGAAGATTGTTATAAAAAGGGCTCTGTTTGAACTCTTCATATCCCTTTTATCGATTCCCTGTAAGCATCAATCAGTGTCTCAACTATTTTTTCATCGCTTATGTTATAGAAATCCAAATAGAAAGATTTAATCTCTTTCTCCATGTCAAAATCACTAAATTGCTGAGGATGAAGAGTTGAACTTAACCATAATAGAGCCAATATCCACCTGCTGTCAGATTGGAAATAGTTCGTATAATCGGCAGGGGTTCCTAAGATATTTTGATCCCTGTAACTCCTCAGATGGCTGTACTTATTCGAAGAGTAGATCTCTTTTAAAAACGGTGTTGTCGCAGATCGGTAGTTGACCAAAAAGTGGTAGTCGGCATCCCATGAGGCTATTTGTTCAAAAGAGATTTTACTCCAACCATTGGAGCTGAATTTTGAATCTATCCAGACAGGAGTCCCTTTGCTGAGAGTTACCAATTGATTCTGTATCCAATCCTTTGGAGAAACACTAAAGGCAGTTGTACCGTCTGCCTGAGCTACTTGGGTAATAAGTACTTTTGGTTTTTCCTCTTCTCTGAGGCTTTCCAACTTTTGAGCTACAAACTTTTCCCTTTTTTCAAAATTATCGATTACCCTTTTGGGAGTATCGTTGTCACCCAAAAGAATACCCAGTTGCACCACCTCATCTTTCCAAGCTTGGGGAGTTTCTAAATCCATTATGAAGAGGGGAATATTAAAAGTTTCCAGCTGTTTGCCAATCGTCTCGTAGTTGTTTGTTTTTGTAATTACCAAATCGGGTTTTAAGGCAATTATCTCTTCAGCACTGACTTGTTGAGCCAATCTTTTTTCGTTTTTAAAATAGGGCTTAATTAAACTGAAGAAATCACCCAACCCTTGGTCAGTGGTAGCTAAATAGACCTCTTTATCGTGAACCGAAGGGAAAAGATAAAGAGCATCGGCCGGCATGATAGCAGCACGCCCGACAACTAAAATCTTTTCAATTGGGAGCTTTACACTTACATATCTGCCTAAAGCATCTACGGCTGTTACCTCTTGTTGAGTTTCAGTAAAACCCTTGCCGCTGAGTACAAAAACGGGAATAAGCAATGAAATAAGGAATAAAATAAATTTGTTTAGTTTCATAATTGACTCCTGCTTAAACCTTACCATTATACTTTTAAAAACACAATCGTAAAATTAAAACGGCTCACCTTGAAACAGCTTGCCTTTCAGGGTAATCTGAATACTGAAGAAAGCAGAAGGGGACAGTTGTGAAAAACCAATATACGAGTGACCAATTTGGGAGACTGAAACAGAGCCAAAGAGCTTTGGAGACAACCTCAACACAAGAACGCAACAGTATGCTTTATGCTATTGCCGAGGCCCTCAAAGAGTCTAAAGAAATTATCCAAAAAGCAAACCAACAAGATATTGAGTCGGCAATTAAAGATAAAATAGGGGAGTCTTTGGTAAAACGTCTTGTCCTTGATGAGAAAAAACTAGACGGTTCATGTGAAGGAATTAGGGAAGTAGCCTCTTTAGACGACCCCATAGGTATAGTTAAAGAGAGGCGCCTTTTAGACGATAATCTGCTCTTAGAAAGGATAGGAGTTCCAATCGGAGTTATAGGGATGATATTTGAATCACGGCCCGATGCTTTAATCCAAATCATCTCTCTGGCTTTAAAAAGCGGCAACGCCATTGTGTTGAAAGGGGGCAGAGAAGCTCTTAACACAAACAGAACCTTGGTTGAAATTATTAAAAAGGCCCTTGAACCTTTTAGTGCCAAAGGTTCGTGGATAGTCCACTTGGAGAGCAGAGAAGAGGTAAAAACTCTCTTGGAAATGGATGACGTAATTGATTTGTTGATACCCCGAGGTTCCAATGAATTTGTCCGTTACGTTATGGACAACACAAAGATACCGGTCTTGGGGCATGCCGACGGCTTATGTGCCCTCTATGTCGATAATAAAGCTGACCTAGATTTGGCACTTAAAGTTGCCTTAGACTCAAAATGTCAGTATCCGGCTGTCTGTAATGCAATTGAGACACTGCTTGTTCATAAAGATGTGGCTAAAGAGTTTCTTCCCCGTTATAAAAAAGTTTTGGAACCTTATAACGTAATAATTCACGGAGATGAAACAACCCAGTCGATTATAAATTGTGTTGCGGCAACCGAAGAGGATTGGAAAAGTGAATATCTCGATTATGAACTGGCAATAAAAGTCGTAGATTCGATGGATGAGGCGATTGCCCACATTGCAACTTACGGCTCGGGTCATACCGATTGTATAATCACAGAGGATGAATCTAAAGGCAAGAGATTTTTAAGAGAGGTTGATTCGGCAGACCTGTTTTGGAACTGCAGCACCCGCTTTGCCGATGGTTTTAGATTCGGATTAGGTGCTGAAGTTGGCATAAGTACCCAAAAAATCCATGCCAGAGGACCTGTCGGTCTTAATGGATTGATAACCGATAAATGGATTTTAAAAGGCAATGGTCAAATAGTAGACTCTTATGAGTCTGGAAAATCAAAATACAAACATCAGGATTTGCCTCTCGGAGGAAAATCGATAGCGGAGCAATAGGATGACTCGTGATTTTAAATCTGTTGCCAGAGTTGTGGTAAAAGTCGGAACAAACCTCTTAAGCAACAAAAAAGGGATAGATACAGAGAGGATAGGGGAGGTTGTCTCCAATATAATCGAACTTAAAAATAAGAATATCCAAGTAATACTTGTCTCTTCCGGAGCAATCGGATTGGGGGCGAAAGAGCTGGGTAAGAAGAGTGCCATAACCCAGGTTGCAATGCGCCAAGCCTGTGCCTCAATCGGTCAACCGTTGTTGATGAGCTGTTACCGAGAGGCTTTTAAGGAACACAACCAAATCTGTTCACAGGTTTTAATTACCCGCAGTGAACTAAACGAGCGGCGGACTTTCGTCAATTTAAAAAACGCAATCGAAAGTTTATTGGAGTTGGGTGTCGTCCCTATATTCAATGAAAACGATGTTGTAAGTACCGCCGAAATCGGTTCGGCATTTGGCGACAACGATCGGATGAGTGCCTTTGTCGCAAGCAAAATTAACGCCGATTTACTGATAATTTTGACCGATATCGACGGTCTTTACACAAAGAACCCCAAACAGGGTAACGGAGCCAAACTGATTCATGAAATTGAGAAGGTTGATGAACAGGTTCTCTCCTATGCCGCCGATAAAACCGGAAGTACTTTTGCTACCGGGGGAATGAAGACTAAATTATTAGCCGCTAAGATTGCGGCCAATGCAGGATGTGCTACAATCATTGCCAACGGTTCAGAAAAAGAGATTTTAAAGAGGATTTTAGATGGGGAGGTTATAGGAACCTATATTCATGGTAAAAAAGCTATCTCTCAACGTTCTAGATGGATTCTTAATACCACAGCCAAAGGACGCATAGTAATTGATGAAGGGGCGGTAATTGCCCTGAAAAATCATAAAAGCCTGCTGCCTTCCGGTATCATCGGCGTTGAAGGGGCTTTTGAAGCTGGCGATGTCGTAAATATCAACAACATTGCCAAAGCCGTGCCGTATTACAACAGCAGCGATATTATCAGGATGGCGGGAAAACGGAGTTCCGATATCCCCCAAAATATCCGCCACGGTAAAAGCGATGTTATTTTCAGACCAGAGGATATAGTGTTTCTGGATTATGGAGAATAATTTTCAGATAATTTACGGGAAACAGGATATAAGCAAACGGATTAGCCTTCTCCACCGCCAAGAGACTTTTTCAATCGGTCTGATTTCGGTCGGAAGCGAGAAGGAGCTAATCAGCTCAACAGAGCGCCTTTACGATTTCACAAACATAGGCTCTCTGTTTGTTCTTTTGTATCAGGAGCATGAAAATTTAAAAGAGATTGCCAAACAGTTTCCCAAAGTTACATTTATCCTCTTTAACGAACCCCTCTCTTTCGGTACTCTTGCCAATGTAATGGCTAATCAGTGCCACTCAACCTACTTTTTATTAACCAGAACGAATTTAGAATTTACAAAATTTGAATACAAAAAAGGGATTGAGGTTTTAAACGGAAGTAAAAAAGCCGCTTTAGTTACCTTCGATTTAACAAATCGATTTGGAGAAGCCCTCCCTGTTATTCAGGTTCCTTTTATAAGAGACAACTTAATTGATCCAATCTCTTTTTTCCCTACCGAAGAGCGTTTACCGACTCTCTATCCCTATTTTGGAATCGGCTTGTATGAGCGGGCACTGTTTCAGAGGCTGCGGGGATTTGACGAAGCAATTGAGAGCGAGTACTGGCAGTTTTTAGATTTTGGTTTAAGGTGTTGGCTTTACGGCTATCCGATTATGTATTGTGATGCTTTTAAGGCAAGCTTTTCAACAAGGCAATTTGTAATTGAAAATCGTAGCGAAAGCAACGGAATAAAGCGGGTTCATACCCGGGCTTTAGGATTCAGAACAGTCAGGGGAAAAAATTATACCAAAAGAATCCCCAAATATTTTGATTCTAAAGTTTATAACGATGTGAAGAAAGTTCTTCCTTTATACAAACAAGATTTCTACAGTTTAATTGAGAGCTGGCCGGCTCCCGGAGAGCAGAGATGAAAAAAATTGTCACTATAATTCTATTTCTTTTGATTCCCCTCTGCTTAACTTTTTCAAATCCTTTTAACCGTCAGGTTACTACCATAATTTTAGATGCCGGTCATGGAGGATCAGACCCCGGAGCTGTAGCCACCGAAAACGGTTTAACGCTACAGGAAAAAAATATAAATTTAGAGATCACTCTCTCAGTAAAAGAATTACTTGAAGAGCAACTCGATTGCAATGTATTACTCAGCCGTAGTGACGATTCTTTTATAAGCCTTGCCCAAAGGGCAGCCTTTGCCGCAGATAATGAAATACCTTTTGAAAAATCAAACATTCTAATCTCAATTCACGTAAACTCTTCAACCGGTAACGAAGCCACAGGTTTTGAGATAATAATAAAAGAGGGGCGTAAAAGAGTCTCTTTTTTAGATTCTTTAGTGAAAGACTGGGCACTTTTTAGGTTTGCCAGCTATCCCAACAGCCAGTTAAACGAACTTCTAAACAGACAAAACTCTCTGTTGGCAACATATTTGTTGGAAGCTTTGGAAAATAATTTTCCCGATGAACGATCCCGTGGGATAAAAGAACAAGATTTGTGGGTACTAAACGGCAGCAAAATCCCTTCCGTTTTAGTAGAAGTGGGCTTTCTCAGTAACAGTTTTGATTTCAAGAAATTAGCAACAGCTGAGTATCGCAAAAGAATGGCCGAAGCTATCAGTGCGGGGATAGTTGCTTATGTTAATCGGAATTGAGCTTCTGCCTTCCTTCGATTATAAGCTGCGTTTTAACCTTTTTTAACTCTTTGGAGAGCGATACTTTATAAATGTGGGGATTAATCATCCTCTTATAACTGTAGTGCAGTTTGTCCAATGAGGTCGTTACCCGCTTTTGAATCTCCCTTAAATTAACTTTCCCATCCAATTTTTTCCCGTTTTTCATTACGATTTTTAAGAGAGCTTTTACTTCGCTGAAGCGACTTACTTTCATTCTGAAGAAGTCGGCTTCGCTGAAAGGGTGATAAAACATTATATCCTGGGTAAAATCGAGCTGCTCCTCTTCCAAGGCTATTAAATCGGCTAATGGGCCTCCGTCTTCATCGAAAAAACGGTACAGCTGTTTCGCTCCGGGAGTGGTCGATTTCTCATAACTGTTGCTTATTTTCATTGTCGGCAGCCAATTACCGTTCTGTAATTTTCGACAGGCCAATTTATAAACACCGTTGAGTGAACTTTGCGAACCGCCGGTCACCAAATGGGTTCCAACTCCCCAAGAATCAATCGGGACATTGTCTCTGACAAGAGTCTCAATAATCTCTTCCGATAAATCGTTAGAAGCATAAATTCGACAATCCTGCAATCCTGCTTTATCGAGTTTTTTTCTGATCTCCCGTGAGAGGTAGCTTAAATCTCCGCTGTCAATTCGAACCCCGATACTTTTACCCAACTTTTTCATCTCAAGACCAACTGTTATGGCATTTTCGATTCCCGAACCGAGGGTATCGTATGTATCAATTAAAAGGATACAGTGGTTGGGATAAATATCGGCAAAGGAACGGAAACTCTCCAGTTCATCATCAAAACTCATCACCCAAGAATGGGCCATTGTCCCTGCAATAGGGATATTAAAGACTTTTCCGGCTAAAGTGTTACTTGTGGCGGCACAGCCTCCTATGAATGCGGCTCTGCTGGCTGAGATGGCTCCGTCGGGTCCCTGGGCCCTTCTGAGACCAAACTCCATAATCTCTCCACCCTTTGATGCTTGGTAAATCCGGGAAGCCTTGGTGGCGATAAGAGATTGGTAGTTGATGGTATTTAATAAGATTCCCTCAATCAGTTGAGCCTCCATCATTGTTGCTTCGACTCTTATTAAAGGTTCACCGGGAAAAACAATTGTCCCTTCTGCAACAGAGTAGAGTGTTCCGGAAAATCTGAAATCGGCTAGGTAGTCTAAAAAAGAGGGTTCGAAACGACCCAATGATTTTAAGAAGTCGATGTCTCCCTTGCTGAAAGTAAATAGTTCAATTCTTTTTAATAAATCAGCGATACCGGCAAATACCACATAACCACCGTTGTAGGGGTTTGAGCGGTAAAACATATCAAATACGACCATAGGATTGTTCTTTGTTAAGAAATAACCCTGCATCATAGTAAGTTCATAAAAGTCGGCTGAAAGAGCTGATACTGTCATAGTAAACCTCCTTTTTTAAAGGCGATGAATTTCACTGAATCCAAGGTAGGGGTGCAATATCTCAGGCATTTTAACCGAGCCGTCAGCCTGTTGGAAATTCTCCAAAATCGCGACAATCGCCCTGGAGACTGCAATCGCAGTTCCGTTAAGCATGTGGACATGTTTAATTTTACCTTCGTCGTCTTTATAACGGGAGTTGAGCCTGCGGGCCTGGTAGTCGGTACAGTTGCTGGTACTGGTGACTTCACCCCAATCCCCATTCTCTCCTCTTCCCGGCATCCATGCCTCTATATCGTATTTTCGGTAGGCTGGGGCTCCCAAGTCCCCACTACAAGTATCGACAACTCTGTAAGGAATTTCAAGACCCCTAAAAATCTCCTCTTCAATCTCCAGTAACTCTAAGTGGATTTTATCCGAGTCGGAGGGCAGAGCGTAGACAAACATTTCAACTTTTGTAAATTGGTGAACCCTATATAATCCTTTGGAGTACTGTCCGGCCGAACCGGCCTCTTTTCTGAAACAGTGCGAAAGTCCTGCAAGTTTAATCGGCAGTTGCTGCTCATTCAAAATTGTGTCGCTGTAATACCCGCCTAAAGTAATTTCGGCTGTCCCTATAAGACACGTATCACTCTCTTCAATGTTGTAGATATTACTTTCGGGTCCTCTGGGATTAAAACCGATTCCTTCTAAAATCTCCTGTTTGGCAATATCGGGGGTAATGGTTAAAATAAAACCCTTTTTTGCCAAAGTGTCGAGGGCGTAGCGTTGGAGGGCCAATTCAAGTAAAACAGCCTCCCTTTTCAGATAATAAAATTTAGGCCCGGTTACTCTTGTGGCTGTCTCAAAGTCGACTATATCGAGTTGTTGACCGAGTTCGACATGGTCTTTTGCTTTGAATGAGAAGTTTGGGATCTTACCGACTCTCCTGATCTCTTTGTTGTCGCTCTCCAATAATCCGATTGGGATATCGGGGTGACTGTAGTTGGGAATTAATTTTGCCAGCTTTAAATACTCACTGTTAATCTCATTTAAAAGAGCCTCTTTCTCACTTATGGCATCTTTGATGAGTTTTCCCTCTTCAATCAGAGATGTCCTTAAAGCTACATCAATTTTGCCCTTCATCTTTGTTGCATTTTCATTTCTTTTTGATCTGAGAGTCTCTGTCTCTTTTAAAAGAGAATTTCTTTGTTCCTGCAATAAGAGAATTTTATCTACATCAACATTCATTCCACGGTTGGCAATGTTGGTAACAATTTCGTCTTTGCGCTCTTTAAGTTCCCTTAAGTCTATCATAAACCTACTGATTCTCCTTGTTGGCTTTTTCTTCCAGTTGCTGGGCACGTTGGCTTGCAACACTGACCGAATCAATTAAAATACCTTTGAATCCACTGTTTTCCAATAGAGTAACCGATTCGATGGTTGTTCCTCCGGGAGAACAGACTTTACTGATAAGCTCTTCCGGATGGGCTTTTGAACTTTCCAACAGCTTCAGTGCCCCAAAAGTTGTTGAACAGACTATATTCAAAGCTTGTGAGTAAGAGAGTCCCTCTTTGACTGCCCCTAAAGCCAAGCCGTTAATAAAAGCAAACACAGTAGCGATTGCAGAAGCAGAAGAACCGACAAAAGCACCGAATAACTTCTCATCCAAAAGGTAAACTGAGCCGAAACTCTCAGCTATTGCAATACTCTCTTTTATGAAACTCTCGTCAGTTTCCCCTGTTGCACATAATGCCGTAACAGATTTTCCCACCTCGGTGGCAATATTTGGCATCAATCTGACAATTTGGTCACTGCCAAGGTTCTTTTTCAGAGTTGCCAAAGAGACTCCGGCGGCAATTGAAATCCACTTTTTTCCCCTGCCTTTGAGATCTTTGTATAAAGAGGGGAGAATTTGTGGTTTTACTGCCAGAAATATGATATCGCTGTCACTAAGAAGAGTCTCCAATTCCACACTCATTGAATTACTCTCATTGGCAACTTGAAGGGCAAGTTCTCTGTTGATGTCATAAATTAAGATTTTATGCTTTTTTGTTTTAGCGATACTGTTGATAATCGCCGAACCCATATTTCCTGAACCGATGAAACCAATAACTGCCATCTTTTATCACTCCTATGAAAGTTCTCTTTCAGCCCAAGAGAGCCTGTGTAAAGCTCCTTCTGTCTCTAATTCACAAAACCGATGCTGGCGGATATACTCAAAAGCCCCCACGGCCACACAGTTTGAGAGATTGAGCGACCTTGATTCCTTTTTCATCGGAAGCCTGAGGCATCTTTTGGGGTATTTAACTAAGATCGATTCATCAATTCCGGCTGTCTCTTTACCGAAAACCAAAAAAGAATCGTCTTCGTAAACAACTTCACTGTAGATGGTTTTCCCTTTTGTGGTAAAAAACCAAAGATTATCGGTTCCATGTTCGTCTAAAAAGGAATTAACACTTTGATGAATCTCTAAATCGAGTAGATGCCAATAGTCTAAGCCGGCCCGTTTAAGATACCGGTCATTTAAGGAAAAACCTAAAGGCTCAACCAAATGTAATTTGGCCCCTAAAGCAGCACACGTTCGGCTTATATTCCCAGTGTTTTGAGGTATTTGTGGCTCAAATAAGACTATGTGCAGTCCCATCGTCTCTCCCATTTATATTGGTTGTAACTTTAGCACCAATTAAGGGGCATTGCCAAGGGGAGGTGCTCTTTAGTTCTCGTCTTTCTCTTTTGTCTTTAAAAGGCTCGCTTTAACAAGAGATTTGCCACTAGATTTTAAAGAGAGAACGGTTTTTTCCAGCTCCCTTTTCCGCTTATATGGATCGTCAAAAAGTTCCTGCTGAAAGGAGTCTCTATTGTCGGTTACATTGTGAAACCCGACACCTAAAAGACGCACTGGATTTGGCTCTTTCCATCTTTTTCTGAGGAGCTCTTTGGCAATTTTATAGGCCTCTTCGGCGGAACTTATCGGTTTCTCACCAGTTGATTGGACGGTGGTAGTACTAAAATCGCTTAAACGAATTTTTATTGCCACTGTCAAAGAGTTAACATCCTCTTCTAAAGCCCTAAACATGATTTCATGACACATCTGCAGTAGATTTTGCTTAAGGACATCAAAATCAGTTACATCGACAGGGAATGTCATTTCAGTGCTGATGGAACGGCTCTTTGTCACACCACTGTGAATTCCGGGGTCTATCCCGCGACAAATTTTGTACAGATACTCACCAGTGGCGACTCCAAATTTATTTTTTAGAAATTCTTGGCTGTAATTTCTCAACTCAACTGTAGTTGTTATGTTGTTCTTTTTAAGCATATTAAGGGTACTTTCACCGATTCCCCAAAGCTTTTGAAGTCCTACTGCATCAACAAAGGCAATTTCTTTGCCAGGCGATACTTTACATAAGCCATCGGGTTTGTCGTAACCGCTTGCCATCTTTGCTATGAATCTGCTTGAACCGATTCCGACACTGATTGTAAGTCCCAACTCATTTCTAACTCTGTTTTTAAGCAAAACAGCTGCCTCTTTGGGTTTACCAAAAAGCCTTTGAGTTCCGCTCATATCCAAGAAAGCTTCGTCGATTGAAATTTGTTGAACAATTGGACTGAAAGTTTTTAAAAGAGTCATAATTTGGCGGCTTACTTCAATATATCTTTCCATCCTTCCCCTGACAAAAATTGCGTGGGGGCAGAGCTGTTTTGCCCTATAGGTCGGCATAGCCGAGTGGACTTTGAATTTTCTGGCTTCATACGAACAGGCCGATACAACTCCTCTGTTGCTTTGGCCTCCGACAATAACGGGTTTGCCTCGGTATTGGGGGTTATCCAACTGTTCTACCGAAGCATAAAAAGCATCTAAATCGACATGAAACCAGATTTGTTCCACTTTTATTTAAACCCTTGATAAGAGATCTCTTTTTTCTCTTCAAACTCTCTCAAACTTGTTGCTACCAATGTCTCTAACAGAAGAGGCCACTCATACCCCATTGAGGCGGCCAAAACGGGGTAGTGACTACTCATACTCATTCCCGGAATTGTATTAATTTCGTTGAAGTAGACCCGTTTCTTATCTAGATCGTAAAAGAAATCAACCCGACTAAAACCACTGATTCCAATCTCTTTGGAAATCAGTAATGCAAGTTTTTGAATTCCGTTTAACAAACCTATTTGCAAATTTGCGGGAGCCTCTATATAGGCACAATTTTGGCCCAAATATTTTTGTTCATACGTTAAAAAAGCGTTCTCTTTTTCCAACGGGTCAATTACCTGTCCCGGGAAACTTGCTATTAAGGAGCCGCCAACTTCTAAGACAGCACACTCTAATTCAATAAAATTAGAGAGCAGCGGCTCTATTAAAGCACACGGACTGTAAGCCCAAACGTTTTGTAGTGCTTCTGTTAAACTATTAATGTTTAGATCTTTTATAGCGGTAACCCCAACCGAAGAGCCTCCATTTACCGGTTTGACAAAAACATTTTGGCCTAAAGCCGCCCTTATTTCATAAAAGAGCCGCTTTATCTCATGGGATTTGTTTTTGTAAACAAGGTAACTGGCAAGAGTCGAGACATTTTTTTTATAAAGAATCCTTTTTGTCGATTCTTTGTTCATAGCCAGTGCACTAGCTTTAACTCCGCTGCCAATCAGAGGCAGATTTGCTAATTTAATGACACCTTGAATTTTACCGTCTTCTCCGTTGTTACCGTGGGTAAGGGGAAAACAACTTGTTATCGGTAACCTTTTATCTTTGTGGAAAAAGCCGAGACCCATCTTAATTGTAATCTCATTGTTTTCATCATAATCGGAGTCTAAAATTGGAGGTTTTGTTTTAAAGTCGACCTCTTTTAAAGTCCAGCGTCCTTGATAATCTATCCCTATGGGAATTACATTAAAACCTCCGCAATCCAGTTGATAACCTACATTTGCAGCCGAACGGCAACTGACAGCGTGTTCTGTCGATTTTCCCCCGTACAAAAGGGCTATTGTCCCCTTATCTCCCATTTTGCTTCCCCCAAGCATTTAAGATCTCTTTTACTACTTTTTTCTCATCCCATTCTAAATCATAACCGTCATAATGGATACTTTGTTCATGTCCTTTGGATAAAAGGAGCAGAACATCCTCATCACTTGATTCTGCTATTGCTCTTTTAATGGCTTCTCTTCGATCGTGAATTTTAAAAATAACACACCCAGAATTTGCCAGAGAGATCCCCTTTTCAATATCGCTAAATATTTGATTCGGATCTTCACTTCTCGGATCCTCATCGCTTAAGTAGATATAATCACACCAAGAGGCTGCAATGAAGCCCATAGAGGGGCGTTTGGAACGGTCTCTTTGACCTGCGGCACTGAAAACTGCCCTGATTCTGCTGTTTTGAAAGTATTTGCGGGTGTGAGAAAAGATTTCTTCAAAAGCGACACTGGTATGGGCAAAATCAACAACTATTGTAGGAGAACCAACTTCTTTTATAATCTCAAATCTTCCTCTGACTTTTTTGATGCTGCTACTTTTTTCTCTTATGATTTCCCACGGAATCTTAAACTGAAGACGGCATGCTAACAGGGAGCCGATAAAATTTTGGGCATAAACTTTTTGACCATAGGAAAGAACAGTGTTAAAACTTTGATTTTCACTGGGAATTGAGATTGATATTTCCCGAAAGCCGAATCCCTCTTTTAGAGTGTTTGCAATCAGGTATGAGTCATCTGTATCTGAATCCAAACTGTATTTATAGAGGGAAACAGAGTTGTCTAAAGTACTTTTAAGTTCGTTTGTGTAGGTAAAGTCTGAAGGGATTACAACAAAGCCCCCTTTAACTACCTGGCGGGCTAAATTGAGCTTTGAATCGACATAATTTTCAATGGTTTTATGAAAATCTAAGTGTTCGCTGCTTATATTTGTATAAATAGCTCCGCTAAAAGGGACATCGATTAACCTAGAGTTATCAAAAGAGAGACCGTGACTGCTGGCTTCCAACACAACCGCATCAATTTTGTTTGATTTGCTATTTTTTAAGAAATTAAAGATATCGACTGCTTCAGGGGTGGTTTGGCTAAAATTGTTGTTCTTTTTACCGTTTCCTTCATCAATTTCAACCGTTGTGAGAAGA
>Ga0265293_10005380_pt1 | contig 21419 bp, 19 predicted proteins | sample Munlanlewell138R_FD_192505 | JGI IMG/M metagenome (GOLD analysis project Ga0265293, IMG submission 192505) | Leachate microbial communities from a municipal landfill in Southern Ontario, Canada - Leachate well 138R | ecosystem: Engineered > Solid waste > Landfill > Unclassified | place: Canada... | reverse complement strand
AGTGGGTTATCAAATGCTAATCTAAAGCCATTCATTAGGTTTAAAATTTTCTGCCCAATATCATATCCAAGGGCAAGTCTCCATGCCTGTGATACCTTAGTAAAAAATAGGGCTAAAAATAGATAAGGGATATTTAAGATTAATATTCTTTTTAGTCTTGTATTCATAGGCTTTGCTCCCTATCTTTACTTTTCACCCTATCTGTAACTGTGTTCTTCACAAGCTGGGTAAACTTTTTAAGCTGTGAAAGTACGGAAGGCCTTTCTGCTCTTTTTACCATTTTAGATGTAAAATCCGTAAATGCAGCAGTAATGGCATCTGCATCCCTGCCCTTGAAAAAGACAAGATATTTAGGTGGGTTTACACTTCTATCTTTTTTAATAGCAAAATCAACACCGTATTTTCTTGCTGATCTTTCAAAGCTTTTAATATTTTTATCTGTAATTTCAATATTGGTCATTCCTGCATTTTGCTTAGCAAGGTCTTTTATACTTTGTTTTCCTTGAGGAATTTCAGGATGATTTTTCTTATCCTTTCGCCATGCTAGATATTTTAAAATAGCTGCCTTTAAACTTCTTGCTGTAAGCTTTGTACCGCTTATTACAAGTGCTACTGTTCTATTTTCTACTTCTTCCTGCATAGGAAGCTCCTCCCTTCTGCTTTTGACATAGAAAAAGGCATTTTGTAATCCTCTTGTACCAGGTACAAAATGCCTTTAGGGGTTTCTATTTAAGTCATGATTAACTAGTGCCGAGTAATAACTATCTATGGTGGATGGTGCATTAAACAAAGTCGCTAATAAATACCGCCTGATGTTACGGATGTAGGTGGTGGTCTTATCAAGACATTCAAAGACATAGTCAATATGCAGACAATTTATCCTTAGTAGCTTTTCTTTTACAAGCTGTGCAGGGTAATCATCTCCTGCAACATTTATTGTGTCTTTGGTAGAGCATAGGGTTTCCACCATTAGGTCTACGATTTCATCTAAACGCTCACGGTTATGATTATCTTTAATATACCTATATTCAATATTTTCTAAAACCATTTTTTTTATTTCTGCTGGGCTATCACATCCAATCTCATCATATCTCATCTTTTTTTCTTGTGGCTCTTTATTTGATTGATACAGATTTGATGGATAAGGATTTGATACCTCCATATTTAATAAATCAGTATTTAATGAATTAGTATTTAATATATTAGTACTTAATTGGTGGGGGTTTCCCAAGATAGGCTCAGCCTGTTTAGGTTTTTCCAAGATTGGATTTTCCAATATAGGTTTCTCCTGTGCTTGATTATCCAAGATGGGATTATCCAGTATTGGATTTTCCCCTTTAGGTGGTATATCAGTTATATCAAGGTTTTGAGGCTGTTCAAAAATAGTATATTCTGTAGTAGTCAGTTGCCCTTTTTCATTCCTTAACCGCCTACGAATCACATATCCATTAACTTCTAGTTCCTTTACACCACTGTTAATACTATCTATGCCATCCTTACATATACAGGCAAGTCCCTTGGTCGTATAATCCCAGTTCTCCGGTAAAGAAAGCATAAGGGATAATAAGCCTTTTGCTTTTAAGGAAAGGTCTGTATTTCTTAAATGATGGTTTGACATCACTGTATAATCCCGTGTTTTTTCCACTCTAAAAACTGCCATAAATATCACCTCTTTTCCTGCTTAAATATTGTTTATCTTTCTTGATCCCTAATTCGTTTTTTATGCCAGCCTTCAAGCAGTTTAATAATCGTTTCTTCCATTTGTTTTGGTGTATATGATTTTGGAAAATACCTCTTTAACTTATCTCCTGTAAGGGTTACCTTATCTAAGTCCCCCTTCTTTTCTTCACTCATTATGGCACTCATAACTCCAAGGCTTAACTTCCCCTCATTACTAAATTTCTTTAATCTCTGTGCCTGTGAAAGTGAAGGTGTTGCCTGTTCCATATCCATAGCTTCAAGTAGGTCAATTTGCTCCTCATCTTTAAGGAAGGATAGTTCCACAGCAGGATTGAAGGCTATTTTCTTTTCATCTACCATCGAAAGTATTTCTGGGATAAGGTGAGTAAGACGGATGTAACGATAGATTTGATTTTTACTTTCGCCAATTTGCTCAGCTAAAAGGTCGCTTGATTTTTTTCCTAATAAATTATTCCCAACTTGGGAACTATTTTCTTTTGATGGTCTACCTGCTTGCCTTTTCATTGCTGATAACTTCATTTTATATGCAAAGGCTCTTTCACTTGGTAAGATATTTTCTCTCTGCAAGTTGCTGTCAACCATGATAATAATGGCGGCATCATCGTCAAGGTTGCGAACTATGACAGGCATTGTTTCAAGTTCTGCAAGTTCACAGGCTCTTTTCCTTCGGTGTCCTGCCACAAGTTCGTAGCCACCCTCATCACGGGGTCTTGCAATGGCTGGAACTAATACACCATATTGTTTAACACTTTCTGCTGTATCAAACATGGCTTCATTATCGATTACCTTAAATGGGTGGTCTTTAAAGGGATGTAATTCTGTTAAAGGGATTTCAATTATCTTTTCCCTTGCTTCATCAGCCCTACTTTCCTCTGTGGAAAATAAATCATCTACTGATGCCAGCTTTATGTTTTTGGCGGAGCTTTTCAATTTTCAACACCTCCTTGGTTAAATTACCATACCCTTCAGCAACTTTTCCCTTTGGGTCATGGGCAAAAATACTTTTTCCCTCTGCACTAATTTCTGCTGCCTTTACTGAACGAGGTATATCTGCTTTAAATACTTTAATACTGCCTTCATAAGTTTTCCTTACTAGACTGCTAATGTCCTTGGCAAAATTAGTACGCCCATCTACCATAGTCAATAAAATACCATCAATTTTTAGTTTCGAATTTATCTGCCTGCGTACCTTTCCAATGGTCTGTAAAAGCTGTTCTAATCCCTTTGCAGGTAGATAATCAGCCTGTACAGGAATGATTACACTATCAGATGCAGCAAGGGCATTAATCGTTAACATACCTAAAGAGGGCATACAGTCTAAAAGTATATAATCATAATCTTTCTTTACCGTATCAAGGTATTGTTTAAGTATGGTTTCCCTGCTCATAGCATTAACAAGGGATACTTCCATACCAGATAATTCAATGTTTGCTGGGAGTAAGTCTACTCCCTCATGATGTTGTAAGATGCCCTCTCTAGGCTCAATAGGTGTGTCGATAATAACCTTTCCCATTACTGTTGCAATGGTTGTTGGAAGCTTATCCGGCTGTGGGAATCCTAAACTAATGGATAAACTGCCTTGTGGATCTGCATCTACAAGCAAAACTTTTTTCCCTTCCATAGCCAGTCCTATACCTAAGTTGGCACAGGTTGTTGTTTTGCCTACACCACCTTTTTGATTTGTGATGGCAATTATTTTTGCGTTCAAATTTCTTCCTCCTTTCAATTTTGGGTACAAAAAAACCGCTTACTTTATTTTTCAATAAAGAAAACGGCTTTTTCTTTTTATACTTAATTTAATTAGAATTACATGTTATAAATATTGCTAAATATTTTAATTTAATCATACATCAACATATCTACACACTCCATATCTAAAACTACTGATACTTCGATTTTATTTCTCAATTCCTTATTTCTAAAATCATCACCATCTTTAGTAAAAGTAACATAGTTCGTAAAGTGTTGAAAATTAAGGATTTCTACGTATCTTTCCTTTGCATTCCTATTACGCATTCGATATGCCCAGTATGGGGAAACATATCCACGGGCTGCACCTCCACTACCTCGTACCCTTTATCAACTAGATATTTTACATCCCTTGCCATTGTTGACGGATTACACGATACGTAAACTATTCTTTCAGGGGATATTTTTACTATTGTTTCTAATGATTTTCTTACACAACCCTTCCTTGGGGGGTCTAGGATTATTTTATTACCTAACTTTTTCTCACTAGCAAACTTTTGCAAGATATCTTCTGTCTTACCTAATATAAATTCAACATTGTGCAGATTATTTAATTTTGCATTTTCCCATGCATCTTCTATTGCTTTTTTTACTATTTCAACTCCATATACCTTTTTTACATATGGTGCCATAAATAGGGATATGGTTCCAATGCCAGAGAACAGGTCGTATACTATGTCATCTTTATTTAGCTCAAGATATTCTATGGCCTTATTGTATAAGACTTCCGTTTGCTTTCTATTAGTTTGAAAAAAAGAATTGGGAGATAATTGAAATTCAAGTTTTCCTATATAATCTCCCAATTTATCCATTCCGTATAGCCGAATATATTCTCTACCATATATTATGGAGCTATCCACGCTATTGATATTCTGGTATATACTGACTACATTCTCCTTTTGCAATGCACAAATCAATTTATCTACAAATGGTATCTTTTTACTTCCTGAAACTAAAATTACCATAACTTCGTTTTCTTTATTTACTCTTATTCCAATATGTCTAAGGATCCCTTCCTTATTCTTTCTGTTGTAGGGCCTTATATTATGGCCCTTCATCCACATTCTTACTATGTTTATTATTCTATCTCCGACCTCTGGCTGGAGTATGCTGGTATCCATGTCTATTATGTGATTGGTACCTTGTTCATAAAAGCCAATTACTATGTTATCATCTCTTTCCCCAACGGGTATTTGTACATGATTTCTGTATCTAAAAGGATGGTCCATGCCTATTGTTTCATTCACCTTTACATCCTGAAGACTTGCAATCTTCTGTAAATCCATCTCCACCTTGTTTCTCTTCCACTCCAATTGTTTATTATAGTTGTACTCTATTAAGGGTATTCCTGCCCTTGACTCTTCTACAAAAAAATCAAATTTCACTCTATCATTCGAATGCTCGATAATTTCAATTACAGAGGCCAAGGCGTAATTCTTTTTTACTTCATTTATTCTTACCTTTACTTTATCTCCTATTATTCCACCTGAAGCAAATACTGTGAAGCTTTGAATTTTCATTACTCCGTTCCCTTCGTGACTAAAATCGATTATCTCCCCCGACAATATATCTCCTGTTTTCATCTTTTCCTCCTAAAAAGTCAACTTTTATTGCTTTAATCTAATACCCTTTTTCTCTATTATAATCAGACCTTCTTTATACAATCGTCCAACTGCTTTTTTAAATCCCGATTTACTCATTTTAAGTTCCTTGCGAATTAGTTCTGGCGGACTATAATCGTTGATGGGCAGAAATCCAGAACTTTCTTTCAGTTTTGAAATTATTACTTCTCCATCCTTATCTATTTGTATATGGCTCCTGTCCCTTAGGCTTAAATCCAGCCTTCCGTCTTCTTTTACATTGCTTATCCTTACTTCTATAGTATCTCCTACGTCATATGCACCTAAAAGTTCCTTTTTGGGAATTAGTCCATCGTATTTGTCATCGACGGCGACAAAAGCCCCTATATCCCTATTGATACTGTAAATCGTTCCCTTTGCCTTATCGTTTTCCTTGTAAGGTGAGTCTGTCCTTAACATATCCTTTATTTTCATAGTAGCACAAATTCTATTGGATTTATCTATATATATGCCTACTAAGTACTCCTTACCCTTATCTATGGATCCAACTGTTTCACTAAATGGCAAAAATAAATCCTTTTCTAATCCCCAATCTAAGAACGAACCAATCTTTGTCTGACTTACCAGCATTAAATGGGCCAATTGGCCGACTTGAGCCTTTGACCTATTTGTTGTGGCTATTATCCTATCTCTAGAATCATTGTATACCATCACCTCGACATAGTCTCCAATATTTGAATCTTCTGGTATTTGCTTTTTAGGCAGCAATACTTCTTGCTCAACTTCGTCTAGACCTAAATATGCTCCCACAGATGTAAACCTTTTTATCTTTAAACTCTGAACTTCACCTAACTTTATCATTCTCCAAACCTCCATACCTATTAGTATCATTATTTTATCACATTTAACTTATTTTATCTCCAAAAAAATAATTAAGGGCGAATTAAATCGCCCTATCTACTATATTTCTTTCTCTAACTTTACCAATGCCTCTAATGCTTCCTTTGGGAGTTTATCTCTGCCATCTTTGAAACTTTCCATGTCTTTTAGAAAATCTTTCCTGTATCTTATGCTGCCAATCCACATATTCTTATATTCTTCAGATTCCATATCAGGAATATAGCCTTCCACCTCTACGTACTCTAAATCTGAAAATTGGCCTAGTTGCTTGAATTTAGCTTTATTTGTTGCAATGTCTTCTAATAGTTGTAGTGTCAGCTCTTTTGGTATCTTTTTGTCCTGGAAATGGCCTGTATTTATTATATAGCAGTCAATTTTTCTATTTTCAAATAGTTCCTTGAATTTATCATAGTCATGACCTAATGGATATGTCCTAAAGGGATTAGCATATGGTTCAATAACTAATGCATTCATATCTATGCCCTCAGCTAATCTTTCAGCTGTAGATCTTTTAGTAGCTAGAGTGGCACCCATTACTGAGGCAAGCACAGGGTTATTTATTTTAATTATAGGAGGCATTGTACTATCTTTCATAAGCCATGCAATGGCATTTACAGGCTCATCTATTTTATTAACCCTATTATCTGCCCAAAGTTTAGATTTCACTGCCCTACCATTCCCATTTCTGATGTCTTCTGTAACGATTACCTTTTTCCCATTATCGTCTAGAGTAATACCGCAATTTTGCACAGTCAATAAATATTTATTGGCTGGATGGTCTACTGGATAATCCTGAGTCTTGTCAAAATAGGATGGTTCCAATGCAACTGATGAGCCGTCTTCTGTAGATATTACATAGGCATCATCGTGGAGTATTGTGATGTCGTATTTCCCACCGTGTTTTTCATGGGTTAGGGTAGATTTTCCTGAACCAGATAATCCAAATACTCCTATTGTATATTTTCTATTGTCATTGAAATTATATCTTTTCATACCACCGTGACATGACGCAAATCCATTTCTGTTGGCAATCCCCCAAGCCAATGTCAAGGTTCCTTTTTTATGCTCCCCGAAATACCTCATGCCACATAAGAGTGCTGTGTTGTACTCTGGATCAAATAATGCCAATCCATTGGGATGACTTGGAGGATAGTAATCTGGGTCTGACAATATATATATGTCCCCTTCTGGTAATTTTACAGAATTCTTATACATTTTCATGTATTCTTCTGTTATGTACTGAAAGTTTAACATCCAATTGTACATTGTGTTTTCGTAACCCTCCGGAATTAGAAGATGTGCTTTTACCATAAAGTCTTCGTGCAAACCTATTATAACTTCAGCATGGTATAGATTCTTATATCTTGTAAAGAATACTGCCTCCCTTGCTATACTTGCGTACTTTCCTACATCGACACCTGATTCTCCAATGATTACCCTAGCTTTTGCAAAACGACCTGTTATATCGCCGTCGTTAAATAAAAGAATCTTACTGCCCTCGTCTAATCCAGATGCTGTAGGCTCGTGCACAGGCATGTCTGTAACTATGGTGCCTGGTGATTTCACAGCAAGTTTATAAGCCTCTGTTAACGATGTTACCTTAACCACATTATTACCGTAAAACGTTGTCTCAATAGTAGCCCTAATGGAGGAAAAAACAGCATTGTCTTTTCTTATATCTTCCCGTTTAAATTTACCTATTGTTGACATTTTTAGCCCCCTTTTTCAATTGTTATTTAAGCAATCATATTATAACAAATATATTTGTAAATTAAAAGTATATTATGGTATTTAATTGGGGTATATGCCATACTATTTTACTTTTTCTAACTATTTAATATGTTACTATGGTAAAGGGTATCTAGTTTAGGTGATGGCCTCTTCGTGCAATACTCTTCTTTGCCATCCATTTTTTCTATAAATCCAATATCCATATATGCAGACAACCAAATTGCTAAAGCTCATTGAAAACCAAATTCCCGACGATCCCCATGCTGTAAAGTGTTTAAAAAATAATATCATAGGAAGCCTTACAAACCAAAGCCTTCCTATTTCCATAGCCATAGAATACTTGGTATTTCCCGAGCCTTGAAATATTCCCTGCAATACACTGAAGATACCCATCAATGGCATAGACAGCGATATATATATTAAATACACTAAGGCCAATTCTATTACTGTAGGATCATCTTTTGATTGCATAAAGAAGTTGATTATTGGTTTATCAAATATTACAAGCAAAACTCCTCCCACTGTGCCTATTAATATTGTAAGTTTTAAAGCCTTATGAAATGCCTCTTTTACCCTGTCTATTTGATTGGCCCCAATATTTTGCCCTATAATCGCCGTCAGTGCTGAGCCTAAGCTCATGGCAGGCTGCATCACTAAGGAAGTAATTCTATTGACCATTGCATATGCTGCAATGGTGGCAGTCCCGTAAGAGCCTATAAATCCATTGAGAACTATAAATCCCAAAGATGCTCCTGATTGACCTATAGACGAAGGAATAGCAACAGCTATTAGTTTTTTTATTATACTCCGATTGAATTTAAAACCTTTAAATTGAGGTATTATTCTATTTGTCTCGCCAAAAAGCATTATAAATCCGAAGATAGATAGTACTGCCTTCGATATTAATGTAGCCCAAGCTGCCCCTGCAATACCCCAACCTAATGTAAATATAAATATAGGGTCTAAAATTGCATTAAGTATGGCAGATACTCCACTTAGGACGGTTGGCGTTACTGTATCTCCTTGAGAGTTCATCATTGCATTTATGGTAAAGTACAGAAACATAAAAGGTAAATCTAAAAATGTTATTCTCAAATATGTGTTTCCCAATGTTGCTAATTCCCCTTTGGCCCCCATTAGCCTTATGATCACTGGACTTAGCAAATACCCAATGAATGAAAATATTAGGGAGCTTAGCAATGTAATCGCCATTAATTGGGTTGAATATAGTTTCGCCTCTTCTATTTTATTGGCACCCACCAGCTGTGACAATATGGATGTTCCTGCAATTGACAATCCAATGCCCAAGGATACGAATAAAAAGTTTACTGGAAATACAAAAGCCGTAGCCGCAAAGTGGACAGATGATAGTTTACTCACCCATACACCGTCTACTAAGTTATATAATGTCTGTATAAGGCTATTTATCATAATGGGTATTGATAGTGTAAAAAGAGCTTTATAAATGCTGCCTTTAAGCAATAATTCTGTTTTATCTAATTTCTTCATTTTATTCACCTGTCCTATTTATTTCGTGTCACTAAATATACAAACATTATAACATGTTGACGAAGAAAAATGAACTGTTTTCGGCAAAAAAAAACTGCCCTTAGGCAGCAATTTCTACAATACTTTTGCTTCTCCTTCATATACTAAGCCAGTGCTGCTATCCACTGTAACTAACTGGCCGTCCATTAAGGCGGAAGTAGCTCCAGTAGCTCCTACAATAGTTGGTTTGTTTAGGTTTAATCCTACTATAGCAGCGTGAGAAGTAAGCCCACCTTGTTCTACGATTATGGCCGATGCCCTTTCAATATAGCTTATCATATCTCTATCTGTATCCCTGCTTACTATTACATCTCCATCTGAAAACTTATTTTTCAGTTCCTCTGCATTATTGGCAATACATACATTCCCTAGTACAGCATCCTTTCCGATTCCCATTCCGTTGACAAGAACTTTTGCAATAGTATGTACTTTAATTAGATTTGTAGAGCCAGCAGTAGCCACAGGTATTCCAGCTGTAATAATGACTAAATCCCCCTCTTTCACGTATCCTTTTTCAATAGCCGATTGAATTGACAATTCGATCACTTCGTCTGTGGAATCGCTATATGGCGACAATACGGGATAAACTCCCCATACAAGAGATAATCTTCTCATTACTGACTCTGTTGTCGTAGCTGCAATTATTGGCGATTTTGGCCTAAATTTGGATATTGCCTTGGAAGTATATCCAGATGATGTGGCTGTGATTATGGCCGATGCCCCTAAATCCATGGCAGTTGTACAAGTTGCTTTGCCAATTGCATTTGTGGTAGTTATTTCAGATACTGCCATTTTTGATGTTAATATACTGTTATGGTCCAGAGAGTCTTCTATTCTTATAGCTATATCGTGCATGGTCCTTACAGATTCCACTGGATATTTGCCTGATGCTGTCTCACCAGATAACATTATGGCACTGCTCCCATCTAATATTGCGTTTGCTACATCTGTTACTTCTGCCCTCGTAGGTCTTGGATTTCTCATCATGGAATCCAGCATTTGAGTTGCCGTTATAACTGGTTTACCCACTAGATTTGCCTGTTTAATCAGTTCTTTCTGTACTAAGGGCATCTCCTCTGTTTGTATCTCGACTCCTAAGTCTCCTCTAGCTACCATAATACCATCAGATACGGAAAGTATTTCATTTATATTGTCTACACCCTCCTGATTTTCTATTTTTGATATGATTTCTATGGTATAGCAATTTTTTTCTTCTAAAATCCTTCTTATTTCCAAAACATCTTCAGCTTTTCTGACAAAAGAGGCGGCGATAAAATCTATTCCATTTTCTATGCCAAATAATATATCTTCTACGTCCTTCTCTGTGATAGCAGGAAGGTTGATTTTTACATTTGGTACATTTACGCCCTTGTGGTCTTTAAGTACGCCGTTGTTCAATGCTAGGCACTTAATATCTGTGCTGTCGATTATTTCCAACACTTCAAATTCAACTAATCCATCGTCTATTAATATTTTGCTGCCCTTGTGTACATCCTTAGGTAAATCCTTGTACGAAACAGAGACTATTGTCTTATCTCCTAATATATCCCTGGTAGTTAAGGTAAATATATCCCCCTCTTTTATGTCTATGGATTCTTCGTCAAAATTTCCAAGCCTTATTTCCGGCCCCTTTGTATCTAGCATAATTCCTATGGGCAGTTTTAACTCTTCTCTCACTCTTTTTATATTATCAATCCTATTTTTGTGTTCACTATGGCTTCCATGGGAAAAATTAAGTCTACATACGTTTAACCCATTTAAGAAAAGCTGCCTCAATATACTCTCTGATTCAGAAGTTGGACCGATTGTTCCAACTATTTTTGTCTTTTTCATGTGTATTCCTCCATTTTATATAGATAGTATTTTTGATGTGTTATACATATCTAAGTTAAATTTTTTCTCAATGTCTAATGCTTCGTTAATCTCCAAATCTATAATTTCATTGCATTTTACTCCAAGGGCCCTTCCAGATTTGCCCTCTAAAAGTAATTCTATTGCCCTATTGCCCATTTTACTTGCCAATATTCTGTCATAAGATGTAGGGTTGCCTCCCCTTTGTATATATCCAAGTACTGTAACTCTGGTGTCGATACTGGTCTTATCTTGTATATCCTTGGCGACTTCATATGCATTTCCTACGCCCTCTGCCAATACAATAATATGGTGGAGCTTTCCTCTGTTTTTACCTTGTATGGCCCTTTTGCACACCTCATCTATATCAAATTCTACTTCAGGAATAATTATGCTTTCTGCCCCCCCGGCAAGTCCGGCATATAGGGCAATATCTCCGCATCTTCTGCCCATTACCTCTATGACATTGGCCCTGCCGTGGGAAGTTGATGTGTCTCTAATCTTAGATATGGCATCTACTACAGTCTCTACGGCAGTAAAAAATCCAATGGTATAATCGGAGTATCCGCAATCATTGTCAATTGTGCATGGTATGCCGATAGTTGGCACCCCTGCATTATAGAGGTCCTTTGCTCCTCTTAGGGTTCCATCTCCTCCTAATACAATCAAACTGTCTATTCCAAATACATCTAGGACATTTAATGCCTTTTTAAACCCAGATTCAGTTTTAAATTCATCAGATCTGGCAGATCTGAGCATGGTGCCTCCCCTATGGATAATATCAGCAACAGAAGATAAATTCATTTCATATATATCTCCATCGATTAGGCCACTATATCCTTGTCTTATGCCCATTATTCTAAATCCATTGAAAATTCCCGCTCTAACAATTGCCCTAATAGCTGGATTCATTCCGGGAGCATCTCCCCCGCTTGTCAGTATTCCTATGGTTTTCATTGTCTTCCCCCTTAACTATATTCATTTATAGATTTTTTATTATATTTTTTAATCTCCGCTACATTACTTTTACAGACTCTTCACCTAGTAGACTCTTTAACTGGTTAATTGCCCTTTGACTATTTATATCTATCCAAAGAGATCTATCTGCCATAATGGTTTTTTTATCTTTTTCTAAGTATACATATACGGGAGTATTGCCTTTGTATTTTCCCAATAAAGATTTTATTTCATTCATGGTATTGACAGGACTATGGGTAGAAATCTTTAGATATAGTTTTCCCTTGTTGAAAGTAGTCAATTCGGAAAATCTTTCCACGATTATTTTTGGATCCTCCACTTCTGACATACTGGCCTTTCCCTCTATGACCACAATCTTGTCTTCCACCAAATACTTACTAAATCTATCATAGGTAGCTGGAAAGACGATGCCCTCTATTGCACCATATAGGTCCTCAATAGTTATAAAAGCCATCATATTGTTGTTTTTTGTTATCTTGTTTTTCTTTTCCACTATTATACCACCTAAGACAACTTTTTGGCCGTCTTTTACGCCATGAAAATCATTCCCTACAGTTTCATCGCTATTTATTAAATCAAAAGTAGTCGTCGTGGATATTTCTTTTAGTTGTTCTCTGTAAGGCTCTAGTGGATGTCCAGATATATATATGCCTACTACTTCTTTTTCCATGGCCAATATAACATTTTTGGGAAACTCCTTTAAATCCGGCATCATATCTATATATATATCTTCTTCTACATTGTCAAATATTGAAAACTGCCCCTCTATATTCCTTTTCCTATTTGAATGCACTCCATCTATTACCTTTTCAAATATAGCCAGTAGTTGTGCTCTATTGGCTCCAAGGCTATCTAAGGCACCGCATTTAATCAGTGATTCTACGGCTCTTTTATTCATTACAGATGAATCTACCTTTTCTATTCTTTCTACAAAATCAGTAAAACTCGTAAATAGACCTGTACTTCTAGCCTTTATTACAGTTTTTATAAAATTCTCCCCTACATTTTTTACGGCTGACAAACCAAATCTTATTTTATTGCTTGTTACGGTAAATTTATTATAGGATTCATTTATATCAGGAGATAAAATTTCTATGCCAAGTCTTTTGCATTCTTGTATATATAGGGAAACTTGGTTTGTATCCCCCATAATAGATGAAATCAATGCTGCCATAAATTCCACGGGGTAATAAGTCTTTAGCCAAGCTGTTCTATAGGCTATTACTGCATAGGCAGCGGAGTGCGATTTATTAAAAGCGTAGTTTGCAAAATCTATCATCAAATCGTAAATCATGGAAGCTGATTTTTCATCTACTCCATTTCTTATGGCTCCTGTTAAAAGTACCTCTTCGTTTTCATTTGTCTGACCGTATATGAAATTCTTTCTTTCTTCCTCCATTACGTCCATTTTCTTTTTTCCCATGGCTCGCCTAACTAAGTCAGCCCTACCCATGGAATAACCGCCGATATCCCTTACTATTTGCATTACCTGCTCTTGATATACTATACATCCATATGTTACATCTAATATATGTTCCAATTTTGGGTGAATATACTCTATTTTTGATGGGTCGTGTTTACAGGCCACAAATGTAGGTATCTGATTCATTGGCCCAGGCCTAAATAGGGAATTGGCAGCTATGAGGTTTTCAAATACATTTGGCTTTAGTTCCTTTAGAAATGCCCTCATACCAGGCGATTCAAACTGAAATATCCCCAAGGTCTCAGCATTAGCAAACATTTGAAATATCTTGGGGTCATCAAATTTAATCTGATCTAAGTCGATTTTGAGTCCATGATTTATTTCAATCAACTTAACGGTATCCCTAATAACTGTCAAAGTTCTTAGGCCTAGAAAATCCATTTTCAGCAGTCCCAATTCCTCAAGCTCTATCATGTTGAATTGTGTAGTCAATGCATCCCCATTCCTCAATAGAGGTACGTAATTTGTAACAGGTTCCTTTGAAATTAAAACTCCTGCGGCATGGGTAGACGTATGTCTTGGAAGTCCCTCAACTGCCATAGCTATATTAATTAAATTTTCTACTTCCTGATCCTCATCGTACATATTTTTTAAGGACCTGTTTACCTCCAATGCCTTTGATATGGTCATTCCAAGTTCCATTGGAATTTGCTTTGCAATAAAATCTACTTGGCCATAAGGCATATTAATTGCCCTTCCCACATCTCTTATAGAGCCACGAGCTGCCATGGTTCCAAATGTAGCTATTTGGGCTACATGGTCTGCACCATATTTTTCAACTACGTATTGTATGACTTCCTCTCGCCTTTCATAGCAAAAATCTATATCTATATCGGGCATACTAACTCTTTCAGGATTTAAAAATCTTTCAAAAATTAACCCATATTTTAAAGGATCTATATCTATAATTCCAAGGGCATAAGATACTATACTTCCTGCAGCAGACCCTCTTCCGGGGCCAACCATTATATTGCTTTCCTTAGCAAACCTGATAAAGTCCCAGACTATTAAAAAATAGTCTGTATATCCCATTTGAACGATTGTATTGAACTCGTAATCAAATCTATCCTTGATTTCCTGGGTAATATGCTCGTACCTATCTTCTAAGCCTTTCAGCGTCAAATAACTTAGATATTCCACATTGGTGTAGCCCTCTGGCACCTTGTATTCCGGCAAATGCAAAGTATCAAAATCCAGTTCTACATTGCATCTATCCGCAATCTTCGCAGTGTTTTCCAATGCCTCAATATTGGATTCAAATATGTTTCTCATTTCTTCAGGGGATTTTAAATAAAATTCATTGGTAGGAAATTTCATCCTATCCTCTTCATCTACAGTTTTTCCCGTCTGAATACAAAGGAGGATATCGTGAATCAGAGCATCTTCCTTCCTTAAATAGTGTACGTCATTTGTAGCAATCAAAGGAATCCCCGTTTTTCTTGATATATTTATCAATTCACTGTTTACACGTCTTTGTTCGTCCATTCCATAATCCTGAAGTTCTAAAAAGAAGTTTCCCTCTCCAAATATATCTAAGTATTCTAAGGCTATTTCCTCGGCTTTTTCCAAGTTGTTGTCCATTATATGCCTTGGTATTTCACCAGCTAAACAGGCTGATAGTGCAATTATGCCTTTGCTGTATTTTCTTAATATTTCGTGATCGACCCTAGGCTTATAGTAGAAACCATTGACATACCCTTCCGACACAATTTTCATTAGATTTTGGTAACCCTCGTAAGTCTCGGCCAGTAAAACAAGGTGGTATTGGCTTTTGTCCTTTGGTTCTCTATCTGTGTATTTGTCTATGGCAACATATATTTCCGAGCCTAGTATAGGCTTTAAACCGTGTTTTCTTGCCTCTTTATAGAACTGCACAACGCCAAACATAGCCCCATGATCAGTAATAGCCACTGAGTCCATGCCAAGGGCCTTTACCTGCTTTACCAAGTCCTTAATTCTAATAGAACCGTCTAATAAACTGTATTCAGTATGCACATGTAAATGAGTAAATCTATTTTTGTAATTCATAACAAATCCTTTCTAATTAATCCTACTGATGACCTAGTTTATCTATTACATTTTCAATAATGGATAAATCGATGGTACGAAAATCATCTAGCACCCTTTCTGTCCAATTGGGCGTAGGCTTATTTGACAAAAATTTCCTCGTAGTCTCTATGCTGTTTTCCAAAATTACCAGCCCGTCTTCATCTAACTTTCCTTGTTTCTTAGATACCATAACAGTTTTTATAGGAGTTTCATTGGGCTTTACACTTCCAGACAAAGGGTGAGTCAACAATTCATGACCCTCGTGAATCATATCCCTTACATATTCTAAAACTTGAAGATAATCTAAGTCTTCTTTAAATATAACTTCCTTTTTTTCTCCATATTTTTTATACACATATTTATTGTTGGTGATTATGATACTAGACATTTTTTCTATCCCCTTTCAATTGTTCGGCCAACTCTTCAATTTTTCTAAATCTATGATTTATCCCCGATTTGCCTACAGGTGGATTTAGCATCTGTCCAATCTCCTTTAGGCTTGCCTCGTTAAATTCAAGTCTTAGCCTTGCTACTTCCCTGAGCCCATCTGATAGCTGCTCCAAACCCATAAATTTATCTATTAATTTTATGTTTTCTACCTGTCTCATAGATGCCTCTATGGTTTTACTCAAATTAGCAGTTTCGCAATTTACTATTCTATTTATATTGTTTCTAACGTTTTTTAACACGCGAATGTCTTCCAATTTTAGAAGAGCCTGATGAGCACCGACTATATTTAAAAGATCTACAATCTGTTCCCCCTCTTTTAGGTAAACCACATAATAATCCTTTCTTAAGACAATCTTTGAGTTTAAGTCAAAAGAGTTTATTAAATCAGATAAGTCATTACTATGTTCTTCCTTACTGGTGACAAATTCCAAGTGATATGTCTTTTCTGGATTAGTAATAGAACCTCCACCAAGGAAAGCCCCTCTTATATATGAACGCTTGCAGCATCTATTTTCTACTATTTTTTCTGGAATTTTATAATTTGGATTAAAAACGCTGAATCCATTTCCTATGAAACCTACATCTTCCAATGTCTTCTTCGTTATTTCTCCGTCGTTTATGACTATTAAATAGTTGTTATTCTTTTTTAACTGTTTATTTCTCCTTACCATTACCTCTACAGTAGTATTGTAAATAAATTTAAATAGGGAAAAAATCCTTCTTGCAATTGCAGCATTTTCCGTAGTAAATTTTAGAATAATATTATCAATTCCTGAAATTTGAATTGTTCCATTCATTCGTATAAGTGCTGATAATTCAGCAATTGCACAACAGCTATCCTCAATGGATATTCTCGATAATTCATTTTTAGTTGTAGAAGAAAAAGACATAGTATCACCTCATTTTCTCGGTACAATCATTTTTATTCCCTTTGCTATGATATTTCTTTCATCTACGTATCTTACCAGGTTTTCAGCCTTGTCAATATGGACAAAAAGTGCGTCGACAAATCCTTCCTTTTTCTGTGGAGTGCAGTCCATACTACCTGATTTCATCAGAAACCAATGAACTGTTTTATTGATTGTTTTGTTTTCCTTTAGATTTCTAAATTTGTAATTGACTAAACCAATATATTCAATTATTTCAGCCCTAACTCCCGACTCCTCAAATACCTCTCTTAAGGCAGCTTCTTCTAAGCTTTCATTTTTTTCTACCCTTCCCTTTGGCAATACCCAATCTCCATTGAATTTCTTCAAAAGTAAAATGGCATTTCCAAATACAACTACACCCCCAGCGCTAACTTCTTCCACCATATTACCAGCTCCTACTAAATTAAATAAGTTGCCTTAAAACCATTATATTTAATTATACTATATCACAGTTATTTTTGCTAAATGATTTTGACTTATAATCTTTATGTAAATATAATATTAGGTAGAGAAATAAAAAGGAGGAATATATTTTGGAATCAATAGTAAGAGATTTGGAAAAGTTATTAAAAATCCCCAGCCCAACGGGTAATACTCATAAGGCCATAGACTTTGTAGAAGAATTGTTTAACAATTTGGGCCTAAAGACGGCGAAGACAGTTAAGGGGGCTCTAGTAGCAACCATTGAGGGCAAAAATAAGGACAAGGAAGTTACATTGTCAGCCCATGTGGATACATTGGGAGCAATGGTTAAAGAAATTAAAGAAAATGGCAGGCTTAAAATCGCCCAGTTGGGAGGATATGTATGGAATACAATTGAAGGTGAACACGTTCACATTGAGACCTTATGTGGAAAAACATACACTGGAACAATCATGACTACAAAGGCTTCATCTCATGTACACGGTGAAGGTACTAAAACCATAGAGAGAAATGCAGAAAATTTAGAAATAAGGATAGATGAGAAGGTTTTATCTCACGACGATGTTATTAATCTAGGAATAAATGTAGGGGACTTTGTTCACTTTGACCCTAGGACTGTAGTTACGGAATCTGGATTCATAAAATCAAGACATTTGGATGACAAAGCAGGTGTAATATCTTTAATAGCCATTGCTAGGCACTTGGTTAATAACAACATTATGCCAAATTTCACTACTAACTTTTTTATTTCAACTTATGAAGAAGTTGGCCACGGTGCTGCAGCTTCCATACCGAATAAGACCTTTGAGTTTATTGCAGTTGACATGGCTGCCCCTGGTGAAGGGCAAACTTCAGACGAATTTTCCGTCACCATTGCCGCTAAAGATAGCTCTGGTCCCTATGATTACGACCTTAGGAAAAGGTTGATTAATTTGGCAAAGGAAAACAGCATAAACTATAAAATAGATATTTATCCCTATTATGGTTCCGATGGTTCAGCAGCCTTAAGGTCAGGATACGATTTTAAAGTGGGTTTGATTGGACCTGGAGTCGATGCCTCCCATAGTTTTGAGAGAACTCACATCGAAGCAATAGAAAACACCATTAAACTGGGAATTGCATATTTAACAAATTAACTCATCTACAGAATTATTTTATAGCCCCTGGGAAAGATAATTCTGAGGTGATAATATGATTATAAATGAAAAGTTTATTATAAACTTACAGGGGAAATCCTATGTAACATATGAAGGACTTTTGGACCTAGCTCATCAAAAAAACTTAAAATCCATGGAAGTGGAACTACTGCAAATCCCTTCTCCCGACAACAATATGACTGCCATATGCAGGGCCATGGCTGCAACAGAAAGAGAAAGGTTCCAGGATATGGGCGATGCATCTCCAGATTCAGTCAATTCAGCTTTAGTGCCTCACCTAATTAGGATGGCATCTACCAGAGCTAAGGCAAGGGTCCTAAGGGATTTAACCAATGTAGGTATGACGGCAATTGAGGAGCTGTCATTGGAAGAAACACCGCCGGATACAGTAGAAAATGCGGGGAGGCTACAGGGAGAACCGCCTACTGTAAGACAAATTGAAACCATAAAAAAACTTTCCGAAGAATTAAATTATCAAGTAAATTATGACACCTTGACAAAAAAAACCGCTGGTAATATTATTTCGAGACTAATTGAAGAAAAGAAAAAATAAGCTTATGGCTTATTTTTTTTTGCTATTTCTATTAATAATTTACTAAGTTTAATATTATCATGTCTTATATAGTCCTTTTTAATGTCTATGAGACTTTCCCCTATTAATTCGATATTTCTTGATTCTAATATTCTCATGTCGTCTTTACCAAGACATACGGATCTAGATCCGTCCAGAGTATATTTTTCAAGTGTTTCCTCGGGTATCCTTTCAGTATTTGCTATTACATAATTTAAAAAGCCATTTTTACTGTGCTTTAATATGGCATTTACATGATCTAATACATTGTAGCCATCTGTCTCACCTGGCTGAGTCATTACATTGGCTATGTAAATCTTTGGGGCCTTAGCTTTATATATAATATCTGTTATATTGTTGACTAAAAGATTTGGTATGACGCTGGTATAAAGACTGCCAGGTCCTAAAACTATAATATCTGCCTCGTTAATAGCCTCTACCGATTCATCCAGTGGATATGATATCTTTGGATCAGTATATATATAATCAATTCGACTGCCGGATTTCAGTGCATCTAAAGGAATATGAGACTCCCCTATCAAGGTTTCTCCATTTTCCAAAACAGCACATAGTTTTATATTTTCCAATGTCATAGGTAGTACCTTTCCCGTAACAGCTAATACGTTGGAAGTCTCCTTGACGGCCTTTTCAAAGCTGCCATATATTTCATTCATGGCTGCTATAAATAAATTTCCGAAATTCTGTCCCTTTAAAATTCCTTCTGTAAATCTATATCTCAATAATTTTTCCATGGTAGGCTCTGTATTTGCCAATGCCAATATGCAGGAGCGAATATCTCCCGGTGGAAGCATTCCTAGGTCCTCTCTTAATATACCAGATCCCCCGCCATCGTCGCCTACAGCCACTATGGCAGTTATATTGGATGTAAATTTTTTTAATCCTCCAAGTAAAATCGAAATGCCAGTCCCACCCCCGATAACTACAACCTTTGGCTCCCTATTTAAATCCTTTGAAACTATTGAATTGCTCATAATATTTTCCCCTTTATTTTAGCCTTGAATCTCTATGGTCTACTGCTACCTTGTGACCATTTGTCCTCAATATTTCTCCAATTTTATTTGCTATAGCAACGGATCTGTGAACCCCTCCTGTGCAGCCGATGCCCAATATCAACTGTGATTTCCCCTCACTTATATAATATGGAAGTAAAAACTCCAACATGTCTATAGTTTTTGAAATAAAAATATTTGTCTCTGGAAACTTAAAGACATAGTCCCTTACGCTTTTATCTTCACCTGTATACTCCCTTAATTCAGGGATATAGAATGGGTTGGGTATAAATCTTACATCCAGTACTAAATCCCCGTCCAAAAGTGTCCCATGCTTAAATCCAAAGGAAATCACCGATATAGATATAGTTCTCGTCTGTTTGCCTTCAAGAAAAATCTTTGCCATTTCTTCTTTTAACATACCTATGGTTAGTTTTGACGTGTCTATTATATAATTTGCTCTCTTTTTCACCTCGTATAATAGCTGTCTTTCCTGTTCAATACCTTCGATAATACTTCCATCTGGGTTTAAAGGATGCGGCCTTCTCAATTCCTTATATCTTTTGATTAAGGTATTGTCAGCAGCGTCAAGAAATAAAATCTTATAGGAAATATTCATCTTTGTCAAGTCCTCTAAACCTTTAAACAAACTGTCAAAAAATTCTCCAGATCTAATGTCTACTACAACTGCTACCTTGTTTATATCTCTTTTTGATTCGTGGCAAAGCTCAGCAAATTTTGTAAGCAATATTGGAGGCAGATTGTCCATACAATAGTAATTCATATCCTCCATTACTTTAACTGCCTGAGATTTTCCTGCACCTGACATACCTGTAATAACTAGAAATTCCATTAAATCACTCCGTTAATTTATCTCAATATTTACTATTCTATTTAAATTTATATTTGCTAATTTGGCCTTTTTTATTGCCTCCCCTACTTTTCCCACATCCTGTGGCCTATGGGCATCGCTATTTACCATAAGCTTTACGTCCACATGGGATATCAGCCTAAGGCTTTCAGCGGACAATTGACTGTGTTTTGCACTTATTTCCAAAGCCACATTTTTTTTGCTCGCTTCCTTTGCCAATTCCACTATGTCTACCTTTGCCTTGGACCCTGGGTGGGTAATTAAGTATATTGGGTATTTGCCTATAGCTTTTGTATAGGCCTTTGTCATTATCTCCTTTGACCTTTCACTTCCAACTTTTAGAACTTTAGACAATGGACTCATAATATATAGACCTATGCCATCCACAATAGACTTTGGCATCGCACCGTAGTGGTATCCCATCAGAAGAATATCAAT
>Ga0265293_10005379_pt1 | contig 21421 bp, 24 predicted proteins | sample Munlanlewell138R_FD_192505 | JGI IMG/M metagenome (GOLD analysis project Ga0265293, IMG submission 192505) | Leachate microbial communities from a municipal landfill in Southern Ontario, Canada - Leachate well 138R | ecosystem: Engineered > Solid waste > Landfill > Unclassified | place: Canada... | reverse complement strand
ATGATAAAAGAAAAAAAAATAAAAAATAAAAGAAATAAAAATATATAAAATCTATTTGCAATCTGGTCTAGAGTATGTTAGAATTAGATTGAAGCTTTAATTCGGAAGTAAATAATCAATACACAATAATTTCTACAGGTATAGAGTATTATCTGCATATAGTAAAGGAATTTTATTGTTGGTATTTTTACAAAGAATTAAAGAAATAAAATTTCGGAGGTATATGCAATGAAAGGTACAGTAAAATGGTTTAACGCAGAAAAAGGATTTGGATTTATTACTACAGAAGAAGGAAACGATGTATTCGCTCACTTCTCCCAAATCAACAAAGAAGGATTCAAAACTTTAGAAGAAGGTCAAGAAGTAGAATTCAATGTTGTAGAAGGCGCAAAAGGTCTACAAGCTGAAAATATCACTATTCTATAGGAAATGGATACTTACAACCTCTTAAAGATTTTTCTTTAAGAGGTTTTCTATTATTAAAAAGAATTTTTCAAAATGAGGAGGATACATATGAAGGAAAATAGAGTGTTGGCAGTAGTCAATGATAAGGAAATTACTGAGGATACAGTATTAAAGTTTTTAAATGATATAGGACCTCAAATGGCTATGCAATTCAAATCACCTGATGGAATTAAAACTGTAGTAGAGGAATTAATAAATCAAGAGATGGTTTATTTAGAGGCTTTGGAGAATGGCATAGATAAAGAGGATGACTTTATTAAGGAGTTAGACAAATTAAAAGAAGGATTAATTAAGCAATATGCATTAACTAAATTTCTATCCACCGTATCAGTAACAGAAGGAGAGGTATTAGATTTTTATAATAAAAATAAAGAAAAATTTAGAAAACCTGAATCTGTGAAAGCTAGTCATATTTTAGTAGATGATGAAAATAGAGCAAAGGATATAATTGATGAAATTAAAGGTGGATTATCCTTTGAAGAAGCTGCTGAAAAATACTCATCTTGCCCTTCTAAGGCACAGGGTGGAAATTTAGGAGAGTTTACTAAGGGTCAAATGGTTCCTGAGTTTGAGGAAGCAGCCTTTAATATGGTAGTAGATACTATTTCAGAACCTATAAAAACCCAATTTGGATATCATATAATTAAACTAACAGATAAGAATGGGGAAGCTTTAAGTTCCTTTGATGAAGTTAGAAATCATATAACCCAGCAGGTGCTTGGAGAAAAGCAACAAGATGCTTATTTAGAAAAAGTGAAGGAATTAAAACAAAAACATAAAGTTATAAAAAATATATAAACATAGGAAAAGAGCAGATGCTCTTTTTTTATGTAAATAACATGGAAGTAGGTTTAAAACATAAATGAATTATTAAATGTTTTTTTTGTAGAATTTAGGGAATATATCATATGAATATATTAACTAAAAAAATGGAGGTGTTATCTTGTTCGTAGAAAATTTTTCGAAAAATTTTACTAAACAGAAGATGATGCGAACAGTCATCATATCTCTAATTCCAATAGTATTTGCATCAATATATTTTTTTGGATGGAGAACATTAGCACTTTTAGCAATTGTAACTATTGCTGGAGTAGGAACAGAGTGGGTTTTTGAAAAAAAATATAACAGAAAGGTATCAGAGGCAGTATTTGTTTCTTGCATTTTATATACAATGACTTTGCCTCCAACTACACCATTCTGGATAGCAGTAATAGGAATTATTTTTGGTATTTTGTTTGGGAAAGAAGTATTTGGTGGTTTTGGGAAAAACATCTTTAATCCTGCATTAGTGGCTAGAGCCTTTGTCTATGTTTGTTTCCCAGCGCCACTAACTATAGAGTGGTCAAAGGCTGCTACTGGTTTTCCAGGTGGATTCGGTACCTATATTACTGAAGGAATTGAAGCAGTATCTCAGGCCACACCTATGCTTATGTTTAGGGACAATGGTGGTGTGGCTTCCATAATGGATTTATTAATAGGAAATGTTTCAGGTTCCTTAGGAGAAACATCCGCTGTTCTAATAATACTTGCAGGTATATATTTAATCTACAAGAAAGTAGCCTCATGGCAGATTATGGCAGGTGTACTAGTTGGATTTACAGGATTAAGCGGTGTGCTTTATGCCCTTGGAAATAGCCAGATTCCTAATCCTATTTTTGGGATATTTGCAGGTGGACTATTGTTTGGTGCAGTATTTATGGCTACAGACCCTATATCAGCACCGAAAACAAAGGAAGGAAAATGGATTTATGGTATCCTTATAGGAATAGTTACTGTAATCATCAGGGGATATGCACTATTTGCAGGAGGTATGATGTTTGCAATCCTTATATCCAATACATTTGCACCAATAATAGATGAGGGAGTTAATGCATACAAGAAATATAAAAAACAAAGCAAGGTTAAAAAAGAAGAGGTGACAATATGAAGAAATCATTTAGTTTTCCTATTATTTTCATGATAATAATCACTGCTATATTCACCTTTGTTCTAGCTTTCTTAAATTACAGTACAGCTGAAAAAATTGCCTTTAATCAAGAATTAGAATTAAGTAAGAAGCTTCTTTATATATTCGATATAAAGCCATCCTCCAATAATCCAAAGGATATCAGTCAAGCCTTTATGGACAATATAGGAAGAATAAACTATGAAGATGAATTCATATATGTATACCTTGATAAAAACAATGAAGTATTAGGATATGCAGTACCTGTAAATGGACCTGGACTTTGGGGAAGTGTAGAAGGATATATTGGCGTATCTGCTGATTACTCAACAGTACTTGGTCTAGACTTTGTATCCCATAGTGAAACTCCAGGCTTAGGTGGTAGAATATCAGAAGAAGACTACAAAGAGCAATTTAGAGGTCTAGACTTGACTGTAGCAAATGATGGTAACTATATAATATACAGACCATCAGCAGGAGGGAATGTGGATTCAATAGCTGGTGCAACTTTAACTTCTAAATCCGTCGCTAAACTTGTAAATGAGGATCTTCACATTTTTTTAAAGGAAAGGGGGCTTAAATAATGGATAGTCCTAAAAAGATATTTAAGATGGGGCTTTGGGATGACAACCCAGTATTAGTGCAAATAATAGGTATATGTTCAGCCTTAGCAGTAACCAATCTTATGCTGAATTCATTAATAATGGGTGTAGGACTAATATTTGTTACTGCCCTATCATCATTCACAGTGTCCTTGATAAGAGAATTTACACCAAAACATATTAGGATGATGGTTCAAGTACTTATTATTGCAGCCTATGTAATTATAGTGGATATTTTTTTAAAAGCCTATATGCCTGAGATGAGCAAGGCTCTAGGACCTTATGTAGGATTGATTATTACCAATTGTATCATAATGGGAAGGGCAGAAGCCTATGCTCAAAAGAATCCACCTATACCTTCCTTTTTAGATGGAGTAGCTTCTGGACTTGGATATACCTTAGTTTTATTAACTATAGCATTCTTTAGAGAATTATTAGGATTTGGTACAATCTTTGGTATTAAAATATTAGGAGAATGGTGGACACCTTGGACTATTATGATAATGCCACCTGCTGCTTTTTTCATCTTAGCAGTTATTATTTGGATAACTAGCAACATTCGAAATAAAGATAAAGAGAAAGGTCAGGTGATTAAATCATGATAGAACTTAATCCTATGATTATATTCTTTGCTGCCATATTTACAAATAATATGATATTCAGCAACTTTTTAGGTATGTGTTCCTATATAGCTGTTTCGAGAGAAATACCTACTTCTTTAGGCCTTGGTCAGGCAGTTACATTTGTTTTAGCTTGTACTACAATTTTAAATTATCTTATATATCACTATATACTAGTGCCATTAAACTTAGATTACCTAAGATTTATAGTTTTTATAGTTAGTATAGCTGCATTTGTACAACTATTAGAAATGATAGTAGAGAGATACTTACCAAACCTATACTATGCACTAGGAATATTTTTACCATTAATAACTGTAAACTGTGCTATTTTGGGAGTATCATTATTTATGATAATTCGTGAATACAACTTCCTTCAATCAATTGGTTTTAGTATTGGTTCTGGAATAGGATGGACTTTGGCTATAGTTGCCTTAGCAGGTATTCGTCAGAAACTGAAAAAGGCATCTATACCTAAGGGACTTGAGGGACCAGGTATTACATTGATTATAACTGGATTAATGGCCTTAGCCTTTATAGGCTTCTCAGGCATAGTTCAGATACAATAAGGGGGGCAAAATATGAATGAGATAATTACCACAACCATTGCTGTTACGGCAATTTCTGCTATATTTGCATTTTTGCTTACCCTTGCTGATAGAACAATAGGAAACTATGGGGAAGTAAAATTAGTTATAAATGACGAAAAAGAATTTACTGTAAATGGAGGATCATCTCTTTTATCTACTTTAATTGATGAAAAGATTTTTATCCCTTCTGCCTGTGGAGGTAAGGGAACCTGTGGATATTGTAAAGTAAAAGTTCATGAAGGTGGAGGACCTATCCTGCCTACCGAAACTCCATTTATGACAGAGGAAGAATTAAAGGGCAATGTTAGATTGTCTTGTCAATGCAAGGTAAAGCAGGATATTAAAATTGAAATACCAGATGAACTATTTAATGTAAAGGAATACTTTGCCACAATTGAAGAAATGGAAGAAATGACTTCTGTAATCAAGAGAGTAAAGATGAAATTACCTGAAGGTGAAGAAATCAGCTTTAAGCCAGGACAATTTATTCAACTTAAGGCACCCTTATATGAAGGAAATGATGAAGAAGTATATAGGGCTTATTCCATAGCATCTTCAGCTGCTGACAAAACTCATATAGAACTATTTATTGGGTATGTTCCAGGAGGAAAATGTACTACTTATGTACACAAACATTTAAAAATAGGAGATACGGTTCAGATAAATGGACCATATGGTGATTTTTATTTCCAAGAAGACAATGATAGGGAATTAATTTTAGTTGCAGCAGGCACAGGAATAGCTCCTATACTTTCCATACTTAATCATCTTAAAGAATACAAGATAAATAGAAAAGCTACCTTCTATTTTGGAGCAAAAACTCCAGATGATTTGTTTTTATTAGATTACTTTAAAGAATTAGAGGAAAGTTTATATGACTTTAAGTTTGTACCTACATTGTCAAGGGTGACAGAAGAGCACAATTGGACTGGAGAAAAGGGTAGAGTCAATAATGCCATAGAAAAATACCTAGATGATCCAAATCACAAGGAGGCATATCTATGTGGAAACCCTGCAATGATAGACTCTATGGTTAAAGCCCTGGTTGACAAAGGCATACCTGAAGAGTTAATTTATTTTGATAAATTTGATTAATCTACTATAATTCCATTTAATTTAATATTAAAGTAAATATTCATTAAAAAGAAATCCTAATAATTTGATTGTTTAGGATTTCTTTTTTTTAGACTACTATTCTAGATTTTATGATATAATAAAATAGGTTTATTATTTTAGATTTATAAAATATCCTTAGGGGGATGGATAATGAAGCTTGAGTTATTTGACTTTATTGATGAAACATTGGCTCTCATAGATGCAAGAAAAGAAAGCATAGAGAATGTAGCAGATTCTTTAGAAAAATTTTTTACAGATAGTTTTTTTATCAATGACCATTTTTTAAATGTCAATTATCGAATTAAATCTCCAGAAAGCTTAAGGGAAAAAATACTTCGTCACAATTTTTACTTAAAATATGAAACTCCAGAAAACTTATTAAACAATCTTTCAGATTTAATTGGCTTTAGGATTGAATGTAGATTTATTGAAGATGAAGAAAAAATTTACAAAGATATAGTTAAGCTATTTAAGGTAAAGGGAAAAAATGGTTTTTACACAAATCCTTTAAATTCAAATATAATGTTGCAATTAGATGAGAAACAGCCACAAAAACAGAAAAATGGTTTTGAAATATATAAAATTGATGGAAAATATATTAAAGATGATATCTCAATTAATTTTGAGTTACAGATTAAATCTCTGGTAAATGTTTTTTGGGGAGAAATAGACCATAGGATTTTATATAAGAATTTCAATTATATGCTAACAGAGGATTTCTTTAGAGATATAATGTCTTCAATAAAAGATAGCTTGTCTATGATCGATAGACAACTGATGCTGGTATACAATCATCTAAATGGTATGGATGCTAGTAACTCTTTGACAAAGAAGGTTCAGCTCCAAGCTTTATTATCAAAGATTATTCATGATATTTATATAGTAAAGATTAGGCAGGAAATTGGTTTTGTGGTTGATTTCAAAAAATCCACAGATGTGATAGTAAATTATATATTTATGAAGGGAGGGCCTGAGGAAACAGAAAATTATAGCGCCAACTTCCTCAGGATACTTAACAGATTAAATGAAATCGGAAACAACGACATATCCTTTAATAGATACATTAATTTTGAAAGAGAGATATTCTTTAATGATGATTTTACTAGAAAAATAGGCAATAGTATTCTTCAAGTAATCAATAAGGATTTTAGGTGGAACCTATTTTTTAGAATAATTTTTGAAATTGAAGAAGGCAATAATGCTGAGGATTTCGAAGGATTTATGATTTTCATTAGATATAGATTTCATGAAAACCTTATGCTTATATTAGAAGGCAAAAACATGGAAGAATGTGAAAAGGAAGAAATAGTCAGCAGTGTCATGGAAAACATAGCCAATACCTTTTCCAAGGATATAGATGTGGATTTCCTATGTGATTGTAGTATCCAATCTTTGAACAATAAAATAGGGAAAAAATTTGCAAAGATTCAGTCCTTCGGTGATTGGAAAGATATTAAAGGAGAAATAGAAGAAATAATATTAAATCATGAATTTTAAAGTATTTGAAAACATTCAAATACTTTTTTTCATATTGGGTAAATATATTAAGTAATAGAAGGGAGCTGAAATAATGAAAATATTCAATAGAGTAAAAGCCACATTGTTGAGTATAAAAAGAAGTGTGAAAAGATTTCCAATAACCGTCATAGTGTCTACAGCTTTAGCTATACTTTTAGTATATTTAAATGAAATGGACTTTGGACCTAGTAAAGAGACTCTTAGAAGAATAAACATGGTAGTAGGATTAGGGATTCCAATGTCACTTTGCATTGGACTATTCATAGAGAGATATTCTAAAAAAAGAGTTAAAGATATGATTTTATATGGAATAGGTGCAGTACTATTGACACTATATTACTTCCTATTTTTAAAGGACTTAAAACTAGTATCTATGTCTAGATATATAGGTCTTATGATAACATTAATTCTAACATCACTATTTATATCTAGACTCGGGATAAAGAAGAACTATGAATATTATGTAATGGATGTGTATTCTGGATTTGCTTTAACATTCGTATACTCATTTATTTTATACTTTGGTATAGCAGCCATATTATTTACAATAGATCAGTTATTTGATGTAAACATTGAGTGGAAGATTTACTACTATATGTTCTTAGTGGTAGCTTTTATTTTTGCAATATCCTTATTCCTATCAAAACTACCATCTATAGGTGAGGATTATGAAAGAGTTCAATACTCAAAATCTTTAATAGTCCTATTAAATTATATAGTTATTCCATTGATAACTATCTATACTGGAATACTTTATGTATATTTTGGGAAGATACTTGTTACAAGGGAATGGCCTAGGGGGCTGGTCTCACATCTAGTATTGTGGTATTCAACCGTATCTGTAGGAGTTATATTTTTAATAACTCCAATATTAGAGGAAAACAAGGTATCAAAAAAATTTAAGATTTGGTTTCCTAAGATTATACTTCCTGTACTATTAATGATGTTTATGTCAATTTTTCAAAGGATAGAGCAATATGGAATAACTGAAAATAGATATTATGTAGTAGTTCTAGGACTATGGGTATTGGGAATAATGATATACTTTTCCATAAAAAAACCTTTGAAAAATGTTATTATCCCCATAAGTCTAAGCATTGTAATGTTAAACTCAATATTTGGCCCCCTTAGTAGTTTTTCCATATCAAAAGTTAGCCAAAACAAGAGATTTGAAAGCATATTAGTTAGGAACAATATGCTAAGTAATGGTCAAGTCCTTAAGAATGAGGAAATTTCATCAGAAGATAAGAAAGAGATAAACAACATCATAAGATACTTTGATAATAACCATGAAATAACTGATATTAAAGTACTTCCAAAGGATTTTGATGTAAACAAAATGGAGGACTTATTGGGATTTAAATATGAATCTTATGGGCCTTATCCATTTGAACAAAACAGATACTTTTATTTTGGCACTTATGACAGAGAGGAACCCATAGAAATAATGGGATATGACTATTATCTAAACATGAACTCTTGGAATGAAAATAAAAGAGAAGTAGGCGGACTTACTCTTGAATATAGTAGATTTAATAGCACCTTAATAGTATCTAAAGATGAGAAGGTCTTATTAGAGCAGGATCTAACTGAGTTTATAAAAGATATTTACACTAAAGGCAATGCTGAATTAAAAAATATTTTAAGCTATAAAGATATGACCTATAGTATTTCCGTTAATTATGATGGGGGCAGGATAGACTTAAAATTCATATTTAATAATGTTAATGGAAGAGTAGATGAAGAAGACAAATTGACAATTGAGAGTCTCGAATATATTTTATTAATAGGTAATAAGTGATATATGAAAAAAAATGGGTAAATATGAAGTGAAATTCTGAGGAGGGATGGATAAATGTACAAAGAAGAACTTGAGATAATCAGTCAAGCAATACTAAACGAAGTTGAAGGATTTGAATTCTATAGGATGGCAGCAAATCAAGCAGGAACTGGAGAAAGCAAAGAGGCATTTTTAGAACTTGCCAATGAAGAGTTAAAGCATGTGGAATATTTAAAGGCATTATTTAATAAAATTAAAGACAATAAAGAGGATGACATTAAATTGGCCCTAGAGGCATCACCACCTTCTCCAAACATTTACAATTGGGAAAAAGTAGATAAAGAATATACTTCAGTAGCTATGTCTGTTTTTGGAATAGGTATTCAGATGGAAAAGGCTTCAATAGAATTTTATGAAAATGCCAAAGCAAAGACTAAGTTTGAGGAGGCTAAAAAATTGTTTGATATATTAATCAAATGGGAAAAAGTGCATTTAGATCAATTTTCTGAACAATACAACAAATATAAAATGGATTGGTGGGCAGATCAGAGCTTCGCACCGTTCTAGATTTTATACAGGGCTTGCCCTGTTTTTTCTCTTTAAATAGTAGTATAATACTATTGGTTAGTAATATGTTTTGATATAAAATTCAAGTTAGGAGGTACTGGGGAAATGAAAGAAATTTATTTAGCTGGTGGCTGTTTTTGGGGTGTAGAAGAATATATGTCAAGAATTAAAGGAGTAGTAGATACGGAGGTTGGATATGCCAATGGAACAAAAGAAAACCCAACTTATCAAGAAGTATGCACAGGTACTACAGGTCATACAGAAACAACCTATGTAAAATATGATGAAAATATTATATCTCTAGAAGAGATATTAAATAAATTCTGGAATATCATAGACCCTACTATGCTCAATAGACAAGGACCAGATATAGGAAATCAATATAGAACGGGAATATATTATATAGATGACGCTGATTTACCTACTATAAACAAGACCTTGGAAAAAGAAAAGCTTAAATACAATAAGCCCATAGTAACTGAGATTATACCATTGAAGCATTTTTATGATGCAGAAGAGTACCACCAAGATTATTTAAAAAAGAACCCAGGTGGATACTGTCATATAGACTTAAGTAAATAAAAAGTCCCTTAGGGGATTTTTTAATGTAAATTGGAGTTGATACAATGAAGAGATTTAAAAAAGTATATATAGAGATAACTAATGTATGCAATTTGCAATGTAAATTTTGTCCACAAACATCTAGGGATCTTAAGTTTATGAAAACAGAGGAATTTTCTCATATACTAGATGAAATAAAAGATTTCACAGATTATATATATCTCCATGTAAAAGGGGAGCCACTACTTCACCCTAACATAGGTGATTTATTAGATATAAGCAACAACAAAGGTTTTAAAGTAAACATAACTACAAATGGGACTTTGCTTTCAAAGGTAAAAGAAAAAATAATAGGCAAACCTGCCCTAAGGCAAATCAACATTTCCTTACATAGTTTTGATGGAAATAAGGATATAGGTAGGAAAGAAGACTATCTAGACAATATACTTGAATTTATAAAGACTGCTAAAGATAATAGTTCCTTAATTATAGCTTTAAGGCTTTGGAACTTAAGGGAAAACAGTATGATAAATGAACAATTAAATAGAAATAGAGAAATCTTACAAAGAATTGAGGGAGAGTTCAAACTACCATTTAATATAGAAGACAATTTAAACCTAATAAGGGGAGTTAAAATAGGGGAAGGGATCTATTTAAATCAAGATGTAGAATTTATATGGCCTGATTTAATAAATGAAGAATTTGGAGATAAGGGATTTTGCTACGGACTTAGAGACCAAATTGGAGTTCTAGTTGATGGTAAAGTAATTCCTTGTTGTTTAGATGGAGAAGGAGTAATTAACCTAGGAAATATATATAAAACAAAATTTAGTGAAATAATATTAAGTGATAGAGCTAGAAATATATATGATGGTTTCTCTAATAGAATGGTTATTGAGGAATTATGTAAAAAATGTGGTTACAGAACACGATTCAATTAATATAAAGATTACAAAAAAATAATAATTTTGGAATAGATTGACACAATATGTAGAGGTTTGTTAAAATAATATAACAATATATAGAAGAGAAAGGAAACCTTAAAATATCTTCTATTCTTAATAGATTGTAATAGACATATGGAGTTAACACAAGATAAGGGGGATTTAGGATGATTATTAAAATAAGAAAAAGGGACGGTAGGGAAGTTCCTTTTAATATTGAGAAAATTTCCAATGCAATATTTAAAGCTGCTCAAGCAGCTGGTGGTCAGGATTACAATACAGCTTTATCTTTAGCTGAAAAAGTAGCAGTACTATCAGGAGAAAAGTATCAAGGGCAGGTGCCAGGGGTAGAAGACATACAGGATATTGTGGAAAAGGTGCTAATTGAGTCAGGCCATGCCAAAACTGCTAAGGAATACATATTGTACAGAGCAGAACGCAATAGAGTAAGAGAAATGAATACTAGACTTATGAAAGTATTTGAAGATCTTACCTTTAAAGAAGCCAAGGATGTAGATATTAAACGAGAAAATGCAAACATAGATGGAGATACTGCTATGGGAACTATGCTAAAGTATGGTTCAGAATCTGCAAAGCAGTTTTATGATTTATTTGTATTAAATCCAGATCATTCAAGGGCCCATAAATCAGGAGATATTCATATCCATGATTTAGATTTCCTTACATTAACAACTACTTGTTGTCAAATAGATATAGTAAAGCTTTTTAAGGAAGGATTTAGTACAGGCCACGGATTTTTGAGAGAACCAAAGGACATACAATCTTATGCAGCTTTGGCTTGTATTGCTATTCAATCAAATCAAAATGATCAGCATGGTGGTCAATCCATACCTAACTTTGATTATGGTATGTCAGAAGGTGTTAGAAAGACTTATATCAAGGAATATAGAAAAAACTTAAGAAAAGCTATAGAGTTGTTGGTGGAAGATATAGACTTAAATGAGAATTTAGATAATGTTTTTAGAATATTAGAGGAAGAATATAAACTAGTACCACAATTAAGCAACAATCAAAACTATAAAGAAAAAGAGTCTGAATATCTAAAGGAATTGCTAAACGATGCTGAAATAGTTGAAAAAATTCAAAGGTTCGCAGAAAAAAACAGCTATAGAGATACAGATAAAAAAACATTCCAGGCCATGGAAGCTTTAATTCATAATTTAAATACTATGCATTCTAGGGCAGGAGCTCAAATCCCATTTAGCTCTATTAACTATGGAACAGATACTTCTGTAGAGGGAAGAATGGTAATCAAAAACTTACTTTTGACCACAGAAGAAGGTTTAGGAAATGGAGAAACACCAATATTTCCAATACAAATATTCAAAGTAAAAGAAGGGGTTAATTATAATGAAGGAGATATAAATTATGACTTATTTAAGTTGGCTTGCAAAGTTAGCTCTAAAAGACTATTTCCTAACTTCTCATTTATAGACGCGCCCTTTAATTTGAAATACTATAAAGAGGGGCATCCTGAAACTGAAATAGCCTATATGGGATGTAGAACTAGAGTAATAGCTAATATTCATGACCCATCTAGAGAAGTGGTCAACGGTAGAGGAAATCTAAGCTTCACAACAATAAACCTGCCTAGAATAGGTCTTGAAAATAGAGGAAACATAGAGGGGTTCTATAAAAGCTTAGATAAGACTATGAATTTAGTAATAGAACAGCTATTAGAAAGGTTTGAAATTCAAGCAAGTAAAAAGGTAAACAATTTTCCATTTCTTATGGGTCAAGGCATATGGATGGATTCAGATAAATTATCTAAAGATGATGAGATTAGAGAAGTTTTAAAGCATGGTACATTGTCTATAGGTTTTATTGGATTGGCAGAGTGTTTAAAGGCCTTGATAAGTAGTCATCATGGCGAAAGTAAAGAAGCTCAAGCTTTAGGGTTAAATATCATTAAATATATGAGAGATAGAATGGATGATATTAGTCAGCAATACAAGATGAACTTTACTTTAATAGCTACTCCAGCAGAAGGCACAGCAGGTAGATTTATTAAAATGGATAGACAGCTATTTGGAGAGATTGAGGGCATAACTACAAAAGAATACTATACAAATAGTTTTCATGTCCCTGTATATCACAAAATAAAAGCAATAGACAAGATAAACATAGAAGCACCATACCACGAGTTGACAAATGCAGGACATATAACTTATGTAGAGTTAGATGGTGATCCATCTCAAAACTTAGATGCCTTTGAAAAAGTTGTTAGAGCCATGAAAGAAGCAGGTATTGGATATGGCTCAATCAATCATCCAATAGATAGGGACCCTATATGCGGATATACAGGTATAATTGGTGATACATGCCCTCAATGTGGAAGGGAAGAGGGAAGTATGAAATTCGAGAGAATTAGGCGTATCACTGGATATTTGGTAGGTACCCTTGATAGGTTTAACGATGCAAAGAAGGCTGAAGAAAGAGATAGAGTAAAACATTTTTCTTGTTCTTTAAATAGGGAGTAGTAAAATGGTAAAACTAAGGATAGCAGGGATAGAAGAAGAATCAATAGTTGATGGTCCAGGCATAAGATTTGTAGTCTTTACCCAAGGCTGTAATCACAATTGTATAGGATGTCACAATCCTGAAACCCATTCATTTGATGGAGGAGAGCTAGTTGATATAAATCATATAATAGATAAGATAAAAGAAAATCCACTATTAGATGGGATTACATTAAGTGGAGGAGAACCTTTTCTACAAGCCTTTGAATGTGGAACTTTGGCAAGGAAAGTAAAGGCCTTGGGGCTCAATGTAGTTACCTATACAGGCTATACCTTTGAAGAAATCTTGAAAAAAGATGATTATAGAAATTTACTTCTACAAACTGATATTTTAATAGATGGTAAATTTGATATATCTAAGAAATCCATGTTGCTACAATTTAGAGGCTCAACAAATCAAAGGATTATTGATGTGAAAAAATATTTAGGAGATTAGCACATAAAATTTTATAGTGAGACTAGATTAAAAAAATTCTAGGAGTGAATAAGATGTTTAAACTAGATGGTATCAAGAATATGAATCAAGAGGAAAGACTAAAATATATGCTGCTTCTTGTAAAAGGACAGCTTAGTTCAGAAAAGGATGGTTTAGCAAACATATCTAATGTAACAGGAATTATAATGGCATGTATTGACAGATTAAATTGGGCTGGGTTTTATATTTTAAGGGAAAATGAGTTGGTATTGGGACCATTCCAAGGACTACCTGCCTGCAATAGGATTTCCATAGGTAAAGGAGTTTGTGGTACAGCAGTAGAGACAAAAATGGTTCAACTAGTGCCAGATGTCCATCTCTTTCCAGGACATATTGCCTGTGATGATGCCTCTAATTCGGAGCTGGTTATTCCAATAATAAAGGATAACATAGTTTATGGTGTATTAGATTTAGATAGTCCAGTAAAAAATCGTTTTACAGAACTAGAGGAAAAATATTTTGTTAAACTGGTTGATATTCTAAATCAGAATATGAACTGGAACAATATATAGCTTTATTGAATAAAAATAGTTGAAGAATGAAATCTTAGTTAATAAATAAGTTTTTAGAAAAATGGTAGAAAGGGTGATTAAAATAGGAATGTTAAAAGGCATCAAACCAGAAAGAGTAATGTATTACTTTGAGGAAATAACGAAGATACCTCGTTGCTCCTTCGATGAAAGACGAATTAGTGATTATTTAGTAGAAGTAGGAAAAGTACTAGGACTAGAGGTCATTCAAGATGAGGCATTGAATGTTATTATAAAAAAACCAGCAACTAAAGGCTACGAAAACAGCCCTACTGTGGTGCTGCAAGGTCATATGGATATGGTTTGTGAGAAAACTCAAAATTCTAACCATGATTTTTCTAAAGACCCAATAAAGATTGAGGTAGATGGAGACCATATTGTTGCAAGAGAGACCACCCTTGGAGCTGATAATGGTATTGCAGTAGCCATGGCATTGGCAGTATTAGAAGCAAAAGATTTGTCTCATCCATCCTTAGAAGTATTGATTACTTCCAATGAAGAATCAGGTATGTCAGGTGCCCAAGCCCTAGAGCCCAACAATATAAAAGGGAAAATCTTAATTAATATAGACTCGGAAGAAGAAGGAACAATACTTGTAAGCTGTGCAGGAGGAGAAAGAAACACAATCACTATTCCAATAGATTGGAATAGTGAAAAAGAAAACAATGAATTATATGAAATAGTAATCACAGGACTAAAGGGTGGCCATTCAGGAATAGAAATTCATAAAGGAATGGGAAATGCCAATATCATAATGGGAAGAACATTGGAAAAAATAGACAGAGAAGTAGACATAGATTTATCTTATATAGAAGGGGGATCTAAATCCAATGCCATACCTAGATTTGCTAAGGCTATTATATCTATTTCAGATAATGATGCTGAAAAAGTAGGATCAATAATCGGAGAAATAGAAAAAGATATAAGGTTTGAACTTTCATCTGTTGACAAAGATATAGAAATAATATTTAAAAAAATAGAAAAAATACCAAGAAAAGTATTTTCCAAAGAAACCAAGAAGAAGATCATTTTTTCATTAATGCTACTGCCCAATGGAGTCCAAACTATGAGTAAGGATATAGAAGGATTAGTTGAAAGCTCTAACAATGTAGGTGTTGTAAAGACCATGAAAGACAATGTAACCATAGAGTCTGCCATGAGGTCTTCAGTTGGAACATTAAAGACTTATACATCAAATCAAATAAGGGTATTGGCTGAAAGCATAGGGGCCATATGGGAAAGTTATTCTTCATATCCAGCTTGGGAATATAGTAAGGATTCCTACATAAGGGATATATTTAAAGAAACCTACAGAGAAACCTATGGAGAAGATATAAATATTGCCGCTATCCATGCAGGACTTGAATGTGGACTATTTAAAGAGAAATTTGGTACTATGGACATGATTTCTTTTGGACCTAATATGTATGGGGTTCATGCTCCAGGAGAAAAACTTAGCATTTCCTCTACAGAAAGAACCTATAACCTATTAGTAAAAGTATTAGAAAAAATCATATAATTTTATAAATTAATATGTACTTCTTTAGCTAAATAGGGTATTATTAGCATATAGTTAATTAAATATAATATTAAAGGAGAATGAAAATGGATAATAAAAAAGATGAAACTTTTGAATACAACGATGAACATTGTGGTGGATGTGGATGCGGTGCAAACTGTGATGAAGAACATGAATATGATGAGTTTGAATTCGACGATGAAGATGATATAATCTACCTTACATTAGATGATGATACAGAGTTAGAATGTAAAGTATTAGGAATATTTGAAGTTGAAGATGACGAATATATTGCATTGTTACCAGTAGGAGAAGAAGAAGTATTGCTTTATAAATATATTGAGCTGGATGAAGAGGAGTTTGAACTAGGTTCAATAGAAGACGAAGCAGAATTTGAAACTGTTTCTGAAGCTTTTAATGCTCTATTTTTAGATGATGAAGATTTTGTAGAGTATGAAAATTATGATGAGCTAGAAGATTAATATGAATTTTAAAGGCGCTTTGCCATTTTGGCGAAGTGCTTTTTATACAATTTGGGAGGTGTAGGATTGTATAAACTCATAGCAATCGACTTAGATGGTACCCTATTAGACAATAACAAAAAGATATCAAGGGAAAATCTAGATACTATAAATATGTTAATTAAAAAGGGATATGAAATAGTCATTGCAACTGGCAGAAGATATTGGTCTGCAAAGGAATTGACTAAGGAAATAGATGGTCACATGACTATTCTAGCCAATAATGGAAATATAGTCAGAAATTCTGAGAATGACCAAATTTTAATTGAAAAATATCTAAATATTGAAGACTTTAGAGTTGTTGTTTCAGAAGGAAGAAAAAGAAATCTCCATCCAATTGTTCATATAAATGGATACGAAGAAGGCTTTGATATAATACTTGAATTTCATAAACAAGCAGATGATTATCTTATTAAAGATAATAGATATAAAAGAGTAAATAATTATTTAGAAATAAAAGATGATAGAATACTGGCAGTAGTCTATACAGGTACTAAATCCCTAATTCATTCATTCAATAAAGATATAAATGAAAGATTTACTAATAGATATAATACCCATGTGATGGAAAATATCCAATCTGTAGAGGCATTCATGGAAGTAATGCATCCCCTAGGAAGCAAATGGCTCAGTTTAGTGGAATATGCCAAAAAAATAAAGATAAACCCGGAAGAAATAATTGCCATTGGTGATGACAACAACGATATAGACATGATAAAAAACTCAGGGCTAGGTATAGCAATGAAAAATGCTAGTTTTAGAGCAAGGTCTGTTGCTAAAATAATTACAGAAAAAGACAATGATGAATCAGGTGTTGCTTTTGAATTAAAAAGGGTATTAAGTATATAGGAAAGGAGGGAAAATTTGAGTCAAATAACAGTATACAATACCTATTCGAAATATCTGGAGGAAAGGTTTGGAGAAAAAGTATACAAACTGCCCATAAGTTTACCATTGACATGTCCAAATAGAGATGGAACTTTAGGTTTTGGGGGATGTATATTTTGTGGTGAGGCTGGAGGCTCCTTTGAAAATCTTTCTTCTTCCATATCAGTAAAAGATCAGATAGAAAGGAATAAGGAATATATTGGCAATAAATATAAGGCGAAAAAGTTTATTGCATACTTTCAAAATTTCACAAACACCTATTTACCCTTTGAAAGGTTTAAAACTTTCATAGAAGAAGTTTTATTGGAAGATATTGTAGGCATATCTATTTCTACTAGACCAGATTGCATCAACGACAGATATTTAGAGTATTTATCTAAAATCAATGTGACACATGATATAGACATAACCATAGAGTTAGGACTTCAAACTGTTAACTATCATTCTTTAATTAAAATCAATAGAGGACATACTTTGGCAGAATATTTAGATGCCAGTATGAAGGTTAAAAAATTTAACCTAAGAAATTGCACCCATTTAATCTTAAATCTTCCTTGGGATAAAGAACTAGATGTAATCGAAAATGCTAAGGTGATGTCATCCTTAGGAGTAGATGAAATCAAACTTCATGCCCTATATATAGAAGACAATACTGTTTTAGGAAAGCTTTACAAGGAGGGAAAAATATCTCTAATATCAAAGGAAGAATATATTGAAAGGGTTATTATGTTTTTAGAATACCTTGATCCTAATATTGTGGTTCAAAGAGTAATAGGAAGGGCTCCAGAAGAAAATTTACTTTTTGTTAATTGGAATGAATCCTGGTGGAAGATTAGAGATGAAATAGTATCCTTGATGGAAAGTAGAAATTCTAGGCAAGGAATTAAGTTTGATTACTTAAACGGTAAGGGAATTAAAAAATTTGAATAATTTTGAAAAAAATGAAAAATAAAAGAGGATATTTAAACTTTTTGTCGAATATATAGTATAATAAATAAAAAAGGGAGAGTGGTTAGCAATGGTTAAGTTCATTTTAGGTGAAAAAGGTTCAGGTAAGACAAAATGGTTGATTGACAACGCTAACAAAGATATGAAAGAAGGCAATGGTAATATTGCTTTTATTGACGTGGATGATAATCATATTTTTACCCTAAACTATAATGTAAGATTAATTAATGCCATGGAATTCAATATAATGAATATTGAATCTTTCTATGGCTTTTTGTGTGGGATTATGGCTATGGACTACGATGTGGAAAAAATTTATATCGATAGTATTTACAAGGTCATGAAACTAGATATTCCAACTTTAGAAAAACTAACTGAAAACTTAAATAAAATAGGAGAGAAATTCCAAACAGAGTTTTTCATAAATATTGATTATACAATGGATCAAATGCCTGAGCATTTAAAGGAATACTGTATAGAAATAGAAGTTGGATATGCAATGTAGAAAATAAAAGGCAGGATTAAATCCTGCCTTTTATCTATGGGCTAGTACTAAGACATGCTATTTGACCTAAATGTACCACAGTCTGTTTCTTCACTAGAAGAGGCATTCCTTGGCTGTATTTCAATTTTTCCAGCTGTGCAAAGATCTCCTTCTTTATAGTAATGACAACTATTTACAACACATTTTACACCTTCAGTAATAGTTTCTCTATGCATGATTATCTCCTTTCAAAGAAAAATTTTAACAATATTAGTTTTACTATTTTTCAAATTATTATACCTAAAAAACTTTAATTAAAATATGAAATAGGGTAAAATAGTTGTATCGAAAGGTGATGATATAGTGAATAAAAAGGAAAGACTTGATAAAGTACTGTCTAATATGGGATATGGTAGCAGAAAAGATGTAAAAAAGTTTATAAAAGATGGAAGAGTAAGTGTAAATGACTCTGTTGTATTGGATAATGAGTATAAGATTAATCCATATGAAGATACTATTTTCTTTGATGATGGAGAAGTCATTTATAGAAAATATATTTATTTAATGATGAATAAGCCCCAAGGTCTTGTATCCTCTACGGATGACCCTAAAACAAGAACGGTAATAGATTTATTGAACCCAGAACATTTGATTTACAAACCCTTTCCAGTAGGCCGATTAGATAAAGATACTGAGGGACTACTAATGATAAGCAATGATGGGAAATTAGCCCATGAACTTTTATCACCTAAAAAAGGTGTTGATAAAAAATATTATGTGGAAGTAGATGGATATGTGGAAGAAAGGTATATTAATAGCTTTAAGGAAGGAGTTGCATTAGAAGACGGTTATAAAACTTTACCTGCTAAATTAGAGATAATAAATCCTGGTGTAATATCTAAAGTATACTTAACTATTCAAGAGGGTAAATTTCATCAGGTAAAAAGGATGTTTGAAAGTATTGAAATGAAGGTTATATTTTTAAAGCGAGTATCCATGGGACCCTTAACCTTAGATGAATCGTTGAAACCAGGAGAATATAGGGAACTTTCAGATAGAGAAATATCTTTATTAAAAAACATATAAGAATATGATATAATATAACTAAAATTAAAATTAGATAGGGTGTGTATTTTGAGCTTTTATAGTAAAAGAGAGGAAACCTTTGAAAGGTTTTTCAATGACAGGTCTTCTCTAATTGTACAATTTGAGAAGGGACATATAACAAAAAAACAATTTTTAGAGTATAATTACAATCTAGTAATGAAAATGAATTTAAAACCATTTTTAAGGATAGACAGCTATGAAATGGGAATGTATAACTATCAATATTACAATGTTTTGGCTAAATATTTTAATATGTTGGCAAAGGACATAAAAAACACTAGAAAACATCAAAGGTACTATAATTATTACATAAATAAGGGAAACAATTATTATCATGAAAAGGATAAGGCAGCTCTTAATCTTTTAAGATACTTAGATTTTAAAGGAGTAGAGGCTTATTATATAAATGTGAATTCTAGATCATTAGATGATAAACTATTTGAAATAGTACTACTAGATTATAGGGAGGCCATATTCCATTCTAAGGCTATTTGGTTATTGGACATACTAAAAGAAAAGGGAGTATTTGCTGAAGAAAAAAAGATGTCTTTAATAGATGAATACATCAATGAGTCCTATTAGTATTAAATAACAAAAAGTCTTCCGAAGGGAAGACTTTTATTTTGCAATCAATCTAACAATTTCTTCTATAGAACTACCTAACTTGATTTCAAAGGTACCAGATTTCAATTTAGTATCTAACTTTAATTCTTGGGATTTTTGAACGAATTCGTTTTTACTTGGAACTAATCCATTGGCTTCTAAGATACTACCAATCTTAGAAGGTAAAGACCCAGCAGGTATGGTAACCTTAATCATTGTACTAGAACTACTTACATTATCCTTCACATCAACAGGAGGAGCTTGTACCACCTCTTGTTCAGGCTCTTTATCAATTATTTCTATAGGGTCTTCATCTGCTTCCTCATTATTAGGCTCAGGAATAGAAGGAACAGGTTTATCCGGGTTATCTTCTTTAACAATCACATTATTTTTTGGAGGCATGTCCAGAGCATCTTTAGCAAACAAGAGGTCCAGTCTCCATCCTATAACAAATACTACAATCCCAACTATTCCAATCATAATGATGTAGTCTATTGAATCATATAAAATATCTTTTATCCCTTCAAAAATCTTTTTCATATTTTCACCTCGTAAAAGAACTTTATAAAAACTTATGTTTTAATTATGCATTAGTGTATAATATAATTATAACACAAGAAATTAGAAAAGGTGAGAAAACTTTGAAAGAAATAATAATTGATAAAAATGAAAATGACCAAAGATTAGATCGTTTTTTAAAAAAATATTTAGGTGAAGCTCCCCAAGGTTTCGTCTACAAAATGATTAGAAAAAAGAATATAAAAGTAAATGATGCAAAGGCACAGCCAGAAACTACTATCTACGAGGGAGACAGGATACAGCTATATTTGTCAGATGAAACTATTGATAAATTCATGGCTAAAAAGCAAGAGATAAAATCAAATCTCGTACCAAATATTGTCTATGAAGATGAAAATATTATTTTGATAAATAAACCTATAGGTATTTTATCCCATGGAGCATCTAAAGAATTTGAAGAAAACATTGTAGATAGTATGGTGTCCTACTTAATTCAAAAAGGAGACTTTGTTCCTAGAATTCAAAAGACATTTACTCCATCTATTTGTAATAGATTGGACAGAAACACCTCTGGGATAA
>Ga0265293_10005377_pt1 | contig 21429 bp, 25 predicted proteins | sample Munlanlewell138R_FD_192505 | JGI IMG/M metagenome (GOLD analysis project Ga0265293, IMG submission 192505) | Leachate microbial communities from a municipal landfill in Southern Ontario, Canada - Leachate well 138R | ecosystem: Engineered > Solid waste > Landfill > Unclassified | place: Canada... | reverse complement strand
TGGCGATGTACCACGACCAGGGCCTGCCGGTGCTCAAGTACAGCGGTTTCGAGCAGGGCACCAACATCACCCTGGGGCTGCCCTACGTGCGTGTCGCGGTGGATCACGGCACCGCGCTGGACCTGGCAGGCAGTGGCCGCGCCGATGCCTCCAGCCTGATCCTGGCGGCGCGCCAGGCGCATGATTTCGCCCGCCGCCGTCACGCGCATGCGCCGCGCCTGCTGGTCTGACCCCCGAATTTCCGGAACACGCTCCGCATGTCCTCCCATCAGGCAAAGAAACAGCTCGGCCAGCACTTCCTGCACGATGCCGGCGTCATCGACCGCATCGTGCGTGCAGTCGACCCGCAGCCGGGCGAACACATCGTCGAGATCGGTCCCGGCCAGGGCGCGCTGACGATTCCGATGCTGCGCCGCCATGGCGGGCTGGACGTGATCGAATTCGACCGCGACCTGATCGCCGGCCTGCACGACATCAGCCAGCGCATCGCACCCTTGCAGATCATCCACGCCGACGTGCTGACAGTGGATCTGACCGCGCTGGCCGGCGGCGGGCGCATCCGGCTGATCGGCAACCTGCCCTACAACATTTCCTCGCCGATCCTGTTCCATGCGCTGGAGCACGCTGAGGCAATCATCGACATGCATTTCATGCTGCAGAAGGAAGTGGTCGACCGCATGGCCGCCGGGCCGGGCAGCAAGGTCTACGGCCGGCTCTCGGTGATGTTGCAGGCCTATGCGCAGGTGCAGTCACTGTTCAAGGTGCCGCCCGGTGCGTTCCGGCCGCCGCCGAAAGTGGATTCGGCCGTGGTGCGGGTGATTCCGCGTACCGCGCAGGACATCGCCGTGCGTGATCGCGCGCTGTTCTCGCGCGTGGTGCAGGCCGCGTTCGGCCAGCGCCGCAAGACCTTGCGCAACGCCTTGTCCAGCGTCTGCGACGTGGCGCTGATGGAAAGCGTCGGCATCGATCCGGGCGATCGCGCCGAGCGCATCGATGTGGCCCGATTCATCGCGCTGGGCAATGCCGTGCACGAATCACTCAGCCGCGTCTGAAGCGCAACCTGCGGCAACCGCTCACCCGATATCGTCGCGTTGCCGCCCGCAAGCGCGCCAGCCTTTGTAAACTTGCCCCTATGGACACATCTTCCCCACATGCGATCGACGTGGCCGTGGTCAGCCGCTATCTGGACGACCAGTCCACACCGGCCGAGCACCGCTACGTTTTCGCCTACACCATCCGCATCCGCAACTGCGGCCAGGTTCCGGCACAACTGCTGGCGCGCCACTGGGTCATCACCGATGCCAACGGCAAGGTGGAAGAAGTGCGCGGTGACGGCGTGGTCGGCGAACAGCCCTGGCTGCGCCCCGGCGAGCATTTCGAATACACCTCCGGCGCGGTGCTGGAAACCAATGTCGGCACCATGCGCGGCAGCTATCTGTGGCTGGCCGACGACGGCACCCGCTTCGAAGCGAAGATCCCGCAGTTCACACTGTCGATCCCGCGCACGCTGCATTGAACGGGCGCCCGGAACGATGACCACCTGGGCCATTGGCGACCTGCAGGGCTGCTACGACGAGACCTCACGCCTGCTGGATGCGATCAATTTCGACCCGGCCCGGGACCATCTGTGGTTCTGCGGCGATCTGGTGAACCGTGGCGGCCAGTCGTTGCAGACCCTGCGTCTGGTGAAATCGCTGGACATCCACAGCGAGGTGGTGCTCGGCAACCACGATCTATCGCTGCTGGCGATCTCATTGCGACGCGAAGAGGATCAGGCGCGGGTCAATCCGGATCTGCGCGAAGTGCTGTTCGCACCGGACCGCACCGAACTGCTGGAATGGCTGCGCATGCGCCGCCTGATCCATGTCGACCGCCGTCTGGGCTGGGCCATGGTGCACGCCGGGCTGGCGCCGCGCTGGAGCGTGGAGATCGCACAGCGCCACGCCGAGGAAGTACACCAGCGGCTGCACGGCAAGCAGTTCGGCAAGCTGCTTTCGGGCATGTACGGCAACCAGCCGGACACCTTCCACCCACGCCTGGCCGGACCGGACCGCATGCGTGCGATCATCAACGTGTTCACCCGGATGCGCTTCTGTTCTCCGCGCGGCACGATCGCATTCGACGACAAAGGCCCGCCCGGCACGCAGAAACCCGGCATCTATCCGTGGTTCTCGGTGCCCGGCCATGCACCGCGCGGCATGAACATCGTTTTCGGCCACTGGTCCACACTGGGCCTGTCGATCAGCCACAACACCGTGGGCCTGGACACCGGCTGCGTCTGGGGCGGCAAGCTGACCGCGATGGCGCTGGACGAGGATACGCCGCGTTTCGTGCAGGTGCCGGGCAGGGAAAACGGTGCGCCGACCGTTGTCAGGAACCTGCCGCACGGCCGACGCGGCTGATTCTGCTGCTGCCGCAGGGCGACCTGCTTTTTCCAAGCGGTGCCCAGTCCCGGATCAGGGATACAGCAAGCCCGTGCTCCAGATCCCTTCCTGCAGACGGTAGACGCGCCGTTCGTGCAGCCGGAACGGCACGCCATACCAGAATTCGAAGGTCTCCGGCGCCACGCGATAGCCGGACCAGTGCGGCGGTCGCGGCACCGGGCCATCGGCAAACTGCTGTTCGAACTGCGCGTAGCGTGCTTCGAACACGGCGCGCTCGGCCAGCGGCTCGGATTGCAGCGAGGCCCAGGCGCCGAGCTGGCTTTCACGCGGGCGGCTGGCGAAATAGGCATCGGCTTCCTGCACCGTGACCGGCGCCACGCTGCCCTCGATGCGCACCTGCACCTGATCGCGCAGGGTCTTCCAGTGGAACAGCAACGCCGCCTGCGGCTCTACCGCCAGCGCCCTGCCCTTGCGGCTCAGGGTGTTGGTGTAGAACACGAAGCCGCGTTCGTCCACCTCCTTGAGCAGCACCACGCGGGCCGAAATCCTGCCATCGGCGCCGACCGTGGCCACCGTCATCGCGGTCGGCTCCGGATCGCCAGCGGCACGGGCTTCATCCAGCAGGCTGGTGAAGGTGGCGATGGCTTCGGCTTTCAGATCGGGATTCATCGTGACGGGCTCAGGCGCGCTCAAGGCGGTAGCCATGCTGGTAGACAGCGTTCAGACGCCAGCCATATTCGCCGGACAGGCCGAGCTTCTTGCGCAGGCGGCTGATATGGGTATCCACGGTGCGGGTGGCGACGTCGCCGCGGATGTTCCAGATGCTTTCCAGCAGCGATTCGCGACTGACCACGCGACCACGGCGGCGGAACAGGAACAGCACCAGCTCGAACTCGCGGTCGGTCAGCGGCACCTCTTCGCCATTGATCTCGACCCGGCGACGCTCCAGATCGATCCGATACGGCTCCACATCGCCCTCGTCCATCGCTTCTTTTTGAACATTGGTACGGCGCAGCAGAGCCCCAACCCTAGCCAGCAGCTCGCCTTGCGTGGCCGGCTTGCTGACGTAGTCGTCGGCGCCTTCACGCAGGCCGGCGACGATATCGGCCTCGCTGCTGCGCGCGGTCAGGAACAGCACCGGCAGCGCCGAACCAGCCTCGCGCAGCGAGCGCAGGATCGTCAGGCCGCTTTCATCGGGCAGGTTCCAGTCCAGGATCAGCAGATCCACCGACACCGCGCCCTGCTTGCGGCGGAACTCCGCGCCGCTGGGGTAGTGCCGCACCAGATAACCGGCCTCGGTCAGCCAGTAGCCGAGCAGCTGGCTCTGGTCCTCGTCGTCTTCAAGCAGTCCAATCAGGTTGCGATCGGTCATTGCGACTCTTCTCCCGGCAGCCCTTGCGGCGGTGATGCTGCATCACGGCAGCGCTGTTTCCAATTCGTTGCCAAATACTCAGGCCGGCGACGACAGTTCCGGATCCTGCGCCGGCGGCGGCCCAGGGCGCTTGCGCTTGGGCAGGTAGCGCAGCCAGATCAGCCACACCGCCAGCGCATCCAGCACGATCAGCGCCTGCCACAGGTACAGATGGAACCAGTCGAACATCACCTGGCTCCACTGGCCCATGTAGAACAGGCTGATGATACGCACGATATTGAGCGACTGGATCGCGAAAAAACCGACCACGATGCCGACGATCTTGTGCTTCCACGGCGAGGGGAACGCAATGATCGCCGAGATCAGGATGATCACCGCCTCGATACCGTCGCAGCCCGGCGCGATGCCGACCGCAAAGCCGTTGACCTGGTCCTGGATCACCACGCCGTAGGAAATCACGTCCTTGTCCCACAGTTTGATCAGGAACGCGCTGACACTGGCCAGCACGCCGGTGAACGGCTCGGTCACGTAGGCATGGCCGAAGGTGCTGATGCGCAAGGTAAAAAGCGTAATCAGCAGACCAAGGAAAAGCAGAAAGAAGCGGATCATCCGGGCCTTTGGCGCAAACGGCCAATGATGGGGAGCAAGGGCCAATGCTAGCATCGCCGGCATGAAATCCGCGCCAAACCTCATCCTGATCGGCCCGATGGGATCGGGCAAATCCTCGATCGGCCGTCGCCTTGCGCAACGTCTGGGGCTGCCATTCGTGGACGTGGACCGGGAAATCGAGCACGCCACCGGCGCCAGCATCCCGTTGATCTTCGAGCTGGAAGGAGAAGAAGGCTTCCGCGAGCGCGAACGCGATGTGCTGGCCCGCGTCTGCGCCGGCCATGGCCAGGTAATCGCCACCGGCGGCGGCGCGGTGCTGTTGCCCGCCAACCGCGAACTGATGCCGACGCGCGGTTTTGTCGTGCACCTTTCGGTAACGCTGGACAACCAGCTGCGGCGGCTGGTTCAGGATCGCAACCGGCCGCTGCTGCAACACCCGGACCGGCGCGAACGCCTGCGCCAGCTTGGTGAACAACGCGCCCCGCTGTATGCCGCCGTCGCCGATCTTGAATACGATACCGGCCGCAGCGGCGTACGGCAGGCGGTGGAGCGCCTGGAAACCCTGCTGCAACAACACTGGCAGCTGTCCGCGCCACAACCGCCCGCGCCGGGCATTCCGGCCCCCGCCCCGATGGATACCGCACCGTGAAACCCGATCCGATCCGCCGCTTCGATGTCGAACTGGACACGCGCCGCTACCCGATCCGGATCGGCCCGGGCCTGCTCGATCACGATGACTGGCCCGGCCTGATCCGAGGCTGCCACGTGCTGGTGATCAGTGACAGCAATATCGCGCCGCATTATCTGGAACGCGTGCTGGCACGGCTCGCAGGCCACAGCGTCGCTACCTTCGTCGTACCTCCCGGCGAAGCGGAAAAAACCCTGACGCGTTTTTCCGAAGCGCTGGCCGAACTGGCGCGCATGGGAGCCAGCCGCGACGCCACCGTGCTGGCGCTGGGCGGCGGCGTGGTCGGCGATCTTTCCGGCTTCGTCGCGGCCTGCTGGATGCGCGGCATCGCCTTCATCCAGTTGCCGACCACGCTGCTGGCGATGGTCGATTCCTCGGTCGGCGGCAAGACCGCAGTCGATCTGCCGCAGGGCAAGAATCTGGTCGGCGCCTTCCACCAGCCGGCCGCCGTCATCGCCGATACCGCCACGCTGGCGACATTGCCGGCGCGCGAGCTCTCGGCCGGTCTGGCCGAAGTGGTGAAGTACGGCGCGCTGGGCGATGCAGAGTTCTTCGCCTGGCTGGAAGCCCACGCCGAAGCACTGCTGGCACGCGAACCGGCCGCGATCGGCACCGCGATCGAGCGCAGCTGCCGGCACAAGGCCGCGATTGTGGCACGCGACGAAACCGAACAGGGCGAGCGCGCCCTGCTCAACCTCGGCCATAGTTTCGGCCATGCCCTGGAAACCGCCGATGCCTACGGCGGCCTGCTGCATGGCGAAGCGGTCGCCATCGGCATGGTGCTGGCAGCGCAGCTGTCCTCGCGCATGGGCATGGCGCCGGCGCGGGACGCCGAACGGCTGGCCGCGCTGCTGCAACGCATGAATCTGCCCACCACGCTGCCGCCCGACGCGGATCCGGCGCAGCTGCTGGCACTGATGCGGCTGGACAAGAAGAACCTGTCCGGCCGCCTGCGCCTGATCCTGTGGCACGGGCTGGGCCGGGCCTGCATCGTTCCCGATGTCGATGAGGCCATCGTGCTGGCCTGTCTGGAGCAGGCGCGCGACGAGGCCGCCCGGCCGTAAGCGGCACCGGCCCGGATGCGGCGCTAGAATGGGCGGATGCGCCTCTACATGCAGCAATCCGCCGCCGGCCAGCCCGCCCCCCGTTTCGTCCGCCTGCTGCTGGAGCAGGACCTGCTGGGCAGCTGGGAACTGATCCGGGAAACTGGCCAGCTCGGCGGCAAGAGCCAGTTGCGGCGCGAATTGTTCAGCGACCGGGCGCAGGCCATGGAGGCCTTCGAAAACGCCCGCACCCTGCACCTCAAACGCGGCTTCGCCATTCCGGACGAGGCCACCGGGGACGCCTGAGTCCCGCTCCAACCACGGAACCCGAGCATGAAGAATGATCGTTTCCTGCGCGCGCTGCGGCGCGAGCCTGTCGACTGCACCCCCGTCTGGATCATGCGCCAGGCCGGGCGTTACCTGCCCGAATACCGCGCCACCCGCGCCCGCGCCGGCAGCTTCATGGGCCTTGCAACCAACCCCGAGCTGGCCTGCGAAGTCACGCTGCAACCGCTGGAACGTTTCGAGCTGGATGCCGCGATCCTGTTTTCCGACATCCTCACCATCCCCGACGCGATGGGCCTGGGTCTGTCGTTTGTCGAAGGCGAAGGCCCGAAGTTTGAACGCCCGATCCGCACCGAAGCCGACATCGCGAAGCTGGCCGTCCCCGACATCGGCACCGAACTGCGCTACGTCACCGATGCGGTCTCGCTGATCCGGCGCGAACTGGACGGCCGGGTGCCGCTGATCGGCTTCTCCGGCAGCCCGTGGACGCTGGCCTGCTACATGGTCGAAGGCGGCAGCAGCAGCAATTTCGCCCGCATCAAGACGATGATGTTCAACCAGCCCGCCGCCCTGCACCGCCTGCTGGAGGTGGTCACCGATGCGGTGATCGCCTATCTGGCTGCACAGCGTGAAGCCGGCGCGCAGGCCCTGCAGATCTTCGACACCTGGGGCGGCGTGCTGTCGCCGGCCGCCTATCGCGAATTCTCGCTGCGCTACCTGCAGCGCATCGCGGCCGAACTGCCGCGCGGCGAAGGCGCCGAACGCACCCCGATGATCCTGTTCGGCAAGGGCAATGCCGCGCATCTGGAAGAACTGGCCGCCACCGGCACCGAAGGCGTCGGCGTGGACTGGATGACCACACTGGAAGAAGCCCGTCGCCGCACCGGCGACAAGGTCGCGCTGCAGGGCAACCTCGATCCGGCCACGCTGTTCGCCGCGCCCGACACCATCCGCAGCGAAGTCGGCAAGGTGCTGCAAAGCTACGGCCACGGCTCCGGCCACATCTTCAATCTCGGCCACGGCATCACCCCGGACGTACAGCCCGACCACCTGAAGGTGCTGGTGGACGCCGTGCACGAACTGAGCCGCCCATACCACGCCGCTGCCCACGCCGGCGCCTGAGCCACGTCACGCCACGCCTGTTCAACTGCGATTGATGCAGGCGTGGCCACAGGGCGGTATCATGCGCGCCCACTTTTTGATCCCTTCATCCGAATCAAAGGATATCGCCCCATGAGCAGCCACCTCTTCACGTCCGAATCGGTCTCTGAAGGCCATCCGGACAAGATCGCCGACCAGATCTCCGACGCCGTTCTGGATGCGATCCTGGCGCAGGATCCGGCCGCGCGCGTGGCCTGCGAAACCATGGTCAAGACCGGCGTGGCGATCGTCGCCGGCGAGGTCACCACCAGCGCCTGGGTCGATATCGAAGCCATCACCCGCAAGGTCATCAACGAAATCGGCTACACCAATTCCGATGTCGGTTTCGACGGCCACACCTGTGGCGTGCTGAACCTGATCGGCAAACAGTCGCCCGATATCGCCGCCGGCGTCGACGGCACCGCGAAGAAGAAGAAGAAGCCCGAGGAACAGGGTGCCGGCGACCAGGGCCTGATGTTCGGCTACGCCTGCAACGAAGCGCCCGAGTTCATGCCGGCGCCGATCTACTACAGCCACCGTCTGGTGGAACAGCACGCCAAGATTCGCAAGAAGAAGAACTCGCCGCTGCCGTGGCTGCGCCCGGACGCCAAGAGCCAGGTCACGCTGCGCTATGACGGCAACGACGTGGCCGGCCTGGATGCCGTGGTGCTGTCGACCCAGCACGACCCGGGCATCAAGCACAAGGACATCGTCGAAGGCGTCTACGAGCACATCCTGAAGCCGGTGCTGCCGCCGGAATGGCTCAAGAGCCTGGGCAAGAACAAGATCCACATCAACCCGACCGGCATCTTCGTGATCGGCGGCCCGGTGGGCGACTGCGGCCTGACCGGCCGCAAGATCATCGTCGACACCTACGGCGGCATGGCCCGTCATGGTGGCGGTGCGTTCTCGGGCAAGGATCCGTCCAAAGTCGACCGTTCCGCCGCCTACGCCGCGCGCTACGTGGCCAAGAACATCGTCGCCGCCGGCCTGGCCGACAAGTGCGAAATCCAGGTTTCCTACGCCATTGGCGTGGCCGAGCCGACCTCGATTTCGGTCACCACCTTCGGCACCGGCAAGATCGACGATGCCAAGATCGAAAAGCTGATCCGCCGCCATTTCGACCTGCGCCCGTATGGCATCCTGCAGATGCTGGACCTGGTGCATCCGGTCTACCAGTCGACCGCCGCTTATGGCCATTTCGGCCGCAAGCCGTTCGAGCACACCTACCGCTGGGAGGAGAGCGTGAACGGCGAGCTGATCAAGAAGTCCCGCACCGCCACCGCCTTCTCGTGGGAAAAGACCGATCGCGCCCAGGCGCTGCGCGAGGAAGCCGGGCTCAAGGGCAGCGTCAAGGCGAAGTGATACGCCCTGCTGTCTGCACCAACGAAAACGGGTCGCTGATGCGGCCCGTTTTCTTTTGTCGTACAGGTACATGACAAGCACCGGGCAATGCCGCAGCGCTTGCAGATGGGTCGTGGTCGGAACTGGCAGTCACCTGCCCGCGACGTCAACGCCCTAGGAAACGTCTGAACAAGCCGTCATCCCGGCGAAGGCCGGGATCCAGCTTTTTCAATAACCTACCGAAGAACTGGATGACCAGCCATTCGGCTGTTGAAATCCCGGCTTTCGCCGGAATGACGTTACGAGACTTGCGTGCGACTGGACGCAGGCTCTAGTCAGGCCCACCCTCGATCTCCGCCTGCATCGTCGCCAGCAGCTTCACCATGCCCGCCGCCTGCCCGGCACAGACCTGATAGGCCGGCGCACGCTGGTGAGCCGATTGCCGCAACCACGCCGTCCAGCCCTGTTCCAGCGCCAAGGCCTGGCGCGCGATCTCCGGATAGCCATAGGTGCCGGCCGAGCCGGCCAGACGATGCAGCTGCTGGTGGAAATCCTCGGCCTGTGCTGTTCCTGCGTCTTCGTCGCACAACGCATCCCATGCGCAACGCAACGCGTCCCGCTTGTCACCCAACGAACGGTGGTACTGGCGATAAAGCTCATCCAGGCGCGACACGGGACACCATCCACATCGAAAATCCGACGCCAGACTATGCCAGTACTCGCCAACGATGAAGATGACGTTGGTATCAGCGACATACGCCATAGCATGGTGGTACTGTCCAGAATGCAGGCCAGCCTGGCCCGCGTTCATCAAGGACCCCGGAAACATGTCAGGTATCGCAGAAACCTTGCTCTCCTCGCTGGATGCACGCTCGGTGCAATCGATTTCGCAACAACTGGGCCTGAGCCCGCAGAACACCGGCAACGCCATCCAGGCGGCACTGCCGATCCTGCTGGGCCAGATGGCCAACAACGCCTCCCAGCCCGAAGGCGCCGCCGCGCTGCTGGGTGCCGCGCAACGCGACCACGCCGGCGTCGATATCAGCGGCCTGCTTGGCGGCCTCATGGGTGCACTGGGCGGCGGCGGATCCGCCTCCGGCAATGGCGCCGGTCTGGGCGGCGGCATGGCCATCCTCGGCCACATCTTCGGCGGCGGCTCTGGCGTGCAGCGCAGCGCCAACCCGGCGGTGCCGAGCGTGCCCGGCCTTGATGGCGCCAATTCGGCCAAATTGCTGGCCATGCTGGCGCCAATGGTGATGGCCGCACTCGGCCGCATGGCACAAAGTGGCCAGGTCAACGCCAATTCGCTCGGCGGCCTGCTCGGCGGTGAAAGCCAGCGCGTGGCGCAGGCCCCGCCTTCGGCCCTGGGCGGCCTGATGAATTCGGTGCTGGACCGCGATGGCGATGGCAAAGTCGATCTGGGCGACATGCTCAAGTCGGCGCAGTCGCTGGGCTCGCTGTTCGGCAAGCGCAACTGATCCCTTCCCCACCACCCCAAAGGAGACACCACCATGGGCATCTTCAGTTTCGTCAAGAGCGCCGGTGAAAAGCTGTTCGGCCGCAACCCGGCCCAGAAGGCCGCCGACACGCTGGCCGAGCACATCCGCAAGTTCAACCTCGGCAACGACAGCGTCAAGGTCGAACAGGACGGCAGCACCGTGCGCGTCAGCGGCGAAGTCGCCACGCAGGAGGAAAAGGAAAAGATCCTGCTGGCACTGGGCAACGTCGAAGGCGTGGAAGAGGTCGATGAATCGATCACCGTGACCACCCCGCCCGCCGCCGAAGGCAGCGAAGAAGCCGCACCAGCCGAGCCGGAAGCGCAGTTCTACACGGTCAAGAAGGGCGACACCCTGTCGGCGATCTCGCGCGAGTTCTACGGCAACGCCAACCTCTACAACCGCATCTTCGAGGCCAACCGCCCGCTGCTCTCGCACCCGGACAAGATCTATCCGGGCCAGGTGCTGCGCATTCCGCCGAAGGAAGGCTGATCCGCACGCGCGCTCCCGCTGGCCGGGAGCGCGCCACCTGCGTGGCGGCACACTGCCAAACACATCAATCCCGGAAAATGGTGCCGCTTGTCCGACTCGAACGGACGACCTACCGCTTACAAGGCGGTTGCTCTACCAACTGAGCTAAAGCGGCATTGACGCGACCGGCACGCGGCGCCGGTGCAAGGCCGGCAATTCTACCCGAATCCTGTGCCTTATCGGCAGCCCACCGAGTTGGCCGAGACGCCCGGATAGCTGGATACGCGCGATTGCCAGTCGAAGCCGGCTTCGACCACCAGATCAATCCAGTAATGCGGGATCTCGTCGGTACGCGGCTGCAACTGCGCATCGAAACCGAGTGCGCGTACCTGTGCGTGGCGCTGCTCGGCATTCTTCACTTCACGGAACAGGCCCAGCGAAATGGTGTTCTCGCGCTCACCGGCAGTGACCACGTAGTAATCGCGCAGGCCCTTGCCGGACAGTTCGCGTGCGGTCGCCAGCGCGACATCGCGTGAACCCTGTGCCGGCAGATAGACCCAGTAGCCACGGCTGGCCAGCGCGCGGGTTTCGCGGAACTGCAGGCGCTCGGCACTGGGCGTGAAACTGGTCATCGCGCGGCGCAGGTCGGCCTGGGTCAGGAACGGGCCAACTTCCAGACACCAGAGCCGATCCAGCCCCGGTGTGGGCTCGGGCGGACCATCCGGCTCGGGCTGGATCGCATCCGCAGCCCGTTCTTCTTTCGGCTCCTCTTCGCTGAGCAGTACCAGCGTTGGGATATCCGACGCCTGTTCCGATACCAGCGGGCCGGCATCCACTGCCGCAGCCGGACGCAGCCACAGCCACAACGCCACGCTGGCATTCATCGTCAACAGCACGGCAATGAGGGCACGGGCAAGCATCAGCGGGGGATTTTCCGGAGTGGCACGGGACGCGGGATGACGCCAGACATTCTAGTGCCTGCACCGGATTCCGGTGTGCATGGCCAGTGCCGGCAGTGCCGGATATTCAGGCCCGGCCCTCTCCGGTTCGATGTGAAAGAGGCGGCATTGCAGCACGACGCCAGCCCGCTTCACCACTCAGACCAGCCCACCTTCGACGGCATCGGCCCAGCAGGCCATGCCTTCCAGCACCAGATCCGGGCGGAATTCGTGCGGTGCCAGCCACGGGCGCAATGCGTCGGCGCCACCACCGGACACCACCAGCCGCACCGGCTGGCCAAGCTCGTCAGCCAGCATCTGGCGGCTGCGTTCGATCAGCGCGATGCCGCCCAGCACGCTGCCGCTTTCAATGCAGTCCTCGGTGCTGCGCGCGAACCAGCTGACTTCGCCGTGACTGCGATCCAGCTGCGGCGCACGCGCGTACAGCGCATCACGCATGGCCTCAGGTGTAGGTGCGATCAGGCCGCCACGGTGGTCCCCGCCCGGTGCGAGCGCATCGATCGTCAGCGCCGAACCCACACTGGCGACCACGCAGGGCGCATGCTGTTCGGCATGCAGCGTCAACAGACCGAGCCAGCGGTCCACACCCAAGCGTTCCACTCTGGCATAGGCCACGCGCAAACCGAGCGCCTGCTCGCGTGTGACGATGCGCTGCACCGTATGGCCGGCACGTTCGAATACATCCAGCACCAGCGCGGTCAGTTCAGGGCGCGCGACGCTGGCTAGCCACAGACTGTCCGGGATCGCGGTGACTTCGACCCAGGCTGCAAGCTGTTCAACGAAATCCACTTCGGCATGCGGAAACGCCCGCACCCGTTGCACCCGGCGGCCATCGGCCAGCGCGAATTTCAGCCGGGTGTTGCCCAGATCGATCAACAGCTTCATGCCGGCCTCACCGAAACCTCGGCGCTGGAAAAACTGCACAGTTTTCCATCCACCACAACCTGCAACCGGCCGTGCGCATCAATGCCCTGCGCGATGCCATCCAGCACCGCGCCCTCGCCGGCCAACACCCGCACCGGCAGAGAAGCCAGCAGATCCAGTGCCTGCCATTGCATCTGGAAGGCGTCCAGGCCATCGCGCAGAAACACATCCAGCGCATGGTTCCAGTCGGGTACCAGCACGATGGCCAGTTGTTCGCGCGACAGGGTGCTGCCCAGTTCGCGCAGATCCACGCAATCCTGACCAATCGCCTGACGCGCGTCGTCCGGCAGCGCGATATTGATGCCGATGCCGGCGACAATGCCGCGCCCGGCGCAGCTTTCGACCAGGATGCCGCCGAGTTTGCGCCCATCCACCAGCAGATCATTCGGCCATTTCAGGCCCACCGTCGACAAGCCTGCTGCACGCAGGGCCAGCGCCGCCGCGACACCCAGCGCCAGCGTCACGCCCGGCGCCCAGCGCCGCCCTTCCGGCACATGCGCCAGCATTGAAAGGGCCAGCGTGGCACCCGGCGGCGCGGACCATCTGCGGCCACGCCGCCCGCGCCCGGCACTTTGCCGGTCGGCGATCACCACGCTGCGATCGGGCAAGCGTGCGGCATCGCGGATCAGCGCCGCCTGGGTCGAATCCAGACAGGCGTGCACACGCGTCCGCGCGAACTGCGTCGCGCCCAAGCCGGCCGCCAACACGGCGGCATCCAGTGCTGTACCCGATTCGACCACGAAACCTCCGCTCCCAAGGCCACACATGGTAACCGCCCCGGCCGCGTGAATCCGGCACGACCAGCTCACGGAACACGCCGCCGAAAACACGCTAGAATCGGGAAACCGCTTCCGGTATCACGCCGGAAACCCACGATTGCCCGTGCCGCACGGTGCTCTCCAACCCGGCATCACCCGGCCACGCCAGATGGATGCGATCATGACCCTTCGCCTGCTGCTTTCGAGTTTTCTCCTGGTCCTGGGCTTCAGTGCACAGGCATCGATGGACAACGTCCGCAGCGCCAGCGGTGATTCCGGCGCCGGCTGCCCGCCCGCCAATCCGGTCACCGCAGCCGAGGACGAGTTGATCAAACCCGAGCCGGCCTCGACCATGCCCGGCAAACCAGTCACGCCGCAGACCGCACCGAGCCCGTCCACGACGCGCCCCGGCCTGCGCTGGCACTCGTTCCTGCCGGGCATGATGAAATAGTGGCTTGCCAGCGGGCGTTGCCGGTGCCTGCGCTGCGTACCACCGGCGTGTACATGAACCATCGCCCAGCGGCACTTCATCCAGCCGGAACCTGTACCGGCTTCCGTACTCCAACGCGCGGCCGGCACTGGCGCGCCGGGTGCGGACCTCACTCCACCGCATCCGGCCGCCGCCAGTGACGCCATCATGAACTGGCTTTCGCGCCTGCTCGGCACCCGCCCCACCCCGCAACTGATCGATGACGCACTCTGGCAGGCGCAACTGGCGCGCATGCCCGGGCTCGAAGACCTGCCCGCCGAACGCAACGCGCGCTGGCGCGAACTGACCTCCCGCTTCCTCGCCGACAAGGCAATCAGCGCCGCCGGCGATTGCGAACTGTCCGATGCCGACCGTGTGCTGATCGCGATGCTGTGCTGTGAACCGGTGCTGGATCTGGGTTACCGCTGGCTGCGCGGCTGGCACGAGGTGATCGTGTATCCCGGCGAATTCGGCGTGCGCCGCCATCACGTGGACGAAGACAGCGGCGTGGTGCACGAATGGGACGACACCCTTTCCGGCGAATGCTGGGAGCAGGGCCCGGTGATCCTGTCGCTGGCCGACACGATCCAGGCCGCCGAGCAGCCGCTGAGCGGCTACCAGGTCGTGGTGCACGAGATCGCACACAAGCTCGACCTGCTCGATGGCAGCCTCGACGGCGTGCCGCCGCTGCACGATGCCGGCTGGCATGCGCAATGGGCTGCGGACTTCCAGAGCGCCTATGACCGTCTGTGCGCTCAGCTGGAAGCCGGCGAAGAGCCACCGATCGATCCCTACGCCTGCGAGGCGCCGGACGAATTCTTCGCGGTCGTGTCCGAATACCACTTCACCGATCCGGAGCTGCTGGCCGAACATCTGCCGGCAGTGGCCGCGCATCTGGCGCGCTTCTACCACCCCGCCCTGCTGGCGGCCTGAGCGCGTCCTGCTGAGCTAGATCGTCGGTGCGAAACGCACCACGAAACTGGCTCCGCCCAGTTCGGCTGAACGCTCCACCGCCAGTTCGCCGCGATAGGCCTTGACCAGATCCTGCACGATGGCAAGGCCGATGCCGTGGCCATGCACGCGCTCGTCGCCGCGCACACCGCGCTGCAACAGGCGTTCGACATCCGCCGGCGCGATGCCGGGGCCATCGTCTTCCACCGTGATCAGGATCGCAGCACGGCGCTGCGGCGCGATCGTCATGGCGCGCACTGTCAGCAGCACCCGGTGACGTGCCCATTTGAAGGCGTTTTCCAGCAGATTGCCGAGCAGCTCCATCAGATCGCCCTGCTCTCCGTAGAAACAGGCGGCCGGGTCGATATCGAACTCGCACAGCACGTTCTTGTCGGCGTAGACCTTTTCCAGGCTCAGCACGATCTCTTCGGCACAGGGCTGGATCGGCAGCGGCGCGGCGAAGGTCTGGTGGCCGGACGTAGCCGCGCGAGAGAGCTGGTAGGCGACGATCTGGTTCATCCGCGTGACCTGCTCGCCCAGCGTCTTGCGCACCTCGTCCTGGGAATGGTCCGAGTCCAGCTCGCTGCGCACCACCGCCAGCGGCGTCTTCAGGCTGTGCGCAAGGTCGGCAAGAATGTTGCGATTGCGTGCGATCTGCTCGCGCCCGACATCGATCATCTCGTTGAGGCTGTCGGTCAGCAGTGTCAGTTCCTGCGGATAGTGTCCTTCCAGCCGCTCCTGCCGGCCGGACGTGACTCGCTCCATGTCCGTCACCACGCGCCGCAACGGCGCCAGGCTCCAGCGCAGTGCCAGCGTCTGCACCACCAGCAACAGCACCCCGGCGGCACCCAGATACACCCACAACGCACGGCGGAAGGCGTTGACCTGACGGTCCATCATCACGGTGTTCTCGGCCACGTGCACGGTGACGTTGACCGCCTTGATGTCGCTGATCTCCCAGGCCATGCCCATGCTTTGGCGGTAAATCGGGCCGGACGGCGTGTCGATTGGCCCTTCGTAACGCTCTTCGCCAGGCTTGAGCGCCTCGTGCAACGGCAGATCGCGGCCCAGTGCCGAATCCGATTCCCAGCGGAAGTCATCGGCCAGGATCGCAGCGTACAGGCCGCTGCCGACGCTGGACAGGCGTGCGTCGGGCGGGATGTCGGGCGGGATGATGTCGCCATTGCGCAGCAACTCGGTGCCGCGCATATAGGCCCATGCGTAATTCTGCAACCGCTGGCGCAGCGTGCTGCCGGCCGCTTCGACGAAGGCCTGATCCAATGCATAACCGGTCAGGCCAAGAAAGGCGACCACACCGACGCTGGCCGCCAACAGCTGGCGTACCTGAAGCGAGAATGCCCGTCCGCTCATGGGCCCCTGCGCCGGGGCTTATTCGTTGCGCGGGATGGCAAAACGGTAGCCGCGCCCGCGTACGGTTTCGATCGGCTTGAGCGTGCCTTCCGGATCCAGCTTCTTGCGCAGGCGGCCGATGAACACTTCCAGCACGTTGGAATCACGATCGAAATCCTGCTGGTAGATGTGCTCGGTCAGGTCGGCCTTGGATACCAGCTCGCCGGCATGCAGCATCAGGTATTCGAGCACCTTGTACTCGTAGCTGGTCAGGTCCACGCCGACTTCCTCGACGCTGACCGTCTGCGCCGCCAGATCCAGCATGATCGGGCCGCATTGCAGCTGTGGCTGGCTCCAGCCGGCGGCACGACGCAGCAGCGCGTTGAGGCGCGCGAGCAGTTCTTCGACGTGGAAGGGTTTGACCAGATAGTCGTCGGCACCAGCCTTCAGGCCTTCGACCTTGTCCTGCCAGCTGGAGCGCGCGGTCAGGATCAGGATCGGGAACTTCTTGCCCTCGGTGCGCAGCAGACGCACCAGATCCATGCCGGACATCTTCGGCAAACCCAGATCGATGATGCCGACGTCGAAGGGCACTTCACGGCCCAGATAGATGCCTTCCTCGCCATCGCTGGCGGCATCCACCGCATAACCTTCGCGCTTGAGCCGGGCGGCCAGGGTTTCGCGCAGGGGGGCTTCATCTTCCACCAGAAGAATGCGCATACGGGTCTCCTCTCAGTGCTTGCGGGGTGCCGTGACAACGGCTTCGTTCAGGAAAGAGTGTACCTGTCGACCGCCAACATGAACATCGGTCACGACAGGTGCGGAACCACTGCCGGGAGGGGCGGTTCAGCGTCGGTCATCGCCCTGGCGCTGGCGCGGCGATACCGGCCTGCGGGCATCGGCCGCAGGTTCGCGGCGCTGCTGGGGCGCGCCCTGCGTAGCGGGCGCATCGCGGCGGGGCTCGTCCCACATCACGCGGACCCGGCCTTCCGGGGTGTAGACCTTGATGCGGTTGACCTCGCGGCCGCCCTGATGGCGCCGTTCGGCGGAGAGGACGCGGCCACCGGTCTCGCGTTCCACCCGGTTGACCGACTCGGGCAGGCTGTTCCTGTCCTTGGCGAACGCGTCGGCGCCGAGCACCAGCCCGACCGATGCAAGCGCAATGATGAGTGAGGGATGACAAGCCATGGAACGTGATCTTCACCAATGGAAACACAACGCCGCAAGCCGCGTCCGCTGCCGACGCCGGAAAACCGGGCCGGAAACCGTGGGGCCGAGTCTGGTTCGGACGCGGTGAATCCGGTCTGAACTTTTTAACGCAATCCTTACGCACACGATAGTGGATACTTGCGTGCCCGACATATATTGCGCTGCAACATTGCGCATGGGTGACGGCATCCGCCGCAGATCTCAGAAGATCTCCGCCACGCAGCAACGCAAGGAGCCACCGGCCTTTTCGATCTCGTCCAGCGCCACCGCGTGCAGTGCGAAGCCGTTCTTCTGCAGCGCGCCACGTGTGGCCGGGCGCAAGGAATCGGCACCCTGCTCACTGATGAACACCGTATCGACCGTCAGTGCGATGCAGTTGCCGGCAAACGCATTCTTTTCCTGCGCATCCAGCAGGATCGCAGCCTCGCCGTAGGCCGCCGCAATCGCTTCGCCCTGGGCGGGGTCGGAAAACCCCTGCGGGCACAGCACCAGCGCGCGCGAGGCCAGCACGCTCATCACCACATTGGCGTGGTATTCGCCCGGCGCCAGCTCGAACGTGACCAGCCGTCTCAGCCCGAACGCCTCCGCCATCGCGGCCGCGCCCGCCGGATCGCAGCGTTCGGACAGGCCGCAGTAACCGATGCCGCGCCCCCGGTCGATGACCATAGAGCCGGTCAACTCGCAGATGCCCGGCTGATCACGCAGGTCGATTTCGGCATAGCCCAGCACACCGGTGAAGAAGCCCCGGATGTCGCGCCGCTGCGCTTCGGCCTGGCGCACCGGATGGCGCATATGCCCGAGGATCAGCCGCCCCTGCGCCGTGGCGAACACATTGTTCGGGAACACCGCGTCCGGCGTGGCCGGATCGCCGGCAAAGCAGATCGTCGGAAGGTGCTGCGCCAATGCGCGGTGCAGCGCGCGGTGCTGGGCCAGCGCGCGCTCCGCATCGACGCTGCGGGTGACATCCATATAGGTATTGTCCGTGGCCGACTGTTCGGCCAGCGCGAAGCCTTCCGGCGTCACCAGAAACGCGGCACGTGCGCAAGCCGGGAACTCCACCGGCTCCAACGGCACCGTGCCGGCTGAGGAAACCCTAGTTTTCATGCCGCCTGCGCCACCTGACGCACCGCATCCAGCGCACGTTCGATCAGGCCGGCGTCGGTCCCCGCTGTGGCGCCGCCTTGGCTCAGCACCTGGCGAAACAGGCGCCCGCCCGGCTGTCCGTGGAACAGGCCCAGCACATGCCGGCCGATGTGCTTGACCGCCACGCCCTGCGCGCACTGCGCCCGCACATACGGCAGATAGGCCAGCAGCAATTCCTCGCGCGAACGCAGCGGCGTGCCGGCCAGCGCCGCATCCAGCCGATGCAATACATAAGGATCGTGATACGCCGCACGCCCCAGCATCACGCCATCCACGTGTTGCAACTGTTCCAGCGCGGCACCCACCTGCGCGATGCCACCATTGATCAGAATGCGAAGCTGCGGCCGCTCGCGTTTGAGCCGATGCACCAGCTCATGACGAAGCGGCGGCACCTCGCGGTTTTCCTTCGGGCTCAGTCCTTTGAGCCAGGCCTTGCGCGCATGCACGATGAAGGTGTCGCAGCCGGCTGCCGCCACGGTGTCGATGAAATCGCGCAGGGTGTCGTATTCCTCCTGCTCATCCACGCCGAGGCGACATTTGACCGTCACCGGCACGTCGACCACCGCCCGCATCGCGGCCACGCATTCAGCCACCAGCGCCGGCTCGCGCATCAGGCAGGCACCGAAACGCCCGGCCTGCACCCGATCCGACGGGCAACCGACATTCAGATTGATCTCGTCATAGCCCCACTCCGCCCCAACCCGCGCCGCCTGCGCCAGCAGTTCCGGCTCGCTGCCACCCAACTGCAATGCCACCGGATGCTCGCTGGCATCGAAACCCAGCAAGCGCTGGCGATCACCCAGCATCACCGCGTGCGCATGCACCATTTCGGTATACAGCCGCGCACCGGGCGCCAGCACGCGATGAAAGGCGCGGCAGTGACGATCGGTCCAATCCATCATCGGAGCCACACTCACACGCCATGCCTCATAAGACGCTGATGTTTCGACCTTTTCTTCTTTCATTGCGACAGGAATCATGGTGCTACGGGAAAACAATGGAGTTCATGAATATCAATCATTTGTGATCCGCACCGGCTAGCCGGTGCGACAAAAGTGCTACGCGACCGCGTGCCGCACCACAAGCATGACAGCGCCCACCGGGACCGCAGCATAACGGACGAAGCGGCAACCCGACCCGTTTCATCACGACCGCTGACAGCGAAAAAATCCGATCCGGCACAGGTGCGCGCAGGTCGGTGCGGTGCGCGAATCCGGGCGAGCAGCGTCTGTACCGAATTTGCGTCGACGCCCCGCATGCTCTTTCATGGGCGCGGGGAAGCTACGGGGAACGAAGATGAAACTCTTGCAATCGGGGCGGCTGCACCTCGCGTGTATCGCCGTGCTTCTGGTGCTGGCGCTGCCTGCATCTGCCGCTGCGGAGCAGTTGCTGCGCGCCAATAATGCCGGCCTGCATTGGGTCGACAACGTCCGCACTGCGGATCGGGAAGCCTCAACCGTGCTGCGACTGAACACGCCTGATGGCCGGGCGCTGGACATGTCGCTGGAAGTGCAACTGCGGCTGACACGTGATGCAACGCCCCATGTGGCGGCGGTGCGTGATGGCAGGACGCAGGTTTTCGCCGGTGACGTTGCGGAACGGCCCGGCAGTTGGGTGCGACTGACGCGCATCGGTACGGCATGGCTGGGCGCGGTGCACGATGGCGAACAGCTCTGGTTCCTTGATCCGGCCAGCCACCATCCAGGCCTGGCCTCGCGCCTCGGTGTGGATGACGCCGCCACGCTGGTCTACACCCTGGCCGATCTGGCGCAGCCGCTGGATTTCCATGAAGACACGGCGCCCGAAGATTTCCTCGACGATACGGTGGCCGGGCATTCGGCGCACCACACGGGTCCGTACACATGGATGCCGTCTGCGCCGCAGGGCGGCACGGATCAGGAACTGCGCATCACGCTGGTGCTGGATACCGAGTTCCAGCAGCTTTATCCCGACGCCGCCAGCGTGGCGGTGGCCGCGCTCAATGTCGTGGACGGGTTCTACGCCGAGCCGGGGCCGCATGCCCACCCGAATACGCGCTTGCGCCTGCATCATCTGGTGGCGCTGGCCGACAACGGGCCGTTGACGATGACGGCGTACTCTCAACTGCTTGATGCCTTCACAGCTTTTGTCCCGGACCAGAACATCCCGTTCCACGGCGTCGCGCACCTGTTCAGTGGCAAGAATTTCGATGGCAGCGTGGCGGGTTTTGCATGGCTCAACGCGCTATGCAGTGCGACACATGGCTACGCGATCAACCAGATGACCTTTGCCGGCGGCGGCAGGGCCACCCTTTTTGCACACGAGCTGGGGCACAACTTCGGCGTCAGGCACGACAATGAGATCAACCTCTCCATCGGCATTACGTCGGCGTACGTCAACCAATACTGCAACTTCCCGCAATTCATCATGTATCCCAGTATTTCCGGGAGCAATCCGGCCACGGAGTTCTCCCCGTGCAGCGATATCTGGTTCGACCACTTCATCCCGCAAGGCCAAAACCAGCAATGCCTGACGCCGCTGGGTCTGCCGTTTGGCGACGGGTTTGAATTGAACGTGCTGATGCCGCAGTGAGGCGGGTGCGCGAACGCGGTGCGGCCCACCGCGTCGTATCCCGCCTGCGGTCATGCTTCCTCCGCCGGATGCCATGTGTCGGGGTTCGCATGCGCTCACCGCCGACCTATGTGGTAAATGACGGCTTGTCCGGGGGTTTCCTAGGTGCCGGTGAAGTGGTCGCCTTCCTGCTGGGCACGGCCGAGGGCGACGAGCATGTCGAGCAGTGTCGGCAGGCGCTTTTTCCAGGCGCCGCGTGCGGTGAAGCGGGCGGCGATGTCATC
>Ga0265293_10005376_pt1 | contig 21431 bp, 20 predicted proteins | sample Munlanlewell138R_FD_192505 | JGI IMG/M metagenome (GOLD analysis project Ga0265293, IMG submission 192505) | Leachate microbial communities from a municipal landfill in Southern Ontario, Canada - Leachate well 138R | ecosystem: Engineered > Solid waste > Landfill > Unclassified | place: Canada... | reverse complement strand
CTCCTTGATTGAGCGGTGACTAAGCTCGTTCACATAATTCCAGACAAAGTTAACCGACCGTGCCATTTGATTGAGCAGCGGACGGTGCTTGTCTTTGACTCGAACTTTGAGTGTCTTAGTGTGTTTAACCATACTGTATATATTACCAGTGGTTTGCAGATTAACCAATCGCCGGACCATGAGTTTTCCAGGGCTGCTTGCGCAGCCCGCGCTATCCTTCCCCGCACTAGAAGTACGGGGCTTGTCGCGCATTTTGGTCACATTCCCTGGCGCTTTCGCCCACTGGTAACTGGCTACGGGCACGCTGCACGGCATCATCTAGCGTATCCTGCATCTGTTCGGTCGCCGCGTCTTCCGAGCCCCAGCCTTTCGCCATATCAGTCGGCTGCCCCGGTGTTCTCGTCACCGGCTTCTGCTGCTTCTTTCAGTGCCTGCTGCTGTTTTTGCCAGGCGGCCAGTTCTTCATAATAAAAGTCCCAGACACAAGGCTCACAGGCACTTTCACAACAATCATATTCGCCAGGTGGTTCGGGTTTTTCCAGCAGGGTAGCCATGCTTGACTCCGTAAATGTCTAAAAGGTGATTGCCCCGGGCTCGTCAGCAGCAGTAAGGTAGCAGCACAACCAAGCACGAGGAGGCGTTCCATGTCTGACTCTATTCATTTTGCCGTGCAAAGTCATCCGTTTGCCGCATTGCTGGTGGCGTTTGACGGGCAGGGCATCTGTGCGGTTCTGCTCGGCGATACACTGGACGAGTTGCGTGCAGACCTGAAAAAGCGCTTTCCAAAACAACAGCTGCTCGAAGATGACAACCACCAGGTACAAAGGGCCATGCAACAGGTGGCCAGCTTTCTGGACAAACCCGATCACCCGCTCAAGTTAAAACTGCACCTGACTGGTACCGAGTTTCAACAGAAAGTCTGGCATGTGCTTGAGCAAATTCCACTGGGTACGACTGTCAGCTATACCGATGTGGCAAAACGGATCGGTCAGCCGACCGCAGTACGAGCCGTTGCCAGAGCAGCAGCCAGCAACCCGGCTGCACTGGTGGTCGCCTGTCACCGGGTGCTACGCAGTGATGGCGGAATCTCCGGTTATCGCTGGGGTGTAGACCGTAAGCTCAAGCTGCTGGCAATGGAAAGCAAGTACACAAAAGCCTGACAGACAAGGCTAGGCAGGGCGGGGCGCATAGCTGAAGGCATCTGCCTGCATTTGCTCTGCCTGCATGCCATGGGCTACCAGCGCATCCAGCGTGCCATACACCATGGCTGGCGAACCACTGGCCACCACCCGGTAACCGGACAGGGTTTGATGGTCCTTGACCACAGCTTCATACAGCATGCCGCTGCGACCATCCCAGCTGTCGTCATGGCTGACAATCTTGTGCAGTTCCACATTGGGCATTTCTGCCCATTTGGCCCACTTGGCCAGCCAGTAGAAATTCTGTACTTCACGTGCGCCCCAATACAGGTGTACGGGAGCCTGGCTGCCCGTCCGGCGCACTTGTTCAAGAATACTGTGCATTTGCGCCACACCGGTGCCTGCAGCAATCAGCAGCAAAGGGCGCTCGTCCTGTACATCAATACAAACATCGCCAAACGGCAGCTGCACCCGTGCCTTCTTGTCACGTTGCAACTCGGCCAGCAGTTTCATTGGCGGTGTGTTGGTCGCCAGTATCTGCAGACGCAATATATTTTCTTCAGCAGGTGCCGAAGCGATTGAATAGGGGCTGAAGTCACCGGTCAGTGACGCCAGCAACAAGTATTGACCAGGCTGATAGGTGACAAGGGTATCCGCTGGCAACTGCAAGCAAACCTCATAGACTTCTGCACCCAGACAATTAAGGCTGATAACGGCGCACTCATGCGTTTTCACTTCTGTTTGTTCCACTCTCAATACCCGACCGTTTGACTCCGGCCCATAATACAAAGCTATAGTCAGTTTTCAGGCACACAGGCAGATGATTCAGCACCCAGGATGCCGACAACCTGCACACTCCAAAACTCCAACCAGTTAACAGGCTCACAGCCCGAAGCCGGCCATTGTAGGCCGGACAGTAGCGTTTTACGATACCAGCTGTAGCAGCCAAGCTCCCAGCGCATAGACACTGGCCGCCGCAGCCAAACCATAACAACCCCATTTAATCAGGCCACGTTGCGCAAACTTCAGGTCATACAGCGTATGACGTATCCGGTGTGCAGCGTGAAAGGCTGGCAGGGCAATCACTGCACCGGCAAATACAACCGCAAACATGCTGCCAAAAGCACGCAATGCCTGTGTGTGATCGAGTTCAACCCACCCTAGTGGCAATGCCAGCGCCAGAAAGAAAATGGCAGCAGGCACAAAAACAGCAAAGCATACGCCACCACCACTGAACAATGCCCACCAGATTGGTTCGTCACTACGACGCACCTTTTGTTTATTGGTTGTCATAGTACCCCCCAGAAAATCCAGCTGGCCAGAACAAAAACACCTGCTACACCGGCCCACTGGCCAGCAACAATCAGGTTATCCGGCACTTTTTTATCGCCCAAACGAATCGGCATCACCCGTGGAAACAACACAAAAAAAGTCGCGGCATGATACAAGCTGGCCAGTAATGCCAGAGCATTCAACGCCAGCACCAGCGGATTACCCATTACTGCAACCCAGTTCAGCCATGAGGCCTCCCCCCTGAGCAACGAGTAAATACCGGCCAGCATGCACAGAATGAAAAACGTCAGCGGCAACACGGTGGCTTCGCGCAGCATATACGCTTTGAATGCCGGGTTTTTCAGCCACCAGGTACGGCCAAGCACGGGCTTATAACTCATTATTTATTCCTCCTGAACAGTTGCATCACCATATCCTGCGCCGACAGCACCTTGGCCTGGTTGACTGCTGCCGCCGGATCCACCTGTTGCGGACATACATCAGAGCAATAGCCCACAAAAGTACAGCTCCAGGCTCCTTCGTCAGCACTGATGAGTGGCATACGCTCGGCCTGCCCTTCGTCACGACTGTCTAGGTTATAACGGTGAGCCAACGCCAGCGCACCCGGGCCAATAAACTCGGGGTTCAGGCCAAATTGCGGACAGGCCGAATAACACAAGCCACAGTTAATACAGGCAGCAAACTGCTGATACTTGTCCATCTGTGCCGGGGTTTGTCTGTGCGGCATCATCTCGGTCACACCATTGGCGCTATCTTTGATGATATACGGCTGGATCGCATCCAGATGCTGCATGAACTGCTCAAGATCGACGATCAAGTCACGCTCGACAGGAAAGTGCGCCAAAGGCTCGATCAATACAGTGCCAGCCGCCGCATAGTCACGCAAAAACACCTTGCACCCCAGCTTGGGTTCGCCATTGATCATAAAGCCACAGGAGCCACAAATGGCCATGCGGCACGACCAACGATAACTGAGGCTGGAGTCCTGTTCTTCCTTGATATAATTCAACGCATCCAGCACCGAGGTGCTGTCGTCATAGGGTACGCTGAAACACTCGACTTGCGGCTCGCTGTGTTGCTCCGGCAGATAACGCTGCACTTTTACTTCCATGGTCTTCATGCTTGCTCTCCTGTACCGGCTTCTCCATAGGCACGCACACCCGGCGGCAATCTGGACACATCCACGTCCTGCCATTCCAGTTTGGCATCCTGTCCGTTCTGATAATGCACCAGGCTGTGTTTGAGGTAATTTTCATCATTACGCTCGGTGCAACCTTCATCCAGGCGCTGGTGCGCTCCACGGGATTCGCGTCGCTGCAACGCTCCTAGACAAGTAGCCTCGGCGATATCCAGACCGTAGCCCAGTTCCAGGAAGTGCAATAGTTCTGTGTTGTAGACCTTGCTGGTATCCTGCACGCCTGCCTCGCGATATTGCTCTTTCAGCTCGCGCAAGGTGTCCAGCGTTTGCTGCATGCCGCCGGCTTCGCGATAAATGCCGCAACCTTCTTCCATGGTTTTCAGCATGCGGCGCTTGATTTCCACCCAGTTAACACTCGTCTGACGGCCTGACACCTGTGCCAGCTGTTGCTGCTGTACATCGGCCTGTGCTTGCAACAAGCCCAAATCGGCATGCTGACTGGCACGAGCATGTGCTACTGCCTGCTCACCCGCCAGACGACCAAACACCAGCAGTTCGGTTAACGAGTTGGAGCCAAGTCGGTTGGCACCATGCAGACCGACCGAAGCACATTCACCTGCGGCATACAGCCCTTTAATCACTGTCTCGCAGTTGGCATCCGTAGTGATGCCACCCATGGTGTAATGCACAGCGGGGCGTACCGGAATCAGCTCACTGACCGGGTCTACATTGACATAGGCTTTGGCCAGCTCGCGAATTAGCGGCAAGCGCTCATTAATGTAGGCTTCTCCCAAATGACGCAAGTCGAGGAAGCTGACATCACTATCACCATATTTACCGGTACGACCTTTTTGCTGCTCATGCCAGAACGCCTGGGACAGCTTGTCACGCGGGCCCAGTTCCATGTATTTGTTTTGCGGCTGGCCCAATGCTGTTTCCGGACCAAGGCCATAATCTTGCAGATAACGGTAACCGTCCTTGTTGATCAGAATGCCGCCTTCGCCACGCGCTGCTTCTGTAATCAAAATACCAGAGCCGGGCAGGCCGGTCGGGTGATACTGGACAAACTCCATATCACGCAGTGGCACGCCATGCCGATAAGCCATGGCCATACCGTCGCCAGTAACAATACCGCCATTGGTGTTGAAGCGGAACAAGCGGGCCGCTCCACCAGTTGCCATCACCACCGACTTGGCACGTAGCAAGTGCAACTCGCCGGTGGCTACAGCAATTGCTACCACGCCTGCAACACGACCGTCATCGACCAGCAGGTCCAGCACAAAGTATTCATCCAGACGCTCAATTTCTTTGTACTTCAGGGAAGTCTGAAACAGAGTATGCAGCATGTGAAAGCCGGTTTTGTCAGCAGCAAACCAGGTGCGTTCGATTTTCATGCCACCGAACCGGCGTACCTGAATACTGCCGTCATCCTTGCGGCTCCAGGGGCAACCCCAGTGCTCCATCTGCACCAGTTCCTGATGGGCGTGGCGCACAAAATAATCCACCACGCCCTGTTCGGCCAGCCAGTCACTGCCCATGACAGTGTCTTCAAAATGGGCCTGGAAGCTGTCGTGCTCCTGAGTGACTGCCGCAGCACCCCCTTCGGCAGCCACGGTATGTGAACGCATCGGGTATACCTTGGATACCAGACCGATACGCAGCTCGCACTGGTCGGTACGGGCTTGTTCAGCAGCCGCAATGGCGGCACGCAAACCTGCACCACCGCCACCTATCACCAGCACATCAAAATCATGTTGTTTCATGGACATTCCTGTATGAGCTTGCAGACTTGGCCATATCAAAGACGGCCATCCACCAAATCTTGCATGCAAATATGTTGCTTACCAACAATTTATCGTCGGCAAGCTGCCTATCATACTTGCTCCCTGAATATTATGTTGTCCGAACAGCTGTTTGGCATCAGCCACAGCTCGTCCACACGCAGTAATACGGACAGCCCGTGCCATATACGAGCCATCACACTGTATAACTAGCGAATATAATATACTTTAATCGATGCCCAGATCTTGCCACAGCTCATCAATACGCTGTTTTACGGCTGGGTCCTGCTCAATGACACGACCCCATTCCCGGTCAGTCTCGCCAGGCCACTTGTTGGTTGCATCCATGCCCATTTTGCTGCCCAGCCCGGAGACGGGTGAAGCAAAGTCGAGATAATCGATCGGTGTATTGTCGATCATTACCGTGTCACGACTGGGGTCCATACGGGTTGTAATCGCCCAGATCACATCATTCCAGTCACGGGCATTGACATCATCATCAGTGACAATGACAAACTTGGTGTACATGAACTGGCGCAGATAGCTCCACACACCCAGCATTACCCGCTTGGCATGGCCAGGGTACTGCTTTTTGATCGTTACCACCGCCATGCGATAAGAGCAGCCTTCCGGTGGCAGATAAAAATCGACAATTTCCGGAAACTGCTTTTGCAGAATGGGCACAAACACTTCGTTCAGGGCAACGCCCAGAATCGCCGGCTCATCAGGCGGACGACCGGTGTAGGTGCTGTGGTAAATCGGATCTTTACGGTGGGTAATGCGCTCGACAGTAAATACCGGGAAGCTGTCGACTTCATTGTAATAACCGGTATGGTCGCCATAAGGCCCTTCCGGTGCCATTTCATCCGGATAAATATGACCTTCCAGAATCATTTCAGCTCGCGCTGGGACCTGCAAGTCGCTGCCAACAGCCTTGACCAGCTCGGTACGTTTGCCACGCAATAAACCGGCAAAAGCATATTCGGACAGGGTGTCGGGTACCGGAGTGACTGCACCCAGAATGGTCGCCGGATCAGCTCCCAGTGCTACAGCAACAGGGTAGGGCTGGCCGGGATTTTTCAGGCACCAGTCCCGGAAATCCAGTGCGCCGCCACGGTGACTCAGCCAGCGCATGATCAGCTTGTTGCGGCCCAGCACCTGCTGGCGATAAATTCCGAGATTTTGCCTGGGTTTGTTGGGCCCACGGGTAATGGTCAGGCCCCAGGTAATCAGTGGAGCCGCATCTCCGGGCCAGCAGGTTTGAATGGGCAACTTGCCCAGATCAACCTCGTCGCCTTCAATAATGACTTCCTGGCAGGGGCCCGTTTTTTTCACCTTGGGCGCCATTGACAGCACCTTGCGAAACATCGGCAATTTGTCCCAGGCATCCTTGATGCCTTTGGGCGGCTCCGGCTCTTTCAGCTGGGCCAGTAACTTGCCAATTTCACGCAACTGAGCAGTGCTATCAGCGCCCATCCCCAGAGCTACCCGCTCTGGGGTACCAAACAGGTTGCCCAACACCGGTATGCTATGGCCTGTCGGATTTTCAAACAACAGGGCAGGGCCACCTTTACGCAACGTGCGGTCGCAGATTTCGGTCATTTCCAGCACCGGAGATATCGGCAGCTGAACACGCTTGAGTTCTCCACGCGCTTCCAGCGCCTGGATAAATTCACGCAAATCTGCGTACTGCATGGTGTTGTGCCCTTTACTTGCTACGGCGCATGGCCATAAAGAACTCTTCGTTGGTCTTGGTTGCTTTCAGCTTGTCGAGCAGGAACTCAGTCGCGGCGATTTCATCCATGGAGTGCAACAGCTTGCGTAGAATCCACATACGTTGCAGCTCGTCATCGGTGGTCAGTAACTCTTCGCGGCGGGTGCCGGATTTGGTAATGCTGATGGCCGGGAACACACGCTTTTCCGCCATGCGACGGTCAAGGATCAGCTCCATGTTGCCGGTACCCTTGAACTCTTCGTAAATGACTTCGTCCATTTTCGAGCCGGTTTCAATCAGGGCAGTGGCGATGATGGTCAGCGAACCACCTTCTTCAATGTTGCGCGCTGCACCAAAAAAACGCTTGGGTTTTTCCAGCGCATGGGCATCCACACCACCGGTCAACACCTTGCCGGAACTTGGAATGACGGTGTTGTAAGCGCGGGCCAGACGGGTAATTGAGTCCAGCAGAATGACTACATCCTTTTTGTGCTCAACCAGGCGTTTGGCCTTTTCGATGACCATTTCCGCAACCTGCACATGGCGTGCTGGCGGCTCGTCAAAGGTGGAAGCAACCACTTCACCGCGTACTGTACGCTGCATTTCGGTCACTTCTTCCGGACGCTCGTCAATCAGCAATACAATCAGATGACACTCGGGATTGTTACGCGTGATATTGGCGGCAATATTTTGCAGCATCAGGGTTTTACCCGCTTTCGGCGGTGCCACAATCAAGCCACGCTGGCCTTTTCCGATAGGTGAGGCCAGGTCGATCACACGACCGGTCAGGTCTTCGGTAGAGCCGTTACCCGCTTCCATCACCAGACGCTTGTTGGGAAACAGCGGTGTCAGGTTTTCAAACAGAATCTTGGTCTTGGCATTTTCCGGGCGATCAAAGTTGATGGAATCAACCTTGAGCAGGGCGAAATAACGCTCGCCTTCTTTGGGCGGACGAATTTTACCGAAAATGGTGTCACCAGTGCGCAGGTTGAAACGGCGGATCTGGCTGGGAGAAACATAAATATCATCCGGACCTGCCAGGTAAGAAGCACCGGCAGCCCGCAGGAAACCAAAACCGTCCTGAAGGATTTCCAGTACGCCATCGCCGGAAATTTCTTCACCACTTCTGGCATGACGTTTAAGCAGGGCAAAAATAATATCCTGCTTGCGGGAGCGGGCCATGTTGTCCAGGCCCATGGCAGCGGCCATGTCCAGCAGTTCGGTTACAGGCTTTTGTTTTAATTCGGTCAGGTTCATAGAGGAGGAAGGAAATAAGTGAACAGAAAGGAAGCCAGCCATGCTGACCGACTCACCATAAAGAAAACTGTTTGAATGGGCTCAATACGGATAACGGGGAGGGGTATTGGCCAGAAAATGTAACGGCTTGCGCGTTACGAGTCGTGAATCTATCACCTGTGGTGGCTTGCGTCCAGCCCTTGCAGCCAGATGACAAGGATTCAGCGTATATTTGTGCTTTGACTGAAGTCCTAGCCGACACTCCGGGTGACGGAGTGTCGAACCGGAACAGCCGGATCAGATATGGCTGTCAATAAAAGCAGCCAGCTGGCTTTTTGACAGGGCGCCCACTTTGGTCGCTTCCACATTGCCGTTTTTAAACAGCATCAGGGTCGGGATACCGCGAACCGCATACTTGGGTGGAGTTTCCTTGTTGTCGTCGATGTTCAGCTTGCACACCTTGACCTTGCCGGCATATTCCTGCGCGATTTCCTCCAGCACCGGGGCAATCATTTTGCACGGACCACACCACTCGGCCCAGTAATCAACCAGAACCAGGCTCTCTGCCTGCAGGACATCGCGCTCAAAGCTGGCGTCAGTGATATTGCTGATATGTTCGCTCATGAAAGACTCCCCTACTGCATAATGCAAATTGATTTGAATGCCGTGTATCATAGCCCGACTTTAGTGGTAGTGAAAGCCGACCATACAATTTCTGGTCTGCCAGAAGCTAAATATTGAAGCCTAAAACCCCTGTCATTTGTCATGGCCAGTGTTGCCGGATCATGGCAGGATGGGCTTCAGTCGATCCCGGACTCAGGACATGCCCCAGCAAAAAAACTTCCCCCTGATAGCCGCCATTGATCTTGGCTCCAACAGTTTCCACATGGTACTGGCCAAGACCGATCAGCAGGATATCCGCATCCTTGATCGCATGGGTGAAAAAATACAGCTGGCTGCCGGTCTTGATCAGCACCTGCACCTGCACCCGGATGCAATCCAGCGCGGACTTGACTGCCTGCGACGCTTTGCCCAGCGCATTGGCGACCTGCCACCGGGCAGTGTCCGCGTGGTTGGCACCAGTACCTTGCGCGTAGCCATTAACCGTCAAGAATTTATCCTGCAGGCAGAAGCCATTCTTGGTCACGACATTGATGTGATTTCTGGCCGGGAAGAGGCACGCCTGATCTATCTTGGCGTTTCACAAACCCTGCCCGACAGTCCTGGTCGCCGGCTGGTGGTGGATATCGGCGGTGGCAGTACCGAGTTCATTATCGGCCAGGATTTCGAGCCCCAGTATCGGGCCAGCCTGCAAATGGGCTGTGTCAGCTACGGCCAGCGCTTCTTTGTCGATGGCAAAATCAGCCCCGACAATTACGCCAGAGCCTATACTGCAGCGCGTCTGGAAATGCTGGAAACCGAACAAACCCTGCGTCAGCTGGGCTGGCAAGATAGCGTCGGCGCATCCGGCACCTTGCGCTCGGTAGCCCAGGCCTGCCAGGAGGCCGGCATCGGTCAGGGTGAAATCAGCCGCGAGGGCATTGCCTGCCTGAAACAAAAACTGTTACAGCTTACCGATATTGACCAGGTTGATTTCCCCGGCATCAAACCTGAACGCCGCTCGATTTTTCCGGCAGGACTGGCGATTGTCGAGGCCATTTGTGATGCGCTGGAAATTGACCGGATATCACAAGCCGAGGGTGCGCTACGTGAAGGCGTGCTCTATGATCTGGTCGGCCGTCATCAGCACGAAGATGTACGCGAACGCTCCATTTCTTCCCTGATGGCCCGCTATCACGTCGATACCACTCACGCCTTGCGCGTCGAGCACAAGTCTCTGGAATTGCTGGAGCAGGTGGCTCCGGACTGGGAACTGGATCAGGAGTGGCACGGAGAGGTTCTCAGCTGGGCTGCACGCACCCACGAAGTTGGGCTGGATATCGCCCATTATCACTTCCACAAACATGGTGCCTATCTGGTGGAACATTCCGATCTGGCCGGCTTTTCCCGTCAGGAACAACAAATGATGGCCTTGCTGGTGCGCGGACACAGACGCAATATCCCGGCCGAGCGGTTTAACGAGTTCGGTCCCGACGCTGAACCTCTGTTGCGCCTGTGCATTATTTTGCGTCTGGCCATCCTGTTGCATCGCATCCGTGGCTGTCACTTGCCCGACCTGAGCCTGCGCGCAAGTGGCAACACATTGAAAATCTGCTTTCCCGAGCAGTGGCTGGAACAGAACCCGCTGACGGCGGCAGATCTGGCCAAAGAAGCCCAGTGGCTGGAGCGCGTCAATCATCAGCTGGACATTGCCTGAGCCTACCCGGATCAATAACCTGAGGTTCCTGCTGCGGAATCGGGTAGGGCGGCAACTCGATCTGCAGCAGCCTTCTGCCATGCATTGCCAGCCGCCCGGTATGCCGGTCAACACCTGTCACACTGAATTCGAAGCTGTAACTACGGGCCAGCCACCCCCTGTTTTCAGTACCACGTAACCAGCGCCAACCGGCAAAAGCGACATGAGCGTCCAGCAATTGCAAACCTTCCACCCGGCAACGCCGTTGTGCATGTTGCAACGCCAGCTCACGCACGCCTCGCCCACGCCAAAACCAGCTTAGTAACGTCAATAGCACCAATCCGGCCACGACATGTTCCAGACTCATCCTGCTTTCTCCATACAACAAATCTACCTTGTACCTGCCTCTCCAACTCTGTCCACTATAAATCTGGCTGTGGATAACTCATCGGAGCACAGCTACAATAGACCGCCTTTTGACCCATCTTTCGGGAGATGTCTGTGCCTGTCAATCTCTGGCTGCAATCCGTTGATTTCTTGCGGGATGAGCTGCCTGCCCAGCACTTTAACACCTGGATTCGTCCACTACAGGCTGAGGAAGCCGGTGGCCGCCTACTGATCTATGCCCCCAACCGCTTTGTACTGGACTGGGTCAACGACAAATATTTTACCCGCTTGCTGGAGCTGATGACCGAACGTAACAATGGTGAGGTACCTGACGCCAGCCTGCTGATTGGCAGCCGTAGCCAAACCAAAGCGACACCAGCAGCAGTCAACACTCCGACTCCTGTTGCACCTGTCAGCCAGCCTGTTACACCGGCACCTGTAGCGCCACAGCCCATCATGCCAACGGAGCCTGCCCGGAAAGCTGCTGCTCCAGCCGAACCCGCAGATGGTAAAAGTGTGGTCACCAAGCACGTCAGCAGCCTGAACCGTTCGTTTACCTTCGACAGCTTTATTGAAGGCAAATCCAACCAGCTGGCCCGTGCTGCCGCATGGCAAGTCGCCGACAATCCCAGTCATGGCTATAACCCGCTATTTTTATATGGCGGCGTTGGCCTGGGTAAAACCCACTTGATGCATGCGGTGGGTAATCACTTGCTGCAAAAGAAACCCGGTGCCCGTGTGGTTTATCTGCACTCCGAGCGTTTTGTCGCCGACATGGTCAAGGCGCTGCAAATGAACGCCATTAACGAATTCAAAAATTATTACCGTTCGGTCGACGCCTTGCTGATTGACGATATTCAGTTTTTTGCCGGCAAAGAACGCTCACAAGAAGAATTTTTCCATACGTTCAATGCGTTGCTTGAAGGCAACCAGCAAATTATTCTGACCAGCGACCGCTTCCCCAAAGAAATTGACGGCCTAGAAGAACGACTCAAGTCCCGCTTTGGCTGGGGGCTGACCGTGTTTGTCGAACCGCCCGAGCTGGAAACCCGTGTTGCCATCCTGATGAAAAAGGCCGAGCAGGGCAGGGTTACTTTGCCCCACGACTGTGCCTTTTTTATTGCCCAACGCTTCCGCTCCAATGTACGAGACCTTGAGGGCGCGCTGAAACGGGTGATTGCCCACTCGCACTTCACTCACGAGCCCATCAGTATCGAGCTGATTCGCGAGTCGCTGAAAGATCTGCTGGCCCTGCAAGAAAAACTGATCAGCATCGACAACATTCAGCGTACTGTTGCCGAATACTATAAAATCAAGATCGCCGATTTGTTATCAAAGCGGCGCTCGCGCTCGGTAGCCCGGCCTCGCCAGGTTGCCATGGCCCTGTCCAAGGAAGTTACCAACCACAGCCTGCCTGAAATTGGTGACGCCTTTGGTGGCCGCGACCATACCACTGTGTTGCACGCGTGCAGAAAAATTGCCGAATTGCGTGAAACTGATGCGGATATCAGTGAAGATTACAATAACCTGTTACGAACCCTGACGTCATAAGCCAGCTTTAGCCGGACCGGATTCAATTTGCCAAGAGGCCCAACATGCAATTTTCCATTCAACGAGAAGACCTGTTAAAACCACTGCAACTGGTAGTAGGCGTGGTTGAACGCAAGCAGACCATGCCGGTACTGTCCAACGTCCTGTTTGTCATTGAAAACCAGCAACTGTCGCTGACTGGAAGCGACAGTGAAGTTGAGCTGGTTGGCCGCGTTACGCTGAGCGAAGCTGCGGATGACGGTGAAATCACCATTCCCGCACGCAAACTGATGGACATTTGTAAAAACCTGCCTGCCGAAGCCCTGATCAATTTCCGCCTGGAAGACCAGAAGATGGTCATTTCTTCTGGCCGCAGCCGGTTTACCCTGATCACTTTGCCTGCTTCCGACTTCCCGCAGACCAACGAGCAGGAAGACTCCTTCAGCTTTGAGTTACCGCAAGGCAACCTGCGCTACATTATCGAGCGCACCAGTTTTGCCATGGCACAACAGGATGTTCGTTATTACCTGAACGGCCTGCTTCTGGAAGCCGGCCCTGGTCGTTTACGCGCCGTAGCCACCGACGGCCACCGCTTGGCACTGTGCGATACTGAAGCAGCTATTGAAAACGATACGCCACATCAGGTGATCGTGCCTCGTAAGGGTGTTTTGGAACTGGCTCGCCTGATGAGTGACGAAAGCGCTTCCGTCAAAATCAGCCTCGGTGCCAACTACATCCGCGCTGCAGGTGACGACTTCACCTTCACCTCAAAACTGGTCGACGGCAAGTTCCCGGATTATGATCGTGTACTGCCTCGCGGCGGCGACAAGCTGGTAACCGCACAACGTCAGCAGCTGCGCGAAGCCCTAAACCGAGCCTCGATCCTGTCCAATGAAAAGTATCGCGGCATTCGCCTGCAATTTGACCAGAATTTGCTCAGCGCTCAGGCCAACAACCCGGAACAGGAAGCAGCTGAAGAAGAAATTACCATCGATTACAACAACAGCCCGCTGGATATAGGCTTCAATGTCAGCTACCTGCTTGATGTACTGAGTGTAATGACCTCCAGCGAAATCCGCATGACCCTATCCGACTCCAATAGCAGCGCCCTGCTACAGGAAGGGGATAACAGCAACTCTTCTTATGTTGTGATGCCAATGCGCCTGTAATGCGCCTGCATTCTTCATGACCATTCGTCACCTCTCGGTGACAGGTGTACGCAATCTTGCACCTGTCACCCTCAATCCCTCGCCACGCATCAATTTGCTGCACGGCCACAATGGCAGCGGCAAAACAAGCTTGCTGGAAGCCATTCACTTCCTTGCTCTGGCTCGCTCTTTCCGTAGCTCCCGCATTCAACCCATGATTCAGCAGGAACAGGATGAAGCCGTGGTTTTTGCCAAGGTCGAAACCTCATCCGGACAAGAGCTGAATATCGGTGTCAGCCGCAATCGTCAGACTGATATCCAGATCCGTATCAACGGCGAAAACATCCGCAGCATGGCCGAACTGGCTCGCCATTTACCGGTACAACTGATCAACCCCGAAAGTTTCCGCCTGCTGGAAGGCTCGCCAAAAGTGCGCCGCCAATTCCTCGACTGGGGAGTGTTCCACGTGGAACATTCCTTTATGCACAGCTGGCAACGGCTGCAGAACAGCCTGAAACAAAGAAACTCACTGTTGCGGCATGCTATAATCGACAATCGAAGCATGCAGGCCTGGGACTTGGAGTTCTGTGCTGCCAGCGAACAAACCGACCAGTTTCGACAAGATTATATCCGTCGCTTAAAGCCCGCTTTCACCCAGACCCTGTCCGAGTTGATTCAACTGCCCGATCTGACTCTTAGTTATTCTCGTGGCTGGGACAAGGACAAACCCCTTGCTCAGGTACTGAACGACTCTGCTCAGCGGGACAGGCAGCTGGGGTATACCCAGGCGGGGCCGCAACGGGCCGATTTACGTTTACGCATTGGCACCCAGAATGCACTTGAAGTTTTATCCAGAGGCCAGCAAAAGCTGGTGGTCTGTGCGTTAAAAATAGCTCAGGGTCACCTGCTGGCGGAGTCAATGCGGCAGCAGTGCGTTTATCTGGTTGATGACTTGTCTGCGGAGCTAGACCCTGTATATCGCAAGACACTGTGTAACCTGCTGGAACAACTGGATTGCCAAGTGTTTATCACCGGCACAGATCCAGACAGTTTGAATTACGACTGGCGCAAGGAAACGCCGGTCAGCATGTTCCACGTGGAACATGGCCATATTAAAGAATCCGGAGTAACCGAATGAGCGAAAATGTCACCTATGATTCCAGTAACATCAAGGTACTGAAAGGGCTGGACGCCGTCCGCAAGCGCCCGGGCATGTACATTGGTGACACTGATGATGGCACCGGCTTGCACCACATGGTGTTTGAAGTCGTCGATAACTCGATTGACGAAGCCTTGGCCGGACACTGTGACGAAATTACCATCACCATTCACCCGGACGAGTCGATTACCGTTCAGGATAATGGTCGCGGCATTCCGGTCGACATTCACCCGGAAGAGGGCGTCTCCGCTGCTGAAGTGATCATGACCGTACTGCACGCCGGCGGTAAATTCGACGACAACAGCTACAAGGTTTCCGGCGGTTTGCACGGCGTGGGTGTTTCAGTGGTTAACGCCCTGTCGAAAGAGCTGGTCATGACCATTCGCCGCCAGGGCAAAGTATGGCAACAAACCTATCATCACGGTGAGCCACAGGCTCCGATGCAGCCAATTGGTGATACCGAAAAAACCGGTACCTGCATCCACTTCAAGCCTTCAGCTGATACTTTCAAGAACATCCAGTTTGTCTGGGAAATACTGGCCAAGCGTCTGCGTGAACTCTCGTTTCTCAATTCTGGCGTTGGTATCCGCCTGAAAGATGAGCGTACCGGCAAGGAAGAATTGTTCAAGTACGAAGGTGGCCTCAGGGCATTTGTCGAATACCTCAACACCAACAAAACCACGGTTAACCAGGTGTTCCATTTCACAACCTACCGCGAAGAAGATGGTGTTGGCGTCGAAGTTGCCATGCAATGGAACGACGGCTTCAACGAAAACCTGCTATGTTTTACCAACAACATCCCACAGCGTGATGGCGGTACCCACCTGGTTGGCTTTCGTACTGCGCTGACCCGTCACCTGAACAACTATATTGAAGCCGAAGGCATTGCCAAACGGGACAAAATCAACACCACGGGTGATGATGCGCGTGAAGGCCTGACCGCCATTGTCTCGGTCAAGGTTCCTGATCCCAAATTCAGCTCGCAGACCAAAGATCGCCTGGTGTCTTCCGAAGTGAAGACCGCTGTCGAGCAGGAAATGGGCAAGTATCTGGCTGACTATCTGCTGGAGAATCCGGCAGAGGCCAAAGCAATTGTCGGCAAGATGATTGATGCTGCCCGTGCCCGTGAGGCTGCACGCAAAGCCCGTGAAATGACCCGTCGCAAGGGCGCTCTGGATATTGCCGGCTTGCCCGGCAAGCTGGCTGACTGCCAGGAAAAAGATCCAGCCCTGTCTGAACTGTATATTGTGGAAGGAGACTCGGCCGGCGGTAGCGCCAAACAAGGCCGAAACCGTAAAACCCAGGCAATCCTGCCGTTGAAAGGAAAAATCCTTAACGTCGAGAAAGCACGTTTTGACCGTATGATTTCTTCTCAGGAAGTCGGTACGCTGATTACTGCACTAGGCTGTGGCATCGGACGTGAAGAGTACAACATCGACAAGCTGCGCTATCACAACATCATCATCATGACGGATGCTGACGTGGATGGTTCGCACATTCGTACCTTGCTGCTGACGTTTTTCTTCCGTCAGTTACCAGAACTGATCGAACGTGGCTACATCTACATTGCCCAGCCACCGCTCTATAAAGTAAAACGTGGCAAGCACGAGCAATACATCAAGGATGACGAGGCTATGGAAGAGTATCTGACCCAGACAGCCCTGGAAGATGCCAGCCTGCATGTCAATGACAGTGCCCCCGGTTTATCCGGCTCGGCGCTGGAAGCACTGGTGCAAGAATATCGTGCTGTCATTGGCACCCTGGAGCGCCTGTCACGTATTTATCCGCAAGACATCACCGAACAGTTCCTCGATCTACCTGAGCTGACTGCTGCTGCACTGCAGGATGAACAACAGGTTCGTGACTGGGCCAATGCCCTGAATGAACTGATGACCAATGTAGTCCGCTCTGGTACCGAGTACACAGCCGAGCTCTGTCAGGACGAAGAAACCGGCAGCTGGTATCCCTGTGTAGTCATTCGTGCTCATGGTGTCGAAGACCGCATCCATTTCAAAAAAGAGTTCTTTGCCAGTAACGATTATGCCAGTCTGATTGCTCTCGCTGCACAGCTCAACGAGCTACTGGAGCCTGGGGCATATGTAATGCGTGGCGAACGCAAGCAAAAGGTATCCAGCTTCAAACAGGCACTGGCTTGGCTGATGACCGAAGGCTCCCGCCGTCTGGTTGTCCAGCGCTATAAGGGTCTGGGCGAAATGAACCCGGATCAACTGTGGGAAACCACCATGGACCCGGAAACTCGCCGCATGCTGCAAGTGACCATTGAGGATGCCATTGCTGCTGACCAGATCTTCAACACCCTGATGGGTGACCACGTTGAGCCCCGCCGCCAGTTCATTGAGGATAATGCGCTGGCAGTTGCCAACCTGGACTTTTAGCGCATAGAAGCACGCAACAAAAAACGGGCTACGGCCCGTTTTTTGTTGGTCTGACAATATTGCCATGGCTATCCCATTAGCCAGTACTCTGCGAGAAGGGATGGTCCACATGCACAGCGCGTCCATGTCTGTCTGGCGGCAAGACAGACTAGACTCGGTTTCGCTAGTGCCAGAGCGACTGCCTGGTTAAGCACTATTCTGTGCACAAGGTATCGACAGCGAAACCGCCACCACGGGTCCATCAACGTTCGCCCTGAGCACGCTCAGGCCGCCTTGATGCCGATCATCCAGCCGGGATGAGCCCGTCGGTACGCGCCGCCATGATGAAATCATTGCGGTGCAGGCCACCAATCTTGTGCGTCCACCAGGCCACCCCGACTTTGCCATATTCCAGCAGTAGGGCGGGGTGATGGCCCTCCGCCTCGGCAAGTTCGGCCACGCTGTTGGTAAAGGCCAATGCCGTGGCGAAATCCTGAAAGCGAAACTCCCGCCACAACTGTTGTACTCCATCCACTTCCCGTACCTGCCAGTCGGGAATCTGCGGCTGCAGCTCCTTGCGCTCCTGCTCGGTCACCCTGGGCGCATCAGCGCGGCAGGCATCACAGTGTTGCTCGATCAGCTTGGTCATCTTCTGTCTCCATGGTCTGCTTGCATTGCCTGTAGAGAGTAGAGCATGCCACCGCAGCCAGTAAAGCCTCATTCTGTCGGCTTTTCACTACACTGGGTTCGCCCCTCCCATTTCAGTGACCTCACCGCAGAGCAATTAGAAGACATTGCCAATGCGATCCAGCTATAGCATTTTCACCAAGAGGGCCTACCGTGCAATCATCGTCTGCTGGCTCTATGATGACTGTCGTCGCCTGATCTGAGGCAGCTTACCGACACACAGGCATGCATCACATGCATTAACAACAAAAGCGAATGCAAATCACTCTTAACAAAGGTGTGATTCATTCCTCTCAATGTATCCACAGCCCGCCTTCAGCGCGGGACGGAAGGAATACCCATGAGCCATGACCAGCAAGAAACCGGGCTATGACCAACGCCGGCAATTGCAGCTGTCCTATGGCAGCCATGACTACAAGCAGGCGGCGTTCGATATCGGCGCCCCGCTGGATGAGGCGCGACTGCTGAACTGTCGCGTGGTCGGCGTGGTACGGCCAACCAGGTGGACGACATCAAGAGTATGACGAGGCCCGCACACTCAAGCAGACCGGCCTGTATATTCAGGATTTGATCAGCCTGGACAACTGGCGGTTATCGCTGGGTGCACGCCAAGACTGGGTCGATGTCGGCTTCGACCAAACCCGTTCGATGTATGGCGACCAAGGCGCCGATGAGCGTATCCGTCACTTCTCCGGACGTATCGGCCTGTTGTACGCCTTCGACAATGGCCTGTCGCCCTATGCCAGCTTTTCCCAGTCATTCAACCCTAATGCCACGGCCGCCTATAACTACAACGCGGACGCCGGGGTATACAATCTCGCCCTGCTGAAGCCGACCGAAGGTGAACAAACTGAAATCGGCCTGAAGTTCCAGCGTCCCGGCACCCAAGACCTGTATACCATTGCATTGTTTGACCTGACCCAGTCGAATCTGGCGAACAAAGATTCCGGCGAATCCTTCTATCGCGCGGTAGGGGAGATCACCTCGCGTGGCGTCGAGCTGGAAACCCGCTTCAAGCCCATCGAGTCGGTCAACGTGCTGGCCAGCTACACCTGGATGGACGTGGAGTACTCGAAGGATTTCACCGGTGCCGCCGGAGTCAATAACCGGGGCAACACGCCTAACGCGGTAGCACGCAACATGGCGGCGCTGTGGGCCGACTACAGTTTCGCCGCTGGTTCTTTGGCTGGCTTACAACTGGGCGCAGAGGCACGCTATTTCGGCAAGAGCTGAGCGGATGCAGAAAACACCCTGCGCATTCCCTCGCATACCCTGTTTGACGCCTCGGTCGCCTATGATCTTGCACAGCTTGGCATGCAAGGGCTCGGTCTGCGGGTCAACCTGAACAACCTGACCGATGAAACCTACGTGGCCGCCTGCAACAGCCTCACCCAGTGCTACTACGGCGATCAGCGCAACATCACAGCCAAGCTCACCTACGACTTCTGACCAGCCTGTCGATAACGGAGGTGATCATCTGGTGGCGCAAGCTGCTGTCACAAAGATTGAGCAACCCTGTAACCCACGCCCCCGCAGCTATCGACTCGATCGTCTGCGGGTGTGTCGTTTCAGGGCCTAGCGGGTTAGAACATCGCGCCCTGCTAGATACTCTGCTTGGTATGGGCAGGCGTACCTGCCAAACACTTTTCAGTGTTGTCACCCTTAGCAATGAACTACTGGCAGGCATAGCCCACCTTTCATCTAGTCGTGTCTACCAAGGCTTGCAATGACTACTGTTTTAACCAGTCCTTCAGGCCGTTAACCCATCTCCGTTCCTGCTCAGCGATCTGCATTAGGCTGTCACTTAATGCCGATAGGGCAGGCGGGGCTTGCTTATTGCGCCCATGCTGTACACACAGGGAAGCAAACTGCCGCCACTGATCACCAGTGGCCGTTAATTGTCTGGACAGCTCGCTAAGCACAGAATCTCCGAGCAGACTGCCTGCTTCCTGTAAAAAACTGGCATACATGAAGCGAAAGCCGGCACCACCTGTACCAATTTCTTCCTGCATGCGCACAATATGGGTCAGATACAGTCGATTGTATTTGTGTTCTTGCACATCCAGGCGACCAATTTTACCTGCCAAGTGCTGAATGCCCCGTACTCCGATCCATGGTAATGGCAGTCCATCAAGAATTCTGGTGGTCGAACGAATGCTCTGCCGCACCAGCTTTGCCCAGTCCAGCTCCTGTGGAACATCTTCCAGCCAGTACAATAGCCCTTTGGGGGCCAGCGCACCTTTGGCAAAACGGGCTCGCTGCAGGTCATCAGCAGAGCAGCGCACCGGCTGCTCAAATACCGGATCACTCAGCAGGTATTCCTCACCGTCGCGCCCATAGGCCAGCAGATTATGGGCATTAAAGTGAAAACGCATTTCCGGCGGAAAGTAAGGCAACCAGAATACCGAGCTTTGCATCCCAACCAGCCGTCCCTGATCAAGTGCCTGATCCAGCACTAGGCGACCCTGTTGCTGACTGCCAAATGTCTGTACATGCAAGCGACAGCCCAGCCGCTTGCTCAAGATTTTAATGATGTGTTTGGGCGGCATGCGGTATGCAATCAGTGGCATGCCGCCCAGCTTGACCAGCGGCAAGTAAGCGAAAGCCAGACCGGATGCCAGCCCAAACGCCATCGGCTCGCTCATGGGCAGCCCTGCATGCGTAAGCAAGCTCGACATCACACCGGTTTCACAGTGAGCACTTTGTTGGTGTTTAAAGGTCATCCCGGTACCCCTGTTGATAGGCTGACAGTTGCTCCAGCGGTAAAGAGAACGCCTGTGCATAGCGCGCAAGCACTTTCACCGAAAGTCGCGCAAACACGTTTTGGCGAAAGTGACGCCGAATGCGCCAGCGCCACAATCCGGTACATTGCGCCAGAGCCAGCTCATCCATGCGGTAGCGATACATCAAATAGGGCAGGACCGACGCATGGCCAGCCTGCCAGTTGGCATGCGCCTGTCGTGCCTGCTGTGCCAGCTCCTGCAAAGCCAGATCTGTAGCGTAGTTCTCGGCATCCCAGCCCACACTTTGTGCTTCCTGGTAGTGCCCCTGTTCATCCACCGCATACAGCAGTTTTTGATGGCCACCATATTTGGAGCCTTCCTGATCCTGTGGCACTTCGTCCAGCTTCATACTGCTCCACCCACTACTGTCAGATGCATAAAGGCACTGGAGAAACGGCCACTTTCCGGCACATAACACAAGATGGTTTCACCGGGCTGCAAGCGACCCGAGTTGAACAGTTCTTCGAGAATAATAAAAATCGAGGCAGAACCGGTATTACCCTTGCTCGTCAGGTTGGTAAACCAGCGCTCATACGGAATGTCCAGACCGGCTTCGCGCAAGCCGTCAGCCAAACGTGCGCGGAAAAACTCCGAAGAGTAGTGCGGCAAAAAATGATCTATCGCTTGCGCCTTGAGTGGATGCTTGCGCGAAATACGCCGCAACGCCTCAACCACCGTCAGTTTTACGATATTGTCATTCAGCAATTTTACATCCTGCTTGACCGCCAGAACCGAGTGCGCATCCCGCTCAGCCGGAGTAAAACG
>Ga0265293_10005374_pt1 | contig 21436 bp, 12 predicted proteins | sample Munlanlewell138R_FD_192505 | JGI IMG/M metagenome (GOLD analysis project Ga0265293, IMG submission 192505) | Leachate microbial communities from a municipal landfill in Southern Ontario, Canada - Leachate well 138R | ecosystem: Engineered > Solid waste > Landfill > Unclassified | place: Canada... | reverse complement strand
CCGCACGGCCCCGCGGCCCGGGATGACCCCGTCCTGGTGAATGGACAGGGTGAGCACGGACGGATCCTCGTAGAAGGCCGATTCCGTGCCGTTGCCATGGTGCACATCCCAGTCGACGATGGCCACTCGCTCGAGGCCATGCTCGCGCATGGCGAGCTTCGTCGCGACGGCCGCGTTGGCAAAGATGCACAGGCCCATGCCCCGGTCGTGCTCGGCATGGTGGCCTGGAGGCCGGACCAGTGCATAGGCATTGGTCACCTCGGCGCGTAGCACCGCATCCATCGCGCGCCGTGTGCCGCCCACCGCGAGTGCGGCAATCTCATAACCGCCGGCCGGGACCGGCGCGCCCGGGCCCAGAGTCCCGCCCGCGCCCGCACTGAGCGCCCTCACCGCCTCCACGTAGGCCTGGTCGTGAACGCTGCACAGCTCCTGCGCGCTGACGGGACTCGGCCGCAATTCCTGCATCTGCGCCAGCAAACCGCTCGCCGCCAGCAGGTTGAGAATCCGCCGCTTGCTCTCGGGCGTCTCCATATGGACGCCGGGCTGGATATAGCGATGACCTCCGAAGAGGCTCCGGGAGTCGCCGAAGTCGTACCAGAAATAGCGCTCGTCCCACACGAGACCTGTCGTCATGTCCGCCTCCCGCCCGGTCAGTACCGGTACAACAGGTCGATCCCGACACTGCGCAGCTCCTTGAAGGTATTCGTGGCAAAGCCGAGCGCGCCGAAATCGATACCGTATTCCCGTACTTTCTTGTTGCCGAGGTTGCGGCCCCAGAGCGCGGCATTGAGACTTCCCCCCCCGAGAGGGATCTCGTTCAGGGCCAGCCTGGCATTCCACAGCGAGTAGCTGTCGGAGCTGTCGAAGGTGTTCAGCTGTTCCTGGAACGTGCGTGCACCCACGTAGCTGCCATCGACGTGAAGCACGAAGTTCCCCAGCGCCGTGCGCGCAACCGTATATTCAGCCCGCAGCGATGCGGAACTCTTCGGCGACGTCACATTCGTAGCGGCCGTGCTGCTGATGTCCGCAACCACGGCCTCGCCGGTGCTGGAATCGAACACGGGGAAGCCTGTCGCTGGATCCTGTACACCGGTCACGAACGAGTCGTACTCGAAATCGATGTAGCCGTAGCTCAGGGTCAGCAGCAGATCGTCGATCGGCCTTGCGGTGAGATCGAGTTCGATGCCAGTGGCGTTCGCCTTGCCCGCGTTCACGATCTTGGAGGAGGCCCCTCCGGTGCCGGCCTCGAACTGCGCGACCTGCTTGTCGGTGTATTCGTAATGGAACAACGCACCGTTCAAACGCAGCCGCCGGTTCAGCCACTCCGACTTCAGGCCAAGCTCGTACGAGGTCACGTTTTCCTCATCGAAGGGCTGGCGAAACGCAGCCGTGTTAGTGGCGCGGACGTTGAAGCCGCCGGAGCGATATCCGCGGGTAGCCGTGAGGTAGGTGCTCACATCATCCGACCATTCGTAGTCCAGCGTGAGGGCGGGACTGAGGTTATCCCACGACTTGCTTCCCGCTGCCGTGTCGAGACTTACGTCGTCGAAGTCGTTGGTGAGCGTGGCGTCCTTCTTGTCGCGGGTGAAGCGCAGGCCGAATATGGCGTCGAGTCGCTCGGTCATCGCCCACGTGAGCTGACCGTAGGCCGCGAAGGCCTCGCTGTCGGCCGTGTAGGCAAAGTCGGGCGTGGATAGCCTCACGCTTTTGCCAAAGCAGGAGCCCGCGCAAAGAAAGTCCTGGAAGGCTCCTGGAAGTTCGCCGAAGGCCAGGAGGGCCGGGAATACGAAGGTCTGCGGGTCGATCTCCCGGCTCTTCTCACGGAAATAATAGAGGCCCGCGGTGTAGCTGAGGCCGAGGGACTCGGACTTGCCGATCAGCTGCAGCTCCTGTGACCACTGTTCCTGGCGGCTGTAGGTCTCGGGGTTGGTGTAGTTCGCGACGAGTTCGCCTGCAGGGATGTAGGTGCCGGTGGCGCCTTCGAGCACGCTGTCGGCGGCGACGCGGAAAGTCCCGAAATTTGCGGATGTTGCCGTGCGGTCCCATTCGCGGTAGCTTGAGATCGACTTCAGGGTCGTTCCACCGATATCCCAATCCAGAGTGAGCGCATGGCCGCTCATCTCGAAAGGCTGCACATTGCCATCGACGGGATACGGCAGATGGCTCTGCCGATTCGCGGCAGCGGCAGCCTGCATTTGCGCATAGAAGTCACCGCCCAGTGAGGCTTGGAAATCCCTCACCGCCGTGATCTGGTCGATGGAGGTATTGCTGTCCTCTTTGGACATGTCGAAGGCATAGTCCACGGTCAGCACATCGGAGGGCGTCCAGCGCAAGGAGAGGCGGCCGCTGTTCGCGTTGTAGCCGCCGAGATCATCGCCGGTGTAGAGGCTCTTGACCGTGCCGTCATGCTCCGAGTGGTTGAAGGAGATCTTGGCGGCGAGATTGCCGAGCCGCGGAGCGTCGATCGAGGTCTGCGACCGCAGGTAGCCGTGATCTCCATAGGTCAGCTGCTGCAGAAAGCCGAACTCGCCGGAAGGCTTGCTGGTAATGATATTGATGGCGCCTCCGGTGCTGTTGCGTCCATAGAGCGTACCCTGCGGCCCCCGGAGTATCTCGACGCGCTCGAGATCGACGATCTCGAAGGCCGAACCGCTTTGCCGGCCGAGGTAAACACCGTCGAGGTAGACACCCACTGTCGGATCGAGCGCAAGCGACGGATCGGCGCTACGGATGCCGCGGATGCTGACCGAGTAGGCCGTGCGACTGAGCGGCGTACGATCGATCTGCACGTTGGGTGTGTATGCGGCTGCATCGCCGGCGGCGACCGCGCCGATGGCACGCAGTGCGTCCGCGTCGAAGGCCGCCAGCGAAATCGGCGTATCCTGCAGCGTTCCCTGGACCCGCTGGGCCCACACCACGATCTCCTGGAGGGCCCCCGAGTCATCCTGTGCCACCGCCGCCGTGCTTGTCAGCGCCAGGAGGACGGCACCCCCTGCTGCACCAAGCCGGATCGCCGATATGCGTCCTGCCGACCGATTTCCCATAGGAGCACTCCCCGATTATGCGAATGACGATTCCCCTAGTCGATGCTAGGTGAGGACTCGAATGGGGCTCCAGTACCAGATGGTACCGATCGTCATCCGGCGGGGTCAGCGCAGGAAAGCAAAGCTGCGATAAACGAGACGTACCAGGTCCGTCTGGCTGCCGATGCCCATTTTCGCGTACACGCGCTTGGAGTAGTTGCGAGCCGCCGTTTCCGCGATGTGCATCGCAAAGGCGGCTTCGCTGATCGTGTGGCCGTAGGCGAGCAGCAGCGCGAGCCGCGCCTCCTGGGGGCTGAGATCGAAGAGCCGCGCGATCTGCACATGCGCGGAAGTACTGGCAGGCAGCAGCGTATCGGGCTTTCTTTCGAGATCGGAGAGATAGACGATGACGCTCGGTGCCGGGATACCCTGAAAGTACGGCATCAGCGGTGCTGCGTACACGAGCAGCGCAAGCAGCGTGCCATCGCGGGCACGCAGCCGCACCAGTTCACCCGCGGACGAAGCCGTGCCGCCGCGCCGCGCCTGCGCCAAGGTCTCGGTCGAAGTGTCGAGCGCCCGCTGTGCCTCGCGATCGGCGAGACTGATCTTGCCATGCACAATGGAAATGGTAGCGGCTCGCTCGATGATCGCGCGTGCCGAACTGTTGACCTGAATGACGCCACCCATCTCGTTCAGCAGCACACAGCCGAGCGCGAAGTGATCGATGGTGTTCTCGTAAATGGCTTTTTCGGCTTCCTGGCGCTTCAGCAACGCATAAAGACCGAGTGCGCGCTGCAAGTGGGGAAGCAGGTCACCCAAGAGCTGCACGTCGGCCTCCGTGAAGGGCCGATCAGGATCCTGCCGGCGCCGGACTACGTCGATCCAGCAGGTCATTCCTTCCGGCTCGGTGAAGCAGAGCCGCAGGCAGTGGGCGACGTCGATCCGTTCAAGGAAAGCGCACATCGCCGGTGCCGCGCTCGCTGCCCGGAATATCATGATCTCGCCCGGTCCCATGTTCTCGTAGCGGAAGGGATCGGCCGCCATGAAGTCCTTGCGGTAGGCCAGCTCGACTGTATGCCAGTCGATATCGTCGCCCGGCTCCTGCGCCATGATGGTCACGTCGCAAAGCAGATCCTGCGAATGGTGCAGCGTGACGGCGACGATACGGGCGCAAAGCGCAGGGCGGAGGCGCTCGGCCAGTCCCAGCCAAGGATCGGCCTCCCGTGGACCGTCGTACACGGCACCGATGAGTTCGATCAAATCGACGGGGCGCTCGGACATGGTGGGTTTCCGCAGTCTGGGCCTGTCCTCTGGCGAGTCTATCCCAGTGGAATCCGGCGGCGACAGAAGCCAGTACGCTTACAAGGGACGTAATTGGTATCCTTTGCCAAAGCCATGTGCGGAGAGGATGGATGACGACGAAATTCCTGCTGGAAGAATCCGGCCTGCCCACCCATTGGTACAACGTGGTGGCCGATCTTCCGAGCCCGCCGCCGCCACCGATGGGGCCGGACGGCAAGCCGGTGACACTGGACGCGCTGGCCGCGATCTTTCCGCCCGCGCTGATCGAGCAGGAAGTCAGTGCCGAGCGCTGGATCGAGATACCCGAAGAAGTACGCGAAATCTTGAGGCTCTGGCGCCCCGCACCGCTGCACCGCGCCCACCGCCTAGAACAAGCGCTGAAGACACCGGCAAAGATCTATTACAAGAACGAAGCGGTGAGCCCCGCAGGCTCGCACAAGCCGAACACCTCCATTCCCCAGGCCTACTACAACCGGGTCGCGGGCATCCGCCGCCTGACCACGGAAACCGGCGCCGGGCAGTGGGGCTGTTCCCTTGCGCTTGCCGGCCAGTTGCTGGGCCTCGAGGTGCGTGTCTACATGGTCAAGGTCAGCTACCAGCAGAAGCCCTATCGTCGATCCATGATGCAAACCTGGGGTGCAGAGGTCTTTGCCAGCCCAACCAATATGACCGACGCCGGGCGGCAGATCCTGGAGAAGCATCCCGATACGCCGGGATCACTCGGCATCGCCATCTCGGAGGCCGTGGAGGAAGCCGCCGGGCGCAAGGACACCAATTACGCGCTGGGCTCGGTGCTGAACCACGTGATGCTGCATCAGACCGTCATCGGTCTCGAAGCCCGCAAGCAGATGGAGATGGCGGGCGACTACCCCGACATCGTGATCGCTTCCTGCGGTGGCGGATCGAACTTCGCCGGCCTCGCGTTTCCATTCTTCGCCGACAAGGCCGCGGGCCGCGAGGTCCAGTTGGTCGCGGTGGAACCGACCTCCTGCCCGACGCTCACCAAGGGCGTGTATGCCTATGACTACGGCGACGCGACGGGGCTGACGCCGTTGCTCAAGATGCATACGCTCGGCCACGACTTCGTACCCCCGGGCATCCATGCCGGCGGCCTGCGTTATCACGGCGCGGCACCGCTCGTCAGCCAGCTGGTGCAGGAGGGCTTGATCGAGGCCGTCGCCATCCCGCAGCTCGAGACCTTCGAGGCTGGCGTGCTGTTCGCACGCACCGAAGGAATCGTGCCGGCACCCGAGTCGAATCATGCCATCGCCGCGACCATCCGCGCGGCGAAGGACTGCGCGCGCAGCGGCGAGCCGAAGACCCTGCTGTTCAGTCTCTCGGGTCACGGACATTTCGACATGGCCGCCTACGACCGGTATTTCGCCGGCGACTTGCAGGACTACGAACACCCGACCGAGGCGATCCAGACAGCGCTGAGCCGCCTGCCCAAGATCGCTTAAGCCGTCGGGTGAGGTTGGGGTCGAGGCGGCGCGTTGCCCATGACTGACTGCTCAAGGCCAGCCGACCGCAACTTTCGTGAATGGCGACCTGCATTTCTGGAGGTGCGTTCCGCGAATTGCACGGATGGATTCCCCGCCGACGCATCTCTGCGCCCACGTCGCCACTGGCCGGGACCATAGCGGTGGTGCTTGGGCCGCGCCAGGTGGGCAAGGCCCCCCTTGGCGCTCGCACGGGCCAATGCGCGACCAGAGGTCTGTCTCGATCTCCTCCGAAAACTAAAATAAGGTGCCTACCTTTCGTTCTTGTTAAAAGCTGCCTATCATATGGGCTCATTCTGACCCTATACGAAAGGCAGCCATCTGGATGGCGACTGTCGGCGAAACCCCGACCAGAGCGGGACGCTACCTCACCCAGCCTTCGGGCTACCGGGCGTTCATACCGGCGCCCCTGCCTCCACAGCCCGCACTGGCACTGGGCGGCGAGCTTCAGGGCCTGCTTTCCGCCGCCGACCGCGCGCTGGGCCGGCTCGACGGCTCGGTGCTCACCCTGCCAAACCCGGACCTCTTCGTCTTCATGTACGTGCGTAAGGAGGCGGTGCTCTCCAGCCAAATCGAGGGCACGCAAAGCTCCCTGCAGGACCTGCTCGCAGCTGAGGCACAGCTCTTCGAACAAACCTTGCCGCGCGACATCGACGAGGTAATCAACTACGTGCGGGCGATGAACCACGGGCTGGCACGACTGACCGAACTGCCGGTGTCAGTGCGCTTGATCCGCGAGATCCATGCCGAACTGATGCGCGGTGTACGCGGCGGCAAGCTGCAGCCCGGTGAACTGCGCACGAGCCAGAACTGGATCGGCCCGGCCGGCTGCACACTGAATACCGCGACCTTCGTACCGCCGCCGCACCACACGGTGCCTGCGGCGCTGGGAGACCTGGAGACCTTCCTGCATGCGCAAGACGAGCTGCCGCCGCTCGTGAAGATCGCGCTTGCGCATGTGCAGTTCGAGACGATTCACCCGTTCCTCGACGGCAACGGGCGCGTAGGCCGGTTACTGATCACGTTCTTGCTCACAGAGCGCGGCGTACTGCACAAGCCGGTGCTCTACCTGTCGCACTACTTCAAGCGGCACCGGCAGACGTACTACGAGCACTTGCAGACGGTGCGCGACCAAGGCGCCTGGGAAGCGTGGCTCGCGTTCTTCCTGCGCGGCGTGATCGAGGTGGCCGGCGAGGCGGTGGAAACGGCGCGGCGAATCCTGCAGCTGCGCGAGCAACACCGTGCCGCGATCACTGCGCAACTCGGCCGCGCGGCGGGTAACGGCCACAAGGTCCTCGAATCGCTGTTCGACCGCCCGATCGTCTCCGTGAATGACGTGCAGAAGATGACCGGTACCACTTACGCAGCGGCAAACAGCTTGGTCTCCCGGCTGGTCAAGCTGGACGTGCTCAGCGAGATGACCGGCTATGCGCGGAACCGGCGCTTTCGCTATGCGCCCTATATCGCTCTGTTCAACGACCCGGACCCCGGTGGCCGGGCTGCGGAAAGCGGAGGCCAGCGGTAATCGCGGTACCTGACCCAGGATCAGGAAATCCGACCTCTACACCTCTACTCCTCCCCTGGGCCTCGTGCGATGACAACAATCACGGCCGCCTCGACCGACCTGTTTCGCCACGTCACTGCCGACAAGGCGGCACTGTACCGCGCCATCATGGACGTGTTCGCCGCCGCGAAGCGCCAGTATCGCCTGCAGCTGCGGCCTGACGAGGTACTGGCTGACGCGGTCTGGAGCGGCCCTGCGCCCACGCAGGAGGAAATCGTCATGGCACTGGCGCAGCTTGCAACGTGGGGCAACCTGGAGTCGCAGCCAGACATGGCGCGCGTAGCAACGCTCAGCGACTACTACCGCGCTCGCTTCCTGTACCGGTTGTCGCGTGGCGGTGAAGCTGTAGAAACGGGCCTCGCGGCGTTCGAGCAGACGCTGCGCCACCGCGCCGAGCTACAGACCGTGGCGCTGGAAGACATCGACAGCCGCCTGCAAGCACTGCGTCGGTTGCTCAGCGAGAATGTCGTGGACGTGACCAAGGCGCACGAAATCCTGCGCGACCTGGTGCGCGTGTTCGAGGATCTCGCCGCCAATGCGCAGGCGTTCATGGCTGGTGTCGCCCGCAGCCTGGAACTGCAGCAGGCCGATGCCACTACCATAGCAGCCTACAAGCGTCGGCTGATCGAGTACCTGGAACGGTTCATGGGCGACCTGATCCGCCGCTCCGATGCCATAGCCCGCACGCTGCACGAGCTGTCCGCTTCCATCGACGCTGTATTGCGGCGAGTCGCCGAGCGCGAGGCGCGCGACGCCGCCCCTGGCGACGCAAACGAGCGCGCCGATGAAGCACAGCGGCGCCAGGATGCGTGGCGCGAGCGATGGCGGGGACTGCGTGGCTGGTTTCTGGCCAGTGGCAGCGAGCCGCCGCAGGCCGAACTGCTGCGAGCGCGGGCACGCGCAGCGATCCCTCAGCTGCTCAGCGCGATTGCCGCGGTCAACGAGCGTCGCAGCGGGCGCAGCGACCGGTCGGCGGATTTCCGTGTATTGGCGCAATGGTTCGCAGGGTGCGACAGCGACGACGATGCCCACCGCCTGGCGCGGGCTGCTTTCGCACTGAATCCCGCACGACATTTCTCGCTCGACGTACAGACGGAAGAGAACGTGCCCGCCAGCACTTCGTGGCTCGATGCGCCACCGCTGACGATCAATCCACGTCTGCGCGAGTACGGCGAGGCGGCACCGCGCGGCCCGCTGCCACGCGTGCGCGAACGCAACCACGAACGCGAACTGATGGCACGACAACTGGCCGAAGAGTCATCCCAGGTCGAAGCCGCGCGCCGACGCCTGGCCAGCGGACGTCCCATCCGCCTTTCGGATATGGGTAAGCTGGATGCGCACGAGTTTTCCGTATTTCTGAGCCTGCTGGGCGAAGCACTGGCAGAACAGCAGAATCCAGATCAAGTAGTCGAGCGTCACACCGGCGATGGTCTGCTGTACATCCGCCTTGAGCCGATGGCACGGGACAGCCGCGCGCAACTGCACACACCAGCCGGCGTTTTTTCGGGTCGTGACCATATGCTGACCATCCGCTCGACCCAGGAAGATCCATGAACGCGCGCTCGCCCCGCCCGGCTGCCCGGCATGTCGGTGAACTGCAGCGCCTGCAACAGCAGGACGAGTTCCGGCGCGCGCTGCGCGCCTTGCTGCTGCGCCCGCTGATGTCCCCGCAACATCCGGAGTTCTCCGCCGTGCGCCGCCAGGCCGAACGCCTGCGCGAGTGGTTCGCACGCGAAACCGGCTGGCCATTGCATGTCGATCGCGAGGGCGCACGGCTGTTCAAGCGGCCGGCCGGCCTGCTCGATACCACCCGCGGCCTGCCGGATTACGACCGGCGACGCTACGTGCTGCTGTGCCTGGCCTGCGCGGTACTCGAAAAAGCCGACCCGCAGATCACCCTGCAGCTGCTTGGCGAACGGATCATGGCGGAAGCCGCTGACCCCACGCTTGTGGCGCTGGGATACACGTTCACGCTGCGCAGCGCATCCGAGCGGCGTGAGCTGGTCGCGGTGTGCCGCACGCTGCTGGATCAGGGCGTGCTGGAGCGCGTGGCCGGCGATGAGGGAAGCTTCGTGCACGACAGCGGCTGGCAGCAGTCCGATGCCTTATACGACGTGCAGCGTCGCCTGCTCGCCGGACTGCTGGCGGCCGTGCGTGGACCCTCGACTTGGCCGGCTGGAGAGGCACCGGAGACTACAGAGGCGCGGCTGCATGCGCTGGTCACCGCGCACACCGCCGACAGCGAACAGGGCCGGCGCGACACACTGCGTCACGCCCTCGCGCGGCGTTTGCTCGACGATCCGGTACTCTATGCCGATACGCTGGCGCCGGACGCCCAGGCCTATTTCATCAACCAGCGCGGCGCGATGGCCGTCCGCCTGTGCGAGGCCGCAGGACTGATCGCCGAGCAACGCGCCGAAGGGCTGGCGCTGGCCGACGCCAGCGGCCAACTAACCGACGTGGCAATGCCCGCCGAAGGCACCGATGCGCACGCCACCCTGCTCGTGGCCGAGCATTTAGCGCAGCGCCTGCGCCAGACACGCGCGCCGCTGCACGTCGCCGAAGAGGAGATTGCCGCATTTCTGCGCGAGGCCGTCGACCGCTATGGTCGTTACTGGCGCAAATCGGCGCGCGCACCCGGTGCGGAACGGGAACTTGCGCAGATCGTGCTGGAGCGCCTACAGCGCTTGGCGCTGATCGCGCGCGAGGCTGCGAGCGTACAGCCACTGCCGGCCATCGCGCGCTTCTCGCTGGGCGAAACCGAAGTGCGCGGCGTGGGCGCTTCACCGCAGGCGACACTCCTATGACAGTAGACCTGCCGCAAACCGACAATCTCCGCGTTGCCGACTTCCGCCCGCCGCTGCCCGAACCGCGGCACGAGCGCTGGCAGCCGCTGCGCATCGGACTGATCGAGCTGTTCCACTACGACAGCGAGGAGTTCTGGTTCCACGATGGCCACCTGCTGCTGCGCGGGAACAACGGCACCGGCAAATCCAAGGTACTGTCACTGACCCTGCCACTGCTGTTCGACGCGCAGCTGCGCCCGGCGCGTGTGGAACCGGACGGTGACAGCGGCAAGAGGATGGCCTGGAACCTGCTGATAGGCAGCTATCCGCGCCGCATCGGCTATAGCTGGATCGAGTTCGGCCGGCGCGACGCCGACGGCGTTGCGCATTACTTAACCCTGGGCGTGGGCCTGTCGGCAGTGGCCGGCCGCGCGCACGTGGACAGCTGGTTCTTCCTACTCGAAGGCAGCTCCGACGCGCCCGACCCGCGCCTGGGCCAGGATTTGTGGCTAACCACGGCCCAGCGCCAGGTACTGACCCGCGAACGCCTGCGCGAGGCGATCAGCAGTCGCGGCCAGCTGTTCGAAAGCGGTCAAGCCTACCGGCGCGCGGTGGACGAGCGTCTGTTCCATCTCGGCCAGCGCCGCTACGACGCGCTGATGAACACACTGGTGCAACTGCGCCAGCCGCAGCTGTCGAAGAAGCCCGACGAGGCCAGCCTCTCCCACGCCTTGACTGAATCGCTGCCACCGCTATCGGACGGCCTGCTGGGCGACGTGGCCGAGGCGCTCAACCAACTTGAAGAGGATCGCAACCGGCTGCAGGAAACCCGCCAGCTGCAACAAGCGGTAGCGCAGTTCGAGCAACGTTACCGCATTTACACTGGCATGCTGGCGCGCCGCCAGGCACGCGAGTTGCGACAGGCACAGACCGGCTTCGACAATGCCAGCGCGGCACGCAGTCAGGCGCAGGCCGCCTTCGAGCAGGCACGGGAGGTGGAAGCCGCCGCAATCACAGCGCGCGACAACACTCGGCGCGCCGGACAGGCGGCGCGCGAGCGTGTAGATACCCTGCAGAATGATCCAGCCAACCGCGATGCCACGCAGATGGCGTTGGCCGAAGGCGACATGCAACGGCGGCGCAACGCTGCCGGACACGCGGTGGAACAGTTCACTGAAGCGCAGAACCGGCTGGAGCGAGAAGCGGAACGCAGCGGACAACGCGATCGGCAGGCGCAGGATGCGCGTGCCGCTATGGATACCGCTCGCACCGGGCTGCGGCAGACCGCCGCCGCCATCGGCATCGACGCGTCGGTGGGCACCAACCCGCTGCTGGCCCTGGATGCCGAAGCATTGGCCGATTCGCCTTCCGACATTCAGGCTGGCACGCACGCCCTGCAGACCGCGGTCTCGCAGCGACGCCAGGACCTCGCGCTGCTGCGCCAGCGCCATACCGAAGTCGACCGGCGGCAGTCAGCACGGGCGCAGGCCGAGACGTACCAGCGCGATGCCCGTGCCGAACTCGACGAGGCCTTGGAACAGCGCCAGCAAGCCGATCTTGCAGCCGAGCATGAGGCAGCCGTGCTCGTCGAGAGTTGGTCGCGCTACGGCGCAGACCTCGTTCAATTGCAGCTCGATACCACCGAGCCCTTGCAAGCACTGGCAGCCTGGGCGGCGCATCCCGAGGGTGAGAACCCCGCGCAGGCGGCACTGACTGCGACATGGCAGGCGACTCTCGCCGGCCACGCTGCACGGCAGGCGGAACTGGATGGGTCGCGCGCAGATCACCGTCAGCAGCGCGCGGTACTGGAAGACGAGCGGGCACGGCTGATCGCCGGCGAGGCTGCCGTTCCACCCGAGCCGCCCACCCGTACACCGGGCATCCGCGCCGCACGCGCGGGGGCACCACTGTGGCGACTCGTGGACTTCCACCCGCAGCTGGTCGGGAACGAGCGCGCTGGACTGGAAGCCGCACTGGAGGCCAGCGGATTGCTTGATGCCTGGCTCTCGCCCGACGGGGACTTGACCGACGTCACCAACCAGCCGCTGCTGGATACCCAGTGGAACAGCCGCCCACCGGTCGCCGGACCCAGCCTGAACGATGCGCTGGTCCCGTCGCTGCCGGAGAATTCACCCATCCCGACCAGCCTGCTCACCACATTGCTCGCCAGCGTGGCCTGGAGCATCGAAGACCGACAGGATGCCGAGAACTGGATCTCGCCTGACGGCCGCTTCCGACTGGGCGCCTTGTCTGGCGCATGGCGCAAATCCGATGCACGCTACATCGGCCACACCGCTCGCGAACGCGCGCGCCAGCAACGCCTGCAGGAAATCGCCGCAGCCATTGCCACGCTAGATGTGGCCGATGCCGATCTGGCGCAGCAGTGCCACACGTTGCAGGCCGACCGCGACCAGGCGACGCAGGAATATCGCCGCGCACCCTCCGACCGCACTCTGCAGGCCGCCCTCGTCGCGGCGACCACTGCCGGGCAATATGCCACTCGCGCACGCCTGCGGCTGGAACAGGCCGAGGCCCGCCTTCGTGAAGCCGAACAACTGCTGCATCATGTACAGCACGCACTGCGGCGTGATGCCGCTGACCTGAAGCTGCCCGCCGAAGCCGACCAACTGCCGGCCGTAGAGCAGGCGCTGGAGCAGTTCGACCGGATTCGCTTCCAGCTGTCTCAGGCAGCGCAGGGCTGGCAACGCGACCGCTCCACCCTGCTCGAACAGCAGCAACGCGAGCATGACGCGCGCGCTCTGCACGACCAGGCCGGAGCGACGCTGTGCCAGGCGCGCGAAGAAGCCGACCAGGCCACGGTGCGCTTCACGACGTTGCAGCGTTCCGTCGGCGCCAAGGTCGATGCGCTGCTACAGGCACTGCGCGAAGCACGTGAAGCAAGCCGGCGCATCGAAAGGGCACTGGAGAAAGCCGAGGAAGCGTTGCGCGCGGCCAGCGAGCGGCGCGCCGTCGCGCGGACCGAATTCGACCAGAAGGAGCAGGCGCTGTCCGAACGCAGCGCCGAGCGTATGCACGCGGCCGAGCGGCTACAACGCTTCGCCGCCAGTGGCCTGCTCGCTTCCGCGCTGCCGGAACTGGCCATGCCCGAAACCTGGAGCATCGATCCGGCGCTGAACCTGTCCCGACGCATCGAGCAGGATCTACGCCATATCGCCGACGATGAGGCAGCCAGGAATCGCGTGCCAAAGCAAGTCGCCGAGGACCTGAACGAACTGCAACGCGCGCTGACCGCGCTCGGCCACCAGGCCGTCTCCGAACCCAACGACTGGGGCTTCACCGTCCACATCCAGTACCAGAACCGGGCCGAGCGTCCCGACATGCTGACCGCCTTGCTGGCAGATGACATCGCCCAGCGCAGCGAGTTGCTGTCGGCGCGCGAACGCGAGGTGTTGGAGAATCACCTGCAGGCCGAGATTGCCGCCGAAATCCAGCGCCTGATGCGCGCGGCCAGCGAGCGGGTCAATGCCATCAACGAAGAGCTGCGCAAACGGCCGACCAGTACGGGCGTACGCTACCGTCTGAAGTGGGAGCCGCTGTCGGCCGAGGAAGGCGCCCCCGCCGGTCTGGACGTAGCCCGCGAGCGCCTGCTGAACACTAGCGCCGACCTGTGGTCGGCCGAGGACCGGCGCGCCGTCGGCACCATGTTGCAGCAGCGGATTGCCGCGGAGCGCGCCCGTGCCGACGCCGAGGTTTCCGGTGGCAGTCTCACCGAGCAGCTCGCACGCGCGCTGGATTATCGCTACTGGCATCGTTTCGCCGTGCAGCGCCAGCAGGACGGGCAGTGGCGCAAGCTGTCCGGCCCGGCTTCCAGCGGCGAGCGCGCACTGGGGCTGACCGTACCACTGTTCGCCGCTATCGCCAGCTTCTATGGTCATGGCGCAAGCAAGCTGGCTCCACGACTAATGCTGCTGGATGAAGCCTTCGCCGGCATCGACGATACTGCCCGCGCCCACTGCATGGGACTGATCCGCGAGTTCGACCTGGACTTCGTCATCACCAGCGAGCGCGAATGGGCCTGCTACGCGGAGCTGCCCGGCGTGGCGATCTGCCAGCTGCAGCGGCGCGAAGGTGTCGACGCGGTATTCGTTTCGCGCTGGACCTGGGATGGTCGCGCCCGGCGGGTGGAAGACGATCCCGACCGGCGCTTCCCGCCGGGATGAGCAACATGCGGCCATGACGGATAGGCCCGATACGCGGCTACAAAGGTTACTCGGCACTCCCGACCTGGTGGACGTGCGTCGGCGCCTGCGCCGTCACTTCGAGCGCATGGCGCCAGGCGAGAACCTGCCGCGCCTACGACTCGGCGGCCTGGAACCGGTCGCGTACGCGGCCCTGTGCCAGCTCACCGGTCGTCCCTCGCGCAGCGTACGTTCGATGACGCTGGACATCAGCGAACTGGATGCACGGCTGCGCGCCGGTGGCCTTGCCGAGTCGCTGCGCGATGCGCTGGAACGGCTGGAAGGCCCCATCACACCAAGGACCAGCCTGCGACGCGCCCTGCAGGCGCGCTGGTCGGCGCTCGCTGCAACGGAGGACGGCGACGCGCGTTTGCTGGCCTGGCTGCGCACACCGGCGGCATTGACGCTACTCAAGCGCCTGGGCCGCGATCCGGATCGCGCCGCGCGCCTGTTCGCCGATGCCGACAGGGTGCTGCGTCGCCTGCCGGCCACCGGGCTGACCCGGTCGCAACTGGCCGCCGAAACGCTGGGCGATGCACATGCTCTGGACGCCGGCCGGCCGGTAGCCACGCTGGTGCTGGCGGCGTGGCGGCACACGGAAACCGACACCTTGGCGAACATGGCCGAGGGCCACGAACGCGCGCGCGACGTCTGGGCACGCGCCGGCGTGCTCGTCAACGAACTGGCACGACCGGCGCTGTGCCTGAACCTGCCGGCAGCGCCAGGCGCCATGGCCACCGGCATACCCGGCGAACCCGTCTGGTTGTCACTCCGTCAGCTGCTGCGCAACCCGCCGGCATGGCGCCTCGCCGGGTGCCTCGTCTTCGTGTGCGAGAACCCCAACATCGTCGCTATCGCCGCAGACAGCCTTGGTGCTACCTGTGCCCCGCTGGTCTGCACCGAAGGCATGCCCGCCGCCGCCCAGCGCGTATTGCTCGACCAACTCGCCGCCGCAGGCGCACGGTTGCACTACCACGGCGACTTCGACTGGCCGGGCATCGGTATCGGCAATCTCGTCATGCGGCGGTGGAACGCAGTGCCGTGGCGCTTCGGCGCGGTGGACTACCTGCTGGGCGTCGATCACTGCGCCACGGCGCGACGACACAACCTAGGTGCTGTCACGATCGAAGCAAGCTGGGATCCGGAACTCAGCCAGGCGATGCGCAAGCATGGTCTAGCGATTGCCGAAGAAGCCGTCGTGCAAGTATTGCTCGGAGATCTGCTCACTCGAGCGAGGTGATCGCGGACACCGTCATCCCAGATGCCATCTTCGATCGACTGCAGCACTCGGCGCTGACCATCGAGGTTACCGGCGAGAGCTACCGCGGGCCCGACGGCGCAAGGAGGTGCTTCTGAAGGACTGGACGGAGCGGCTCGACGCCTTCCTGACCTTCAACAACGCGATGTGCTTACCGGTGCGGGCCGCATCTCCAGGTGCGGGCGATCGGGTACAGCAATTCCACGCGAAGTTACCGCGTTACCATGCCTGCGCGACCGTCATCACAGCGGCTGCGCACCCTCGTTGAGAATCGCGATATAGCGATCGTACGCGAACACGCGCCCGCGCCGCCGGCCCGTCAGCTCACGCAGAATGCCGAGGTCGACCAGCGCATCGACAGCCCGCGCCGCCGTAGGGTAGGCGACGCCGGTCTGGCGTGCGAGACGATCCACGTCGGCGAGCGGTCGACGTCGCAGCGCATCGAATACTCTGAGCGCGTTGGCGGCGGCGCGGCCGATACCGCGAACACGCTCCGCATCGCACTGAAACAGGGCCAGCAACCGCTGTGCAGTGTCCACGGCACCCGCCGCCGTCTCACCCACGCCCTCGAGAAAAAAATCGAGCCAAGCTTCCCAGTCTCCATGGGTCCGCACGGTGTCGAGCAGTCGGTAGTACTCGTCGCGATGCTGCTTGAAGTAGAGACTCAAGTACAGAAGCGGTTGCCGCAGCACGCCCTCGTGATGCAGGACCAACGCGATCAGCAGACGCCCGACTGTCCGGGCCGAGCTCGATCGTAGGCTCCGGCGGAAGGGGCGCCGGTACGAAGGCGCGAACCGACTCACCGAGCGTCGTGGTAACTTGGTACTGACCCGTCGATTTGCGTTTCACCTGGAGTGTCCTGTTCTCACCAGCGTTAATAACGCCGGCCACTATTAACGATAGTGGTCTCTTTTGATAATAACTGACTCTCGCAGACGGGGCGAGCGGGCTCTCTGAGCCCGTGTCGCGGCCGACGACACGTCGCGGCGACATGTCGCGATACCGTCGCTTCCGCGACGCATTGGCGATGGGCACCCTGCAAGTCGCCCCGCAAGTCGGGAGCCAGCGCGGACGAACCCACGCTACGTGCGGCGGACTGGATCGGCCAGCAATGGGAGGCAGCCCGCCTCGAAGCGGACGAAGCCGGCAAGGGCGACCTGCGGCCACTCTACCTGGGCTGGCTGGCCGGCGCCGATGTCTTGCGTGACGATGTGTTGGGCCGGTGGTTCCATCCGGTCTGGCGGAACTGTCGCCCGCGCAGCAGGCGCTGGTCGAGTTCCTGGAAGTCGATCCGGATCTGCTCGAAGCTGCTTGCGCGGGCAGTGCGATGACCTCATCGGCGGGCGGCGGCGAAACACGGCGCATCACTGCCTGGTTGGATACCTGGCAGACCCAGGACATGAAAGACGTGCTCAGGCGTATCGCGCTGGGACAGGGGCAGGAAGCGGAGCGGCGGGTGAAATCGCACTACGCCGATTGGCTGAAGGCACAGCGTCCCTCATCCTCCGCGAATGCTCCCCGGCGCCGCATGGCCGAACTGCGCGAACTCGGCTCCGCGATCATCAGCCACACTTGCAACCGTACACGGCAACTGAAGCGCACGCCCTACGATCGCCTGTTCCCGAACCAGGACACGCTGCCCAAGGGCGGCTTCGGCAACCTGATCGCACTGCCGCTGCAGAAGACGCCCCGCGAACGGGGCGCCAGCGTGTTCGTGGACGACGAACTGCACCCATATTCCGACCAATGGGCCTTCCTGGCGTCGGTGCAATCGATGGCTCCGCATGACATCGAGCCTGCGATCTTGCGCGCCACCGGCGGTTCGCACCCACTGGACGTCATCTTTGTCACCGAGGAAGACCTGCACGAACCCTGGAAACGCAAGCCAACGGATGATCAACGCCTACCCGGACCGATGCCGGCTTCGCTGACTCTCACGCTGGCCAACCTCGTATACGTCGAGAAAGCGCTGCTGCCGCAGGCACTGGCCAATCGCCTGATCCGCCTCGCCGCCTTCCAGAATCCCGAGTTCCACCAAGCCCAGGCCCTGCGCTTTTCAAGCGCCACATGGCGCTGATTATCCGCTTCACTGCATCGGATCGCCGACATGCAGCCGGCGCAGCTTTTCCTTTATCCACTCATCGTCATAGGAGGTATTCATCCCAGCACACCGCATCGTCGTCCCTTGCAATTCTCCCGTCCGGCCTTCCGCAGGACAGCAAGACGGGCGCCTCATGCGAGGCAGCAGGTGAACTGAGCACCTGGCCCTTGCCCTTCGGGGATCTCGCCTCGGCAAGTTGGCAACAACACTGACCGATTTGCTTCTCAGAACCCCCAGCCTGGAGACGGTGATGGACGACCTGACCTACACGCTGCGCCAGCTTGCTCAAAGGCAAGCACGTCGAAGTCCTGCTGCAACGCTGGCAAGCCGAAGGACTGTCCGCCGGTACGCTGAAGAATCGTCTCTCTCACCTGCGCTGGTGGGCCGAAAAAGTCGGCAAGGCCGGTATCCTGCCGGCGGACAACACCAAGCTGGGGATTCCCGAGCGTCACCACATTGCCGGCGAGAACAAAGCCAAGGAACGTGACGAAAAACTGGAACGCATCACTGATCCTCATGTTCACGTGAGTCTGCGCCTGCAAGCAGCTTTCGGCCTGCGCCGCGAGGAGTCCATCAAGTTCCAGCCCGGCTACGCCGATCGCGGCGATCACATCGTCCTCAAAGGCTCATGGACCAAAGGCGGCCGCGAACGTACCGTGCCTATCACTGAGCTATGGGCCGCTCGGTCTGCGTTCTTCGTAAGTCAACCCGAACACGGTATCGGTCAGCCAGCGCTTGAATGACTCGTTGTCCATAAACTGCTTGAACAATTCCGTATCGTCCTTCAGCACCGCGGTCATCACGCGCGCCAAGGCCTTGTCGTGCTCGATGCGGGCATTCTGCCGGTCCGAATTGCGCTTTGCGTTCTGATAAGCCGTGTCCGCCGCGACGCGGCTCGGAATATCCTCGGTGATCAGCTTGTGCACACGATCGGCATCGGTCCACGGGATGTTGCCGAACTGGTCGTTGAAGGTCTTCAGGATATTCGACAGCCGATCCAGCTCCGGCTCGGGTTTACGGCCTCCGCCGGTGGCAGGCACAGGTTCTATCTGCGCGTCCTGGTCGGGAAGCTGGACCCTCATCGCGGCCTGCTTCTCGACCCGATAGCTGTCCATGTCGATGGATTCGAGGATGCCCTTGGACAGATCCTGCTCTACGGGTGCGGGCAGTTTGGGAACCAGGAAGACGAGGAAAATCGAAAGCTGCTCCCACTCGGCGTTGGTGTAGGGCAGGATCGAAGACAGAAAGCCATAGGTACGCAAGAACGCTTTCGCCTTCCCCTTGAAATCGACCTGGGCGTCCTCGTCAAGCTGTTCACGGTAGACGGCCACGCACGCATCGAGAATCGGGTCGAGGCGATCACGGTCCGCACCGCCGAGATATAGCGCCACCAATTCCTGTATCTGTACAGCATCGTAGATCTGATAGCCGTCCAGTGCCGACTTCAGATCGTGCAGCTTGTTGGGGTCCGTTTCCTCGGCGAGGATCGTCGTGCGGTAGTAGTCGGCGAAGGCCGCCTGGATCGTGTCCGCATCATTCATGAAGTCGAGCACGAACACGTCGTGCTTCTTCGGGTGCGCACGGTTGAGTCGCGATAAGGTCTGTACGGCCTTGATACTGGAGAGCGCCTTGTCCACGTACATCGTGTGCAACAGCGGCTCGTCGTAGCCGGTCTGGAACTTGTCGGCGCAGATCAAGAAGCGGTACGGATCCTCCTGAATCCTGTCCGCGATGTGGCTGGAGGGAAAGCCGTTGAGGGAAGCCTCCGTGACTTTTGCCCCGCCCCAATCTTTATGTGAAAAGTCGTGCTCACCCGAAAACGCCACGATGGCCTGATACCGGCTCTTGCGTTCGGCGAGATAGTCCTTGAAAGCGTGGTAGTACTGGATGGCGCGCTCGATGCCGCTGGTCACCACCATCGCGCGCGCCTCACCACCGACCTTGTTCAACGCCAGCACCTGTTCGTGGAAGTGGTCCACCATGATCTCAGCCTTCAGCCGGATGGCGTGGTCATGGCTTTCCACGTAACGGCGCAGCTTTTTCTTCGCCCTCTTGGTGTCGAACTCGGGGTCGCTCTCGATCTTCTTGACCAGCTTGTAGTAGCTCTCGACCGGCGTGTAGTGCTTGAGCACGTCCAGGATGAAACCTTCCTGGATGGCCTGCTTCATCGTGTAGCTGTGGAAGGGTCGATGCTTCACGGTGCCATCGGCCTGGGGCACGGGTTCGCCGAAGATCTCCAGTGTCTTGTTCTTGGGCGTGGCCGTGAAGGCGAAGTAGCTGGCATTCGGCAGCAGCTTCCTCGTCTCCATCAGCCGGTTGATCGTATCCTCGACTGTTTCTTCGTCGTCTTCCGCACCGACCGACGACAGCGCCATCGCCAATGCTGCCGACGTGCGTCCGCCCTGACTGGAATGTGCCTCGTCGATGACGATGGCGAAACGCCGCCCACGGTGCTCGCTGCCGATCTCATCAAGGATGAACGGGAATTTCTGCACTGTGGAGATGATGATCTTCTTGCCTTCGGCGATGAATCTGCGCAGATCGCCGGAACGCTCGGCATGGCCTACGGTGGCGCCGACCTGCGCGAACTGCTTGATGGTGTCGCGAATCTGCTGGTCGAGAATCCGGCGATCGGTGACGACGATGATGGAATCGAATACCGTTGCGTCGTCCTTCGCAAGACCAACGAGTTGGTGAGCCAACCAGGCGATGGAGTTGGATTTTCCGCTGCCGGCGGAGTGCTGGATCAGGTAGCGCCTGCCCGCACCGTGCGCACCCGCGTCGGCCAGGAGCCTGCGCACCACGTCGAGCTGGTGGAAGCGCGGCCAGATCTGTGTCGTCTTCTTCCGTCCGGCCTTCTCGTCCTTCGATGAAACGATCTGGGCGTAGTTCTCCAGAATAACGGTCAACCCATCGCGGGTAAGGATTCGCTTCCAGAGGTAGTCGGTCTTCAGGCCGTTCGGGTTGGGCGGATTGCCCGCGCCGTCGTTCCACCCTTGGTTGAAGGGCAGAAACCACGAACCCTTGCCTTTCAGATGCGTGCAGAAGCGCACCTCATGGTCGTCCACCGCGAAGTGTGCGACACAACGACCGAACTCGAACAGCTTCTCACGCGGGTCGCGGTCGCGCATGTACTGCTGGATGGCATCCTCGACGGTCTGCTTGGTCAGGCTGTTCTTCAGTTCGAAGGTGGCCACGGGCAGGCCATTGATGAACAGGCCTACGTCGAGGGCGCGCTGGGTCTCGTCACGACTGTAGCGAAGCTGGCGGGTGACGCTGAAGCAATTGGCCGCGTAGCGCGCCTGCGCCTTCACGTTGCCCGGCGACGGCGTGCCGTAGAACAGATCGAGGTGGTGCGGGCCGTGCTTGAGCCCATGGCGCAGCACGTCGATGGCGCCGCGCCGGGTGACCTCGCCCTGCAGCCGAGCCAGAAATTTCCGCCGCGTCGGGCCGTCATGGCCCAAATCCAGCGCATCCACCACGTCCGGCTGCGTCGCATGCAGGAAGGCGGCGAGCTGGGCCAGATCCATGCAGTATTCGCGATCGTAGTCCTCGGGGGCACCGCAGATCCAGCCGACGCCGTAGGCTGCCGGGCGCTCGTGTACCGCATTGGCCGGGCCACCCACATCGCAGGGCGAGCCGGTCAGCGCGGTGCAGATCAGCCGCTCCAGGCCGCGTTCGCTGGTGTCGGTGGTCATGCGACT
>Ga0265293_10005373_pt1 | contig 21447 bp, 17 predicted proteins | sample Munlanlewell138R_FD_192505 | JGI IMG/M metagenome (GOLD analysis project Ga0265293, IMG submission 192505) | Leachate microbial communities from a municipal landfill in Southern Ontario, Canada - Leachate well 138R | ecosystem: Engineered > Solid waste > Landfill > Unclassified | place: Canada... | reverse complement strand
AGATATACCTGGAGACAGAAGTGCCATTTGGATTGAAGGTAATGGTCACCGTATCTGCGTCAACACTACAATCGTTATTACCTTTAATATCAATTCCCGACGCAAAGGAAACGGCGGATTGCGAGCCAACTTTTACCGTATTACCGGAGTTTGCGCTAGAACCATCGAGCGTGAAAACCACCGACACGGATCGATTGGTATTGATTGCCTCGCTCTTCGCCTGCATGAGAGCCGAAACCGCCAGCTGCGCCGCTTCGCGGTATTGGGCACTTTTTTGCCAGTTGATCCAGACCGGGATGGAAATAGCCCCGAGAATGCCGATAATGCCAAGCACGATTATCAACTCTATCAGGGTGAACCCTCGATTGTTATTCGACAAAGGACTTCCTTTCACGGCTGTTGCAGGGTAAGTGTATATTCCTGATAGGCTTTTTGTCCCGCCGCGTCATCCGCAACGACAGTAATCCGGTGCTCTCCCGGGAGCGCGCCGGCAAGATCCCATTCGATTGTTCCGGTGCCTGGGTCGATGATCATCCCCGCTGGGGCGGATTCGAGCGAAAAGGTCAGATCGTCGCCATCCGCGTCTTCCGCGCGGGCCTGGTAGTTGTACAGATTGCCCTGAAAGCTCTCGGGGGGCGTCGTTACAAAAAGAGGCGGTGCATTCGGAATAACGATCTCCGCCGCCTCGTATGGCGCACCGCTGGTCGTCCCATCCCCGGGGGTGACCAAGAAACGGATGCGGTCGCCCCTGCTGAATTGATCGCCAGGCAACAGATTACCGTCGTAAAAAGTCAATTGCTCGTCATTGCGGAACCAGACATAAGCCAGATCGACTTCGTCGCCATCCGCATCCTCCGCGATAACTTCCAATTCGATGTCGACAGCGCGGTGTATCTGCGGATTTTTCAACACAACCTGCCGAATTTCGGGAGGCAAGTTTCCTATTTCGACGGAAGCGGTATGCTCCCTACCGTCTCTTTCTGCAACGACGGTGATGGAATCCCCCTTGCGAAAAAGGCCGATTGGGAGTCTGTCGCTTTCTTCCCCTTGCAGGACCTCGCCATTCCTGAACCAACTGAAAGCCAGCGGGCCGGGACTGCCCTGATAAACAGCCATCAATTGGGTATCCGCCCTTGGCGCCGCGGGGAGAAGGACGACAGCCCCCCCCGGGGGTATTGCCGAAGGGGCTGCTTTACTTTTCGCTTGAGCTGAGGAGGCGGGCGGCACGGCGCCTGGCCGCGAGGATTCCCCCGCATCCTCCTTATTACTGCAGGAGATGGCCAGAAGAAGGACACCAAAGATCAAAAACTTCCAAACACGCATGGCGTTCCTCAATATTGCATCCAGTACAGAGGCGAAATCATCTTCGCGTCGGGCGCCTGATAGGTGCCGACCCGGTTACTGCTGCTGATCATCAAAGTCACCTTGCCGCTGGCGTCGATCAGCGTCACGATTCCCGAGGGGATGCCGACCCCGATTTCTTTTTCCCGGTCCTCTTTCTGCAAGGCGATGCCGTCCCCGCCCTTCGCGCGAACATTGTTGGCATACGTCGTATCGTAGTCATTGCCGGCGTAGTAATTCCGCACCGCCTCGGCGGTGGCGTAATCGAGTTGGTAAACGCGTGAGATGCCCAGATTGCCGATCTGGCATTGATCAAGATCGGCGACCGGCTGCGGCATGTAGGAGGTATAGAAAACGTGCTTGTTGAAAACCAACGTCGGCGCCAGAATCTTCTCCCCCGCCCTTTCCAGGTCGATGTACCAGCCGTAATTGGTAGCGGAATTGAGATCGTCAAGAATTACCGATATCTCGGCCGTAGTGGTATCGCTCGCCTGCAATTCGTTATCCGTCATATCCTTCAAATCATCGTTATCGATCGCGTCAGCTGTTGTTTGCCCCCTATCGCGCACCGCGTACATGCGGTCGGTCACGGCGGTGTTCAGCGGGTGATTACGGTCGCCGGTGCCGAAATACAGGGTGGGGAGGCCATTGGTCAGGGCGATAGTGGGTTTGTAGAAAATTTTACGCCCCTTGGTCGTCGTCCCGTCGCTGGAATTCGAATCGAATATCATCCGCCCCGTCCAATTCGTGGCGGAGACGGTATCGCCCACATCGAAACGCCAGATTCGGCCGCCGGTGTCGCCGGCGTAAATTCGGTCGGAAAAACCGTCACCATTCATGTCGAGCACGGTGAGATCGGAGGGTATCGAATAATCCATGCCATTAGAGCCCGAATGGGTAAAACCCCAGACAAATTCACCCGAATTATCAAAGTTTGGCGAATAAATCCCTGCCCCGTCTTGCGTCAACCTAGCCACTTCAATGGCGTAAACGCCCCGCCCCCGGGGATTCAAAGGGGCGCTGCTGCCCAAAGAAGTCTCCGCTCCGCTGTCATGTGTCGGCAGGGTGATATTGGTGGCGGTGGTCGAGGCGGGAAAGAGCATGTTGTTGCCGAAGCGCAGATCCTCGTTGTTGTCGTAGCCGGCACCGATAAAAGCGACAATTTTGGACGCCGCGCCGAGTTTGACTCTGGCCAGGCGGGGGGTGCTCCAGGTTTCGCCCAACTCGCCGAAACCGGTCGTGTCGCTGTCGACCTTCCAAAGCAGAACGGGCGTCAAAGGATTCGAAACATCGAGAGCGTAATAAGCGCCGCGCGAACCGGTCGCATCGAGAGTGCTGCGTCCGCCGCCGCGCCCCTGACCGAAAACCAGCACCACCTTATCGCCATCCGCCGTCTGAATAATGTTGTCGTTGTTCACATCATGCACATAGGCGACGGGCGGACTGTCGGAAAAGTAATTATGGTCATTCTCCCGCAAATACTTCAGCTTCGGCAACAGATTGTCGGGGATGAACGCCCAGGCTTCGGTGCCGTCCGCGTCCTTGAAGGCGTGCAGCATGCCGTCATTGGAGCCGACGAAAACCATAGACTTGTTGTATGTGTAATCGTCTTCCTGCGCCTCGGTGAAACTGCTGTAGCTAAAAATCAACGGCTTGGAATGGAGTATGTCGCCCAAAGGCCAGTCGCGGATTTCCGTGGGATCGCCGTCGATGTTGTCGTCGAAGCCGTCGGCGCCGGCGACGAAAGCAATCAACTGGTTCTTTTGTGTATCATCGGCGACGTCCAGCATCGTCGCCGTAATATTTGTGTTGTCTGGAGAAAAACGGCTTGCGGCGGAAGTCAAATCGATATTTGAGGTGTCGCTTGGGTTGGTATAGATATTCCGCACCTCCCAGGCCTTCTGTACCGGCGAGGCGGACCGCCCCGCCTGCAACATCAGCTTCAGGGTCCCCCCGACGCCGCCGGCGGCGACATTGCCGCCATCACCGGCCACACTGCCTGCGGACAAAGGCAACAGACCGTCTATGGACATGATTTTCCCGTCATCCGCGCCACCCACCTGGGCGCCCCAGTGCGATTTGGACTCGGGGAGGAAATCACCGATGGCATCGGTCGCTTGGGCGTTGCTCTTGTCGAGCAAGGTCAAGTCGCTGCTGACGCCATATTTCTTCAGATTGCCGAGCCAGGGCCGGTTGCTCTGCGGTTTGAACAGGCCGAGATAAACCCGGTTGCTGCTGATTGTTCGGTTGGTGCTGCTCGCCGGCACGACCGGCGCTACGAAGGAGGTGTCGGTTTCGAACACGATGGAAGCCAATAACTTTGTCAGAGCATCAGCCAGTTCATTGGCATTATAGACGTTGTAATACTCACCACCACCCACATGGGCGGCTCTTCTGACAAGAGCGTCCTCGGTTTGGAAAGCGAGAACCGTGTGGGTAATGATCTTTTCTTGTTTAAAAAGATAGGCGGCCACATCATCTAGATAGTGTGTGCCCTGGCCATATTCCGCCTCTTCGGCGGCGGATTTACCGTCACCATCAGCATCTATTAACGGCAGCAATTTATTATCTTCGTCGCCGCGCGGCGCTCCATTAGTTATCAAAATGATGTGATTATAGCCGCACTCGTTTCTGTTGGCTGGATTTACTACAAGACCAGGACTGACTATCGAATCTGCATGCAAACTGCTGGAGGGCAGTGCAAGTGGAAACGTCGCATTAGAAGAAATGGCGCCGGTCTTTGGGTAACGCGCCCCCAGATAAATGCCGGCATCGAAAAGGGCGGTCGCCATAGGGCGCGCGGTATTTGAATTGATCAACTGAGCACCGTCATCCTTGCCGGGACCAGGGAAGTCTTTTAAAAACGAATTGAAGCCATCGTCGGTCAGCTCGCTCATTCCAGACACAACCACCCCGCCCTTAGGTGGGCTCGGGCTGTAGGTCATCGTAGCAAACTTTACAGTCTGACGAGAACCGTCGACGACCTGGGAAACAGCACGATATATAATTTCACGCTGGCTAAGCGTATTCCCTTCGGGGGGGGGGCTGTCTTTATAGTTGAGAAAATTACCAAGGGCATAAAATGCCCCGCTATTATTCCCTGTTACACATGTTCCGGCATTGCCAGACTTTTTTAAGCTTGGGTCACCATCCAAACCGGAAGCGGCGTAGGTGCCAACGGTAGTCAACTTATTTTTCAGGTTTGCGTTATTACAGGGGATTCCGGATAGATCTGCATCGACACCATCTTTTACCAGATTCCCATCGAAAGCATTCTTGTTGTCAGCAAAATAAACCCCCCACTCAAGATAGTCGCCATCATACTGGAAATCAGGGTCATAGGGTATGCCGGCGGCGAAATCCATGGTTGACACACTGGTATCAACAAGCAGTAGCACATGCGGTTTGGGCCGTTCGCTGCCGGTATCGATCGCGGAGTAGATGGCCGCATCGCCGATGTAGGTGTCGGGCGCTGCCGGAGAACTGACGGGCAGAAAAAGTAAAATAGAGAGAATTGCACTTGCAATGATTCGTTTTTGCATGATCAGCCTCCGGCGCCTGTGGTGCGAAATATGGAATCATCGTCGTTTTTGAACAGCCGAACGATGGTGGTGTCGATCCCCACCCGTGATTTATTAACGGACGCTGTGGCGTCTTCGGTTTCCACGGTTATGTGGTAAAGGTTTGCACCGAAATCGCTGCCGTAAGCACCTTTCAACTTAGCGGGGAGATCGCTCGGCCCCAGATCGGTGACCAGGCCCGACACCAGGTTCCCTCCGCCCCCGGCGTTTATTCGATTCTTATGGGCTTCGGAATCGTCAACCATCAGGTTAACGCTGCTCCCCATTGTGATGAGCATCTCGCGGTTGGTGGCATACTCGACCGCACGATCACCGGCATAGAATGTTTGTTTGTCTTTTTGATAATTGCCCGTTATCCGAAACTCGGTGCTGCTGGTGGTCAATGCCACGGCCCCGAGAATGCTCAGGATCGCCAGCATGGCGATGGCGAGGATCAGGGCAAAACCCTTCTCGTTGCCCAGCGCTCCGAACGCCCCTGGCGCGCCTTGCCGTTTTTGGAGAGTGTCAGCCACGGCCGCTCCCTTTCTAGTTGTTGCGCAATTTGATGGTCGATTGGATCTCGCGGGTTTTGACGCCTTCCGTCGCGGTGCCATCGGTCTGGCCGGTGATCGTTACCCGCACCGCAACGATGCTGTCGAGACGGGCAGCCGCCACCGGGGTCGGCTCCACCGTCCCATCGTCCATCACGTATGCGAAATTCAATCCTGTTATTTTGTTGGTGATGGATAAGGTGTTTACTTTGGTCGCGGTATCGACTGTCAGATCTTCCTCAACATTGGTGTCACGCAGCAGATAGTTGTCGCCGTTAAATGCAAAAAGACGATAGGTGACCAAATTGGGGAATGTCGGATCAACGCCAGGGCTGGGGATCTGCACGAGCATGTCGCCCACTTGTACACTTATAGGGGTGGATGGATTATAGCCCTGTATTGCCCCGCCACTGAGAATCTGCGGCTTCATGGTCACGGTTGGAGGATCGGCGGGATCGGCGGGATTGGGGTTGACACTGGTAACTTTGAAAAATGGGGAAGCGCCCCCTCCGCAGGAGGTGGCAACTGGCTCGGCGGGTTGACAACCATCCACCGGGCGGACAATGCGAACATAATTGTCGTCGCCGAACAATTGGGCCATTTCGGGACTGTCGACCGCGATTGTCTTCGTGGTGTTGTCAGGAAAAGAGATGTCCGCCGACACCCGCGCCCAGGAATTGAAGGCCGAGGCCGTTCTCAAAGTCAGGCTATCGGCCTGGGCATCCACAATCGGACTTGCCGCACCCACGAGGAAGCCGCTCATAAGAATATCGTCGGTAATGCGATCGAGGGCGACCCTGAGGCTCTGCTGCACCTCGGCCACATCCTCCGAAGAACCGGTGGATTTCTGCACGTTGCTGTACAATCCGAGCACCGCAGCGATGACCATCCCCATAATAGCCACCACAACCATCAATTCGACGAGGGAAAACCCCTGCCTGCCCTTCAGCATGCCGCCTCCGAACCCTTTACTGGGTTTTTTTCAAATAGGTCACTGTTTTGTTTTTCAAACCACTTGCCTTGAGGACTCCGGTCGCCTCCACCTCAACGGTAAAAGTGGTCATCTTCGCCAACGGCGTATCCGCGGCAATCGTGTATTCGGCGGTAAAATTCCCGCCGCCCTGGATGGGAAGGACCGTTTGCACGGTGGCCGTCGGATCGAAATCCCAGGCATGCGTCCCGTTGGCGACCAGACGCGGATCTTCCGGCGGCCAGGAGATAATCTCTTCCACGATTCCCGCCGCCACCGCGTTGATGGCCGTAAGACTGTATGCGTACGAATTGGATTTCAGCGCGGTCATCTGCATTTGCGCAATAGCCAGCAGGCCAATTGCAAAGATGGACAGAGCGACCAAAACCTCGATCAAGGTGAAACCTTCTTTACAGCTGAGTATTTTTCTCTGCATAACGAAGACCCTCAAGTTTAATTAAAGGTAAAAGCAATATGCAGGCCAAGAGATATGCCCGTTAAAAGCCGGATTTCAACTTTCCACCTGCGGGACAATGATGCAATTTTTGCGCAGGGGCGCCTCTTTTTGTCCTATTCAAGGCCATATTCCTTCATCTTGTACAGCAACCCGCGCAGACTGATCTCCAGCACTTTGGCCGCCTGCGTCCGGTTGCCGCCCGTGGCGGCGAGAGCCTTGCGGATATATTCGCGCTCCAGGCGCTCGGTGGCGGTTTTCAGCGAGTATTCGGCATCGGCCTCCCGCTCCTGCCGGCGAAAATCCCACGGCAAATCGGCCAGATCGATTTGCCCGCCGCGACAGAAGATCATGGTTTTTTCGATGAAATTCTGCAGTTCGCGCACGTTTCCGGGCCACCCATATTCTTGCAGGCATTTTATGGCTGCCGCCGTCATTTGCGGCTTTTGCCGCCTTTGCCGACCGGCAATCTCTTCCAAAAAATGGCGGACCAGCAAGGGAATGTCTTCCCGCCGCTCGCGCAGCGGCGGCAATTCAATTTCCACCACCGCCAGGCGGTAGAAAAGATCTTCGCGAAAACATCCTTCGGCCACATCTTCGCGCAGATTGCGCGCAGTGGCCGTCACGACACGCACGTCGATCTGCTGCGGGCGAATGTCGCCGACACGGCGGATTTCACCTTCCTGCAAAACGCGCAGCAACTTCGGTTGCAGCTCAAGAGGCAATTCACCGATTTCATCGAGAAACAGGGTGCCGCCATGGGCAGCGGCGAAAAGGCCGGGCCGCTCGCGGTCGGCGCCGGTGAAGGCGCCTTTGACATGGCCGAAGAGTTCGCTCTCGATGAGGGTGGGGGCAATGGCACCGCAATTGACGGCGACAAACGGACGCTGCCGCCGCGCGCTCGAGGAATGCAGCAAGCGGGCAATCAACTCTTTGCCCGTGCCGGTTTCGCCGCTGATCGCTACCGGCGCTGCGGCATCTGCCAACTTTTCTGCCAATTCCACCACTTTGCCCATGGCGATGCTGGAATAAACCGGCGCCGGAGATTCCCGATGGTGCAGTTTTTCGCGCAATTGAGCGTTTTCACGCCGCAGGCCCAGCCTTTCCTCGGCCTTGCGTAGAGTCAGCAGAACCTCATCCGGCTTGAACGGCTTGGAAATATAATCGTAGGCGCCCTGCTTCATGCAGTCGATGGCGGCATCGATGGAGCCGTAAGCGCTCATCATGATGATGGTGGACGGAATTTCACGCCGGGCAGCTTCGCGCAAAAACTGCGTACCATCCATCCCCGGCATGCGGACATCACAAAGAACCAACTCGGCGCGCTTGCTCTGTAACAAGTCGAGAGCGCGGCGCCCGTCCTCGGCCTGCAACACCTCGTATCCGGCCCGCTGCAAAACCATCGTCAGCATGTGCCGCATCCCGGCCTCATCATCAATCACCAGGACCTGCTGCTTGCTCATGCCGCCTCCGCCGCTAGGGCCTTGAGGCGCACGATGAAGGTGCTCCCGCCTTCAGCGCCGGACATCACCTCGATTTTTCCACCCGCTTCGACTACGATACGGTGGCAGACCGCCAGACCCAAGCCGCGCCCCTCGCCGGGCCCTTTGGTGGTAAAAAATGGGTCGAAAATGTGGGGAAGCACCGCCGGGGCAATGCCCTTGCCGGTATCCCGGATAGTGATCCAGACTTCATCGTCGTTTACGGCGCCTTCGAGCCAAATTTTGCCTGGGTAATTGATTTTTTTATCGGCGGCGCCAAGGGCGTCTCGGGCATTGAGCAGCAGATTGATGCAGACCTGTAGCAGCTTGTGGTGGGAGATCCCAATTTTCGGCAAGGAGGAGGGGAAATCTTTCACCAGGTCGATTCTGCTCAGTGCGCCCTGATGCGTCAGCAACTCTACCGCCTCGGCAAGTACCGGCGCCGGGTCGACCGGAACACTGTCTGTCTGATCAGGCCGCGAATAATTGAGCAACTCCTGTACCAGCCGATGAATTCTGTTCGCTTCGATTCCCGCATGCCGGGCCATCTCTTGTTCGCGGCCAGGGGGGAGGTCCTTTTCCAGTAAATCGAGATAGCCGATGATCGCACCAAGGGGGTTGCCGATCTCATGCGCCATGCCGGCGGCCAGGTGGCCAACGGAAGCCAGCCGCTCCGCGCGCACCAGATCGTCGCGGGTCCGGCGCAATTTCTCATTGGCTTGTTGCAGCGAGGCGATAAAACGATCGCTTCTGGCCCGGCTCTCCTGTAACGCAGAGGTCATCTGATTGAACGAGAGAGCCAGAATGGCGATTTCCCTGGGTCCTTCCGGCACGAGAACCGGCTGCAAATCACCCCCGGCAATCCGGGTTGTGGCAAAAGTAAGCTGCCGCACCGGCCGCACGACCGTTTTGCCAAGGAGCCAGAACCCGAAGAGCAGCAAGACGCCACCATAGAGGGCCAGGAAAGAGAGATAAAGCTGCGACGCTCCGGTCAGCGCCGAGGTAACCGACGCCAGAGAGTAGCGCCCTTGCAAAACCCCGGCAAAGCGTCCCGAACGACGCAGCGGAACGGTGATCGTCACCGTCCCCGGATTATCTTTGTGCCCGGGGATGTAAAAGCTGGAATACTCGAGAAAGGAGATGGGTTCTTCTTCAAAGCGAATCCATGCGAGATTTTCAGGTTTCGCGGGCAATGTGCCGGCGGCGGGTTCAGCATCGATTATCTGTAAATCGGCATCATACAGAGCCCAGTGGACGGAAGTCCCGGCGAGGGCCCGTCGGGCCGTTTCACCCTTGTCGCCGGTTGAATTTTCGACCATCTGGGCGATCAGGGAGAGTTCCCGACGCGCATTGACGGTCTGGTTTCTGACCAAATCCCTTTCCAGAAGGTTGAGAAGAAGAAAACCGGAAAACAGGAGGGCCGCCCCCACCAGGACACAGAGATTGACGATAATTTCGGTGCGCAGGCCGAGCTGTATTGCCAACGGGAGCTCCTGATGTTCAATTCATCGAAAATGGAATGACAAAGGTATGCGATCGCTGCTAGGATAATGCGAAATAAGTGAAGAGGAAAGGATTCATTATGCCCCGCACCCCCGTTGTCGACCAGGAAACCTGTATCGGATGCGAAACCTGTACCCAGATCTGCCCGGAGGTCTTCCGCATGGAAGAGCAGAAGGGGGGACACGGACACGACCACAAATCCTTTGTCTACAACCCCACCGGCGCTCCCGAGGCGAAAATCGAGCAGGCGATGGACGCCTGTCCGGTCGCTTGCATTCACTGGCAGGACTGACGCCAGGCAGCAGGGCTTCAGACGTTGAACCGGCGGGGCGACCCCGCCCCTGCCGGACTCTGAACTCTGGCGCCTGGTTCCCGAACCCTTGAGCCTCTCCGCCAACATCCCCAAACTCTACGTCTTCTCCTGCCTCAAAATGGCCCTCTTCCCGATGGCCATCATCACCCTGTTCTGGAAAGACCACATCGGCCTGACCCTGACGCAGATTCTTCTGCTGCAGGGGGTGTTCTCCCTGGCCACGCTGCTGATGGAGTATCCCTCCGGATATCTGAGCGACCGGTTCGGCTACCGGTTTGCGCTCAATCTCGCTTCGATAGTCGGTCTGGCCGGGTGGGGATGGTACACGGTGGCGGATTCTTTCGCCGATGTTCTGTTCGCCGAAATCCTGCTGGGGATTTCCATGGCTTTCATCAGCGGCTCCGATGCCGCCCTGCTCTTCGAAACGTTGCGGCGGGAGGGGCGCGAGGCGGAATACGCCCGCTACGACGGGCGGATGACGGGGTGCGCGCAGGCGGGGGAGGCGGCGGGGGCGGTCTTTGCCGGGGTGATGTACGCGGTTTGGCCGCTGTTTCCTTTCGTGGTGCAGATCGGCGTCTGGGGCGCCGGTCTGGCCGTGAGTTGGTCGTTGAAGGAGGCGCCGACGGCCCCGGCGGCGAAGCGTTCGCACCTGGTGGCGGCGTGGCGCACCTGCCGGCGGGCGCTCTTTACCGATCGCTACCTGCGCACGGTTATTCTTCTCTCCGCCCTGCTCGGACTGGCCTCTTTCTATCCGGTGTGGTTGATTCAGCCGTACATGCAGGAAACCGGAGTGCCCCTGTCGTGGTTCGGTCCGGTGTGGGCCGGCGCCAACCTGACCGTCGCCCTGTTTTCTCTGCTCAGCCACCGCTTTCAATTCCATTTGGGCGAACGGGGGATGGTGATCCTGTTTCTGCTGCTTGTCGTTGCCGGCTATCTCGGCTTGGGACTGGTCGGAGGAGTCTGGAGCTTTCTATTTTATTACCTGCTGACCGCCATGCGCGGTCTGCACGGCCCGATGCTGCGCCACCGCCTGCAACAGGCGAGCGAGCGCGAAAATCGGGCCAGCATTCTCTCCCTGAAATCCCTCGTTTTTCGCCTGTTTTTCGTCTTCAGTGGACCGGCGGTCGGACGCCTGGCCGACAGCTCCGGCCTGAGCTTCACCTTTGTTCTGGTTGGCGGCGTATTGCTGCTGACGCTTTTATGGCCGGTGCTCGGCTATCTGCAACTGGTCAAGGTTCACCAGTAAACTCGGGCTTGTTTCCTGCTTTCGGTTTTGGCAGGATTGAAACACCGGGAGGTTGACTGATGCCGTATAAAGATTTTCTTGCGGGACTTTTCCTCTGCCTGACTGCCGGGCTCGTCGGCTGCGCCGCGCCGGCCGGAGGAAAAGGGGGCGAAGATCGCTACTATTTGAACGCCAATCTCGGCTTGGCCATCGAATATCCGGCCAACTGGATTCGGGTAAGGGATGTCGCCGATCCGACGGAAGTGAAATGGTCAGCGCCGCCCGACAAAAAACGTCACCAGCCTCCCGCCTTGCTTCTCTCGGCAATTCCCCTTGTCCCTGACGGGGGAACTGAATTTCTGGAAGAAAATTTTTTCGCCGCGCATCCGGGTTTTGTCGTCGCCGACCGCCAGGAGATCGCGTTGCCGGCGAGCCCCGGCCGACGGCTCCTCGGCCATCTTCCGCAGCGCAAGTTTCTCGTTTATCTTCTCCCCGCCATGGGCCGGACCTATATCCTGGAATTTTCCGCACATCCGGAGGATTTCGAGGCCAGCCGGTCGCTCTTCGAATCGATGGCGAAGTCGTTCAGGATTCTTCAGCCGCGAAGGACGCCCGCCCAAAACGCAAGCGAACGGTAGCCGCCAGCGAATAGAGAACCGGCACCACGACCAGGGTCAGAACCGTCGCCACGCCAAGACCGAAGATCACCGCCACCGCCATTGGTCCCCACCATTGGGCCGACTCGCCGCCTATCTCCCAGCTCAAACTGCGAAAATCGAAACTTACCCCGATGGCCATCGGCAGCAGGCCGAGAATGGTGGTGATGGCGGTCAGCATCACCGGCCGGAAGCGCACCAGGCCGGCCCGCACCAGGGCTTGATTGAGTTCGAGTCCCTGCTGTCGCAACTGGTTGATGTAGTCGATCAGGACAATGGCGTTGTTCACCACCACCCCCGCCAGTGAGATGACGCCGATCCCGGTCATGATGATGCCAAAGGGGGTCGCGGTGATAAGCAGGCCGAGAAAGACGCCGGAGAGAGACAGCACCACCGTGGTCATGACGATGGCGGTCTGGGTGATGGAGTTGAACTGGGTCACCAGAATCAGGGCGATCAGAAAAACGGCGGCAAGAAAAGCTTTACTCAGAAAAGCGCTCGCCTTCTGCTGCTCTTCCTGCTCCCCGGAAAAGCTGAGGCGGTAGCCGGCCGGCAAATTCAGCTCGGCCAGCCCTGCCTGCACATCCTTTAATACTTCATTGCTGTTGCGGCCGAAGGTATTGGCGGACAGCGTCACCACCCGTTTCTGGTCGAGGTGGCGGATGGCGCCGAAGCCGCTCGCCAGTTCCACCCGCGCCACCGTGGACAGCGGCACCGGATCGCCGCTCTGAGCCGGAATCAGCAAATTTTCGATGTCGGCCATCTCGCGCCGGCGCTGCTCCGGCAGGCGGGCAACGATATCGTACTCATCCTTGCCCTGCCGGTAAACGCCCAGCTTGCTGCCGCTGATCGCCGCCTTGACCGTCCGCGAAATGTCGGCGGTGGAAAGCCCGAGCAGGGTTGCCTTCTCCCGGTCGACCAGCACCCGCACCTCCGGCTTGGCGCGGGTGAAATCATCTTTCAAATCGACCAGCCCGGGCACCTCGCGCATCAAATCCTTCGCCCGCTCGGTCAGCGCGCCCAGGGTTTCGACGTTTTCCCCGCTCAATTCGATATTGACCGGCGGCCCGGTGGGCGGCCCCTCCTTCTGTTTCTCCACTTTGACCTCGGCGCCGGCCAGAGGCGCCACCGCCCGCCGGATGCGCGCCAGAACCTCGTTGGAGTCCTCCTTGCGCTGCGCCCGGTCGCGAAAATCGAGGGAGACCTTGGCCTGGTTCGCCTGTCCGTCCCCGCTGCCCATGCCGCCGCTTCCGGCCACCCCGACCTCGGCGATAACGAAACGCAGGTCGGTTTCGCCGACCGTGGCCGCCTCCGCCGCCCGGGCGATGGCGTCGGTCGTCTCCAGGCTCGCCCCTTCCGGCGCCTTGATTTCGACATAGGCCCGGTTCGGCTCGGTTTCCGGAAAGAGTTCGACCCCGTGCCCCATGAAACCGTAAATCACCGTGATCGCCACGAGAAAAGCAACGGCGCCGCCGATCACCGAACCGCGATGCGCCAGCGACCATTCCAGGGTGCGCCGGTAATAACGCAGCGTCCGTTCCAGATCGCGGCCCCGCGCTTCGGCCCCGATCTGGAGAAATGCGGAGCAAACCACCGGGTTGATGACCAGGGCGACGAACAAGGAGGCGCTCAGCGTCACCAGGAGGGTGATCGGCAGATACTTCATGAATTCGCCCATGATCCCCGGCCAGAAAAGCAGGGGAAAAAAGGCGCACAGGGTGGTCATCGTCGAACTGATCACCGGCCAGCCGACCTCGGCGACGGCGTCGCGGGCCGCCCGCACCCGCCCCTTGTGGTCCTGCATGTGGCGGTAGATGTTCTCGACGATGACGATGGCGTTATCGACCAGCATCCCCAGAGCGAGGATCAGACTGAAGAGGACCACCATATTCAAGGTGATCCCCAGCGCCTGCAACACGATAAAGGAGATCAGCATGGAAAAGGGGATCGCCAGGGCGACGAAGAAGCTGTTGCGCAGACCGAGAAAGAGAAAGAGCACCCCCACCACGAGAATCAGCCCGGTGAGGATGTTGTTCTCCAGATCGTTGACCATGCGCCGGATGTCTTTCGACTGGTTGAGGGTGACGGTAAGGTCCACCCCCGTCGGCACCTGCCGCCGCGCCTCCGCAAGCAGCAGGAACACCTGGTCGGCGACGGCAATGATGTTCTCCCCGGTGCGTTTTTTGATCGCCAGGGTGACGCTTTCCTTCCCGTTCAGGCGGGCCTGGCTGGTGCGGTCCTCGAAAGTGTCGCGCACCGTCGCCACATCCTTGAAATAGATCGGCCGCCCCTCGCGCACCGCCAGCACAAGGTTGTCGATCTGCGCCGGATCGGTAAATTCGCCGGGAATGCGCAGCAGGTATTTTCCTTGGCCGATATCGATGCTGCCGCCGGGGATATTGACGTTCTCCCGCTGCACCGCCGCCATGATCTCGGCAAAGGACAGGCGATAGGACGCCAGCCGCTCCGGATCGAACTCGACGCGGATCTGCCGCTCGCGGGCGCCGGTGACCGCCGCATCGAGGACCCCGGAGATCTCCTCGATGTGATCCTCCAGCTGTTCGGCCACCCGCTTCAGGACCGTCTCGCCGACCTCGCCGGAGATGGCGACCATGAGGATGGGGAACTCGGAGAGGTTGATCTCCAGAATCATCGGATCGTCCTCGAGATCGGCGGGAAGATCGCTCTTGGCCTGATCGACTTTGTCCCGCACCCGCTGCAAAGCGCTATCGATATCGACATCCGGGGTGAATTCGATGGTGATCATGGAGGAGCCCTCGGCCGACACGGAGCGGACCTCCTCGACGTCCTTGAGCCCCTTGAGCTTGCGTTCGATGGGGAGGGTGATGAGGGTTTCGATGTCCTCCGGCGCCACCCCTTCGTACCTCGTATTCACCAGGACATACGGCACCGTGATGTCGGGAGTCGATTCCCGCGGCAGGGTAAGATAGCTGTAAACACCCATGATGACGAAGATCAGCATCAAGGTGAACACGGTGCTGCGATGGCTGATGGCGGCGTTGGCGAGAAGCATGGAGGAATAACTCCGGGGAAAGGCGGATAACCGCTATCAGCTTTTGGATTTTGGTTCTTTTGCCCCGCCCGTGGGAGTGGCAACGGATTCAGTTATTTTTGTGCCGTCGGTCACCAGTTGCTGCCCCTGGACCAGCAGGCGGTCGCCGGGGCGCAGTCCCTCCTCGATGACCACCCGGTCGCCGAGAACGGCGCCGGTGCGCACCGGCCGCCGCTGGGCGATGCCCTGCACCTCGACGAAAACGATCCGTTCGCCGCCGCGCTCGACCACCGCATACAGAGGAATGGCAATGGCCTGCGTCAGTTCACGGCGCAGAAAACGGGCGCGCAGAATCATCCCGGGGCGCAGATCGCCGGCCGGGTTCCGCACTTCGATTTTGGCCAGGTAGGTTCGGGTCAGCGGATCGGCTTTGTAAGCCAGATGCAGGATTTTCCCCTCGCGGACCTTCCCCGCCGGGCCGGCGATTGCGGCCGGCAGAACATCCACTGTTTGCCCCGACCGCAGCCAGGAGACATCCTTTTCGGGCACCTCCACCAGTGCCTTGAGGCGGTCCACCTGCACCAGCACCGCCACCGGCGCCCCTTCGGCGACATATTCCCCCCGGTCGATCAGCAGAAGATCGACGACACCATCGACGGGGCTGAGCAGCGTGCTTTTTTCCAGCGCCAGTCGGGCGCGCGCCAGGTCGGCATGGGCGATATCAAAAGCTTTGCGCGCCTCATCGTACTCCTGCTGACTGACGAACTTCTGTTCCAGCAGTTTCTCCAGGCGCTGGAGCTGCTTTTCCCGCACGGCGAACTCGGCCCGGGCCCGGGCAAGATTCGCCTCCGCCGTTTCCGGATCGATGCGCAGGAGCGGTTCGCCCCGGCGCACCCGGTCGCCTTCCCGCACGCCGATCCAGCGGACCGGGCCGGCCACCTCGGCGGCAAGGGTCAGGTCTTCCCACGCTTCCAGGCTGCCGGGAAGGGTGAAGGTCTCCTGTAGATCCGCCAAAACAACCGGCTCGACAACCACCACGGTCACCTTCTCCGCCGGCGCTTTGGTTTCGGCGTTTTCGGCCTGCGATTTCTCGCCGCAAGCCGTCAGCAACAGCAGAAGCAGGAGCAGAAGGGATATTCCAGCAAAGGTCGCTTGCAGACGCATCATCGGTCGCCTCATGGGGAAAGAAATTCAGCGCGCGCCGGGTTCCGGCCAAGCCCGAGGAGGGTCTGGTCGAACAGGCTGCGCAGACTGGCGGCTACTTCTTCCTCGGTGGCGACGTAACCGGTGTACCATCCGGAAAGGGCCACCAGATACAGCGCGTAAAAATGAACCGTCGCCCGAAAAGGGTCGATACCGTCCCGCAGTTCGCCCCGTTGCCGTCCCTCCTCCAACAGCTTGCCAACGGCGGAAAGATAGCGGGCATCCAGATCCCGCGATTTTTCCGACCCGGCAAGATGGGGAAACGCCATCTCCCGAACAAAATGCCGGCCGAATTCGCGGTTTTCGGTGACGAAGCGAAACTGGGTCATGAACAGAGTCATCAATTTTTCCAGGAGCGGGGCGCCGGGATCGCTGCGCTTGGCCAGGGCGGCGAAAGCGGCATCGATTTCTTCCTCGCAAAAAGCGAGAAAAACTTCACTTTTATCCCGGAAATAGCCGTAAATGGTCCCTTTGCCGATGCCCGCCGCCCGCGCCAGATCCTCGACGCTGGTGCGCTCGTAACCTTTCTCCGAGAACAAACGGATTGCCGCCTGCAGAATCGCGCGGCGCGTTTCCTCTTTTTTCTTTTGGCGAATTCCACTCATCGCTTCCCCCGGAAATCAGGCGTGCAAAAAGCGATCGAAATTCCGACCGCAGTCGAAAACGACTGTACGCTCTTCGCCCGGCTCGGTCAAGAGAGAGATCGATCGCCATCAATGTTTTCGCAAGCAGCTTCCTCTGCTAATATCATTAAAGGGAAAATGAAAGGTACAGATGACCTAAATGGAAGAATGGCTGCAGGACTTCTTTAACTGGCTGCCGGAGGGTGGCATTTATTACGCCCTCCTGATGGCGGTGGCCCTGCTTGAGTCGGTAACCGGCGTTGGCCTGCTGGTGCCGGGGAGCGTAATCACGGTTTTGGCCGGATTTCTCGCTTTTCACGGCAAGGGCGATTTCCTCTGGCTGTGCCTGGCGGCGGGCGGCGGCTCCCTGCTCGGCGACCTGCTGAGCTACTGGCTCGGTGCGCGTTTGGGCGCCACCCTGTTCCGCCACAAATTTTTGCGCCGGCGCACCGACCTGTTGCGGCGGGCGCAGGTTTTTTTTATCCGGCATGGCGGCAAGAGTATTTTTTTCGGCCGTTTCGTCGGACCGCTGCGTGGATTTATCCCCTTTGTCGCCGGCAGCGCCCGCATGCCGCCGCTATCCTTTTTTCTCTACACCCTGGTGAGCGCCTTGCTCTGGGGGCTGACGTACCCGGGCCTGGGTTTTCTCGGCGGCGCCAGTTGGCGGCAGGTGCAACGCTGGACCGGCCATTTCGGCGTGTTCATGGCGATCCTGCTGTTTTTGTTTGTCCTGAACGGACTGTTCTGGAAAACGCTTGCCCCGCGGCTGTCCGCCTGGGTCGCCCGCTGCTGGCAAAAGCAGCAAAGCGCGTGGGCGAGACTGCGGCAGCACCCCCGGATGCAAGCCCTGATCGAACGGCATCCGCGCACGTGGCGCTTTCTCTGCGCCCGGTTCAGCTTGAAACAGGGCACCGGGTTCTACCTGACAGCGGGCTTTGCCGTCAGCGCCGTGTTTGCCGCCCTGCTCATCTGGCTGATCGGCGACATCGATCTGCTGCACCGGATGGACCGGCAGGTTTACGCCGCCTTGCAGGTCATGCGGCACCCGGCTGCCGACACTTTGATGCTGCTGCTGGCGCTGCTCGCCGACACTTCAATCCTCTGGCTGAGCGTCGCATTTCTTCTTTTCTGGCTGATTCTTCACAACCGCGACTTCTCCGCCCTGATCCTGCTGGTCGGACTGGGCGGCGGGGAGTTGCTGCTGTTCATCCTGCACCTGTTCTTCCGCCGCGCCCCCCCCGCATCCCTGGCGATCGATGTCCCCGCCACCCTGACCGAACCGTCGTTGGCCCCCTACCTTTTCTGCGGATTGGCCGTTTATTTTCTGCTCGGCGCCTCCGCCCAGCGCCAGTCCCGCCTGACCCTCGTCATTGCGGGCAGCTTTCTCGCCGTCCTGGCGGGTTTCAGCCGCATTTACCTGGGGCTGCAATGGCCGAGCAGCGTCCTCGCCGGCCTGGCGCTGACCGCCCTCTGGCTGACCTTCCTGATCACAGCCAGCGAGATGCGCCGCCGCTATGCCGGAGAATTCCCCTGGCGCGTCGGCTGGGAGCCGCTGCACCTGCACCCCCGCAGTCGCCGCCTGCTGTTGTCCGCTGCTGCGGTTCTGGCGAGCGCGGGCATAATCTGGCGGCTGCTGGTCGCGATGCAAGGGCCTTAAGTGGGCTTGCATTTGCCGGCTACTTTCTATACGATTTTCTGCCACTTTCGCCCCGGAAGGAAAAAACATGCCGCGAAGATTGCCGGCCGAATGGGAGGAGCAGGATGGCGTCCTCCTCGCATGGCCCCACGAAAACAGCGACTGGTTCCCCTGTCTTGCCCTGGTGGAGCCGGTCTTTACCGAAATCGTCCGGCAGATCAGCCGCCGCGAAAAGGTTCTGATCGTCGCCCCGGAGCGCGGGCGGGTGCTGGAACTGCTGCAAGCGGCCGAGGTCGATCCGGCGCGCGCGACGGTTTTCGAAATCCCCACCAATGACACCTGGAGCCGCGATTTCGGTCCGATGACCGTCATTGAGAACGGCGAGCCGGTTCTGCTCGATTTCGGTTTCAACGGCTGGGGGCTGAAGTTTCCCGCCGCCCTCGACAACCAGGTCAGCGGCAGCCTGGCGGAGACCGGCGCTTTTCGCGAACTGCGGATGGAGACGCCGGGGCTGATTCTGGAGGGCGGCAGCATCGAGAGCGACGGCCGGGGAACGATCCTGACCACCGCCGCCTGCCTACTCAGCCGCAATCGCAATCCGCACCTCGACCGGCAAGGGGTGGAAAAAGAGCTGGCCGACCGCCTGGGCGCGGACCGAATCCTCTGGCTGGAGCACGGATTTCTGGCCGGGGACGACACCGATTCGCACATTGACACCCTGGCCCGCCTCGCCCCCGACGATAGCATCCTGTTTGTCGCCTGCGACGACCGCGCCGATGAACATTACGCGGCGCTGGCCTGCATGCGTGTCGAGTTGGAACGTCTGCGCACCCGCGAGGGGCGGCCCTACCGGCTGCTTCCCCTCCCCTGGCCGAAGCCGTGCTTCGACGACGAGGGGCAACGCCTTCCCGCCACCTACGCCAATTTTCTGGTGATCAACGGCGCGGTGCTCGTCCCCACCTACGCCGACGTCGGCGACGCGGCGGCCCTGGCGACCATCGGACAGGCATTTCCCGGTCGCGAGATCGTCGGCGTCGACTGCCGGCCGCTCATTTTGCAGCACGGGTCGCTGCACTGCGTGACCATGCAACTGCCGAAGGGAGTACTGCCATGAAGAACCTGAGCATCGGCCTGGTGCAGCAGCGATGCGGCGAGGAGCGCGGCGACAACATCGCGCGCAGCAGCGCCGGGATCCGCCAGGCCGCCGCCCGCGGCGCGCGCCTGATCGTCCTGCAGGAACTGCATGCCGGTCCCTACTTCTGCCAGTGCGAAGATGTGGCCTGTTTCGACCAGGCGGAAACGATACCGGGACCATCGACGGAGGCCTTCGCCTCTCTCGCCCGGGAACTGGGGGTCGTGCTCGTTCTCTCCCTTTTCGAACGGCGGGCGGCCGGACTTTATCACAACACCGCCGTCGTTCTGGAGCAGGACGGCACGATAGCCGGCAAGTACCGCAAAATGCATATCCCCGACGATCCCGGCTTCTACGAAAAATTCTATTTCACCCCCGGTGATCTCGGCTTCACCCCCATCGACACCTCCGTCGGCCGCCTGGGGGTGCTCGTCTGCTGGGATCAGTGGTATCCCGAGGCGGCGCGGCTGATGGCGATGGCCGGCGCGGAAATCCTCCTTTATCCGACGGCCATCGGCTGGGATCCGCGCGACGATGCGCCGGAGCGGGAGCGGCAGTTGCAGGCATGGCTGACCATCCAGCGGGCGCACGCGGTGGCCAACGGCCTGCCGGTGGTCGCCGTCAACCGGGTCGGCCACGAGCCGGACCCGACCGGCGGTCCGGGCACGCGGTTCTGGGGGCACAGCTTCGTTGCCGGGCCGCAGGGGGAAATCATGGCGCTGGCGGCACATCAGGAGGAAGAGGTGCTGGTGGCCGAAATCGACGGCGGCCGCAGTGAAGCGGTGCGGCGCATCTGGCCCTTTCTGCGCGACCGGCGCATCGATGCCTACGCGGATCTGCTGAAAAGATACCGGGATTGACCCGCGGGGGCGGCTTTTGCCTTGGCCCTTGCCCGCCCTTGCCCGAGCATAAAGGAGTACCGGTTTGGAACTAAACCTGAACGCTATCGAAGTGCGGGTTTTGGGCTGCCTGGTGGAGAAGGAACTGGCGACCCCGGAGTATTATCCCCTCTCCCTCAATGCCCTGACCAACGCCTGCAACCAAAAATCGAACCGCGATCCGGTGATGAACCTGGAAGAAACGGACGTGGTCCGCGCCCTCGATTCCCTGCGGTTCAAGGGCCTGGCCATGCAGTCGGGAGAAGGCGGGCGGGTGCCGAAGTACGGTCACGCCCTGGCGGCCAAGCTGCATCTTGATCTGCCGGAGCTGGCGATTCTGGCCGAACTGCTGCTGCGTGGTCCGCAGACGCTGGGAGAGTTGCGCGGCCGGGCCAGCCGCATGCAGCCGTTTGCCGAACTCGCCGCCGTCGAAGAGGCGCTGCGGGAGTTGGTTGAACACCAGCCGCCCCTGACCATTGAACTGCCCCGCCAGCCGGGCAGGAAGGAGAACCGGTTCGCGCATCTGCTGTCCGGAGAACCGGCGCCGGATACGGAAGCAACGGCCGCCCCGGCCGAAGCCGCGCGCCTGCGGGTGCGGGCGGAAAACGAAAGACTGGCCGATTTGGAGGGGGAGGTGGCCGCGTTGCGAGAAGCGGTTGCGGAAATGCGGCGGGAGCTGCTGGAATTCAAAAACAAATTTGAGTGATTGGCCGGTTACGGCGCCCGGTCGGCCAACAGCCGCCCGCCGCGATACAGCAGGTAAAAAGCGCCAATCTGGATGATATGGTAAAGGTCGTTGTGGTTGAAGAAGGGGTGTGGCGCCAGTCGCGTCGCCTGCACGCCGGCGGCGACAAATGAGACCAGGATGCCACCGGCGATCCACCCGGCGGCCGGCCGGCGGCGGAGCA
>Ga0265293_10005372_pt1 | contig 21447 bp, 17 predicted proteins | sample Munlanlewell138R_FD_192505 | JGI IMG/M metagenome (GOLD analysis project Ga0265293, IMG submission 192505) | Leachate microbial communities from a municipal landfill in Southern Ontario, Canada - Leachate well 138R | ecosystem: Engineered > Solid waste > Landfill > Unclassified | place: Canada... | reverse complement strand
TCACCATCAACATCGAGAATTTCTCCCGCAAAGAAGAGCCCTTTAATTAGATGCGACTCCATGGTATTGGGATTAACTGTCGCAAGCTCAACGCCTCCTGCAGTTACCATTGCTTGTGCAAAGGAACCCTCTAGAGAAATAATGAGTTCGTGGTCTGCTAAAAGGGCTGCCAGTGGGGCAATAACTTTTCGCCCAACTTCAGCTGCTTTACGCCTCCCATCAATACCAGCCTCTTGCAAAAGCCAAGTGGCCAATTTCGTAGGTAGTCCGAGAGCATGAATTACCGTTACCAGCTGGGCGGCTCCTCGTTTTGTACATGCATCTAAGATCTTATGTTCAATCAATGAACTCTTTTTCCCAATGTGGGGTACCCAATTGAGTGAAATCTTTTGTTTAAGTGAAAAGTAGCGACTCTGCTCTAATATAAGAGGCCCCGATAACCCTTGATGGGTAACAAGCAGGGGACCATGTGCTTCTCTTTTATGGTCATTCCTGTCGGTATAGGTAAGAGCTACTTGATCCAAAGAGATGCCACTGCAGGAAGAGATATTCGTAGAGAGTAACTTCACACCAGTGAGAGCTGGGTGAGGGGGAACAATGGGATGGCCCAATGTCTGAGCCAAGTGATACCCATCTCCAGTGGAACCTGTTTGAGGAAAAGAGCAACCTCCCGTACAGAGTACAACACGAGTTGCTGACATGGATGCACCCCTATCATCAGTGAGAAAAAAGAGATTATCGTTTTTGGTAATCGCTGTGATACGACATTCTTGACGTAAGATTATCCCCCTCTTTAGACAGGCGTTGCGTAAAGTTTCGACCACATCCCGTGCTTTACATGAGGAGGGGAAAACTTTATCGTCGCTACGAACTGTGAGAGGCAATCCTAAATTTTCGAATAGTTTTATGGTGCGTTCGGGGGAGAGCTCTGTGAGTGCATACCTGAGGAAAGTACCATGCTCTCCATAATGTTCTACCATGTGAGCGACAGAAGCCTGACGGGTAAGATTACATTGCCCTGCTCCCGTTAAAAGAAGTTTCCGCCCTAGCGTACTATTGCGCTCATAGATCGTGATGGTAGCTGAAAGACCTTGTTCTTGGACCCTCGTTGCAATAATTAATGCAGTAAAAAGGCCAGCAGGGCCTCCACCAATGATGGCAAACGAGGGGACACTCAATCTTTCTGTTGTGGTTGTTTGATGCATAAATGCAATTCATCCAATTGCGCTTGATCGATATAGGAAGGGGCTTCATCCATAGGCGAGATAGCTGCCGTATTTTTAGGGAAGGCTATTACCTCTTTAATCGATGTTTGACCCGCCATAATCATCAACATACGGTCAATACCAGGGGCTATACCACCGTGGGGAGGAGGTCCATAACGGAACGCATTGAGGAGAAAACCAAAACGCTCTTCGGCTACTTCATCAGGAATATTACAAATTCTAAAAATACGTTTTTGCAACTCCACATCATGGATCCTTATCGAACCAGAAGCAACTTCATACCCATTGAGAACGAGGTCATATAAATCGCCAATGGCACTACCGGGGTCTGATTCGAGACTCTCTAGGTATTGAGTCTGTGGCATGCTGAACATATGATGGGCAGCTTCCCAATGCCCTTTCTCTTCATTAAACTCAAACAAAGGAAAATCAATAATCCAACAGAAGGCAAAAACTTTAGGATCAATCAAACCTAAATCACGGGCAAGCTTTGTGCGAACAGCACCAAGAGAGTTACAAGTTTTTTTCCATTGATCGCCCACAAATACAATCATATCACCAGCAGACGCTTCCATGCGCTTGATAAGAGTAGTTTCCTGACCGGCAAAGAATTTTGAAACACCACCTTCTAAGGTGTTGTTTGCTCCAACTTTCATCCAAGCGAGCCCTTTCGCCCCATATACTTTAGCAGCATCTTCGAGTGCTGTTATATATTTACGGGTAAATGCTACCTCGGTAGATGCTGGAGCTCTGAGGGCTTTGACCACTCCACCAGCTTCAAGGACTGCCTTAAAAGTACCAAAGGTACTATCTTTAGCGATATCGACTACATCAACCAAAGGCAAATCATAGCGTAGATCCGGTTTATCGACACCATAGGTGTTCATCGCTTCGGCCCAGCTTAGGCGTCTGAAGTGCTGAGGCAGTTCAATCTGCATCACTTTGCGAAATACATCGTTAAACAACTCTTCCATGAGAGAGAGAACATCATCGCGGTTTACAAAACTCATTTCTAAGTCAAGCTGGGTGAATTCTAGCTGACGATCTCCACGAGCGTCTTCATCTCGATAACATCGGGCAATTTGGAAATATTTATCAAAACCGCTGACCATGAGGATTTGTTTAAGCAATTGTGGGCTTTGCGGTAATGCATAGAACTTACCAGCATATAAGCGGGAAGGGACTACAAAGTCGCGGGCCCCTTCCGGAGTTGAACGAATCAGTGTTGGTGTTTCTATCTCATAAAAATCACGATTGGATAGAAATTCACGGATTGCTCGAATAAAATCATGGCGGAGGCGGATGCGTTTTTGCATCCCTTTAGAGCGCAAATCGAGATAACGGTAACGTAACCGTGTATCTTCTTTGGCATCCGATTCATCGTCAATCATAAAAGGGATTGGGTCACAGGTGCTAAGGATTTGTAAGTTAGTGACTTCTACCTCAATTTCACCAGTAACCATTTCAGCATTTATCATTGAATCAGGACGAGCTTGGACAATCCCTTCAACCGCGATGCAGTACTCAAGGTGCAATTTCTCTGCTATTTCAGCTACTGCTGGGGGAACCGATTCTCCCACCACTACCTGAGTTATACCATAACGGTCACGCAGGTTAATGAAATGAATGCCGCCGTGGTTTCTGTTACGGTGGACCCATCCGTTGAGGACTACATGGTTTCCCACATCCGATTTTCTCAATTGTCCGCATGTTACGGTTCTTTGCTTATATTCCATGGAGGCAATATAGCATTTCAAAGGACCTGTTTCAATTGGAAGAGTCCTTGACGATTTAGTTTTGCTGGGTAAAGATGAATTAGGAGGTGTCTTTATGACTCCTTTAGTGATAAGCGCTAGTCGACGCACAGACATTCCTAATCACTATGTTTCATGGTTCTTGCAACGTTTACGAGAAGGGTATGTCTTAGTGCGTAACATTAGGGATTACCACCAAGTGCGAAAGATTGATCTGACCGCTAAAGCTGTTGCTTGTATTGTCTTTTGGACTAAAAACCCAGCTCCTCTTATGGAGCATTTAGCAGCTATTTCTTCTTATCCCTATTACGTTCACTTTAGTATTACCCCCTATGGAAGTGATATTGAACCAAAAATCCCACCGCTAGGAGAATCCATCGATTGCTTTAAACGCTTGGCTGATGCAATAGGGAAGGAGCGGGTAATATGGCGCTATGATCCAGTATTTGTCAGTAAGAAATACCCTATTGAATACCACCTAGCGAGTTTCAATTACATTGCCCATAACTTGAAAGGGTATACTCTACGGTGTGTGTTTAGCTTTCTCGATATCTACCACCATCTGGTCAAACAAATGGAAATACTGGAAGTTCTTCCTGTAGATGAGAAGAGTCGCCATACATTAGTTCATAATTTTGCACTTCAGACACAAGAGAACCAGATGGAAATTCAAACATGTGCTGAAGGGTACGACTTTTCAGCGTATGGTGTTACACATACTTCTTGTATAGATGCCGATATAATTGAACGATTAAGTGGGTTTGCTATTGAAAAGGGGCGAGATCAGGGGCAGCGTAAAAACTGTAGGTGTGCACCCAGCGTCGATATTGGCATGTACAATACCTGTTTGAACCTCTGTACCTATTGTTATGCTAACCATTCTGAGCGCAAAGTCCACACTAATTATGCTCAGGCTCGCTCAAATTCACCCTTGTTAATTGGCACATTAGGTAAGAATGATGTAGTTTTACCCGCAAAAGTCACTACTAAAGCAGCTCAACTTTCTCTCTTTGGTGAACTTTAGACTCTTTTAACTCCTGAATCCTGTTTTCATTAGCAACTGCCAGCATGAGTTTGATACGATTTTCTTGGTTTACTCGCGTTGCCCCAGGATCATAATCAATAGGTACAATATTAACACCATCGTCTAACTCTTTAAGTCGGCGAATCATCCCTTTGCCAACAATGTGATTGGGTAAACATCCAAAAGGTTGTACACAAACAATATTGCGGTATCCTAGTTCTGCCAAATCGCGCATCTCGGCTGTCAGCAACCATCCTTCACCCATTTTACAGCCTAAGCTAATTACCTCTCTTGCTGTTTCGACGGTGTGGTTAAACGACGCAGGGGCAGTGAAGCGGGGAACCGCGGAGACGGTTTTAATCATAATATCTTCTAAAGCGGTTATATAACGAAGAATTCCAGCCATTACTAACTTTCGTAATTTTCTTCCACCGTACAGTACAATATCTTCAATCTGATTTTGAATCCCGTAGAGGACGAAACCCATAATAGAGGGAATCATCACTTCACATGATTGGGAAGCAAGAAAATCTTCTAAGTGGTTATTACCTAACGGTGCATATTTCATGTAGATTTCACCTACAATTCCTACTTTAACCACCGGACGATTGTAATCAGTCTCAATAGCAGCAAAATCAGCTACCATCTGCTTAAGATCTTTGGCAATAGAGCGTTTAGTGTAACCGTGACCACGCCGATACTGATTACTCAAGCGTTCAATCCAGCGCTCCACAAGTGCTTGCGTTTGTCCACGATGTACTTCATAAGGACTTACTTGGTTCTTCAATAACATAAGGGTGTCACCACAGAGAAGCGCTGCCGTCCCCTTGCGCAACATTCTCAAAGTAATTCGAAATCCACTATTGCGGTTCATTCCCTTTAGATTTAACGAGACGATAGGGATCGATGTATAGCCAGCTTTATCGACGGCTTTACGGAGTAAGTGGATGTAGTTGCTCGCTCTACAACCACCTCCAGTTTGCGTAATGGCCAAAGCGGTATGCTCTAGATCATATTCTCCGCTATCGAGAGCATCAATCATTTGCCCAATAATAAGGAGGGCTGGATAACAGGTGTCATTATGGACATACTTGAGCCCTTTGCTTACAACCTGTGGCCCTTCATTTTCCAGTAATTTAACATTATACCCCTCATCTTTGAGCACCTCGACCAAGATTGTAAACTGGATGGCAGCCATTGAAGGGGCTAATATAGTATGAGTTTCTCGCATTGCTCGGGTAAAAGTAGGTTCAATCAGACTCATTGACTGCCCCCTGCTGAGCAATAGCGGAAAGAAGACTTCTAAATCGGATCCGAACTGCACCTAGGTTGGTAATTTCATCAATCTTAATTTGAGTATACATTTTTCCCTCAGATTCAAGAATGTCACGAGTTTCATCGCTGGTAATGGCATCGACTCCACACCCAAAAGAGACGAGTTGGATGAGGTGCATATCTTCCTCGTCTGCAATAGCCTTAGCCGCAGCATAGAGGCGCGAGTGATAGGTCCATTGATTTAACACGTTTACCGGGAATTTTGAGGTTCGATGCGAAAGGGCATCTTCGCTAAGGACCGCCACATTAAAGCCGTTGAGTAATTTATCAATGCCATGCCCAACTTCAGGGTCAACGTGGTAAGGTCTACCAGCTAGAATCATGATTAATTTATGTTCCCGCCGAGCCTGTGCTATAATCCTTTCGCCTTCATCGCGGGTACGCTGTAAATATTCTTCTTGTGCAGCAAAGGCGGCATCCGATGCCTTGCGGACCAACTTACCATCGAGTTTGCCAAAGTAGGGCTCCAGACTTTGCGCCATTTTTTTGGGGAAATCTTTTCTGCGGTGCACACCGATATGGAAGTGGATAAAGTCAACCTTTCGAACCTCTTCCATATTTGCACTGAGGACTTCAGGATAGTAGGCTACAACGGGACAGTTAAAATGATTTTCCCCTAATCCTTCATCTAAATTATAGGTCATGCACGGGTAAAAAATAGTTTTCACTTTCGCATCCAACAGGGCCTGAACATGACCATGCATCAATTTTGCGGGGAAACAAACCGTGTCACTAGGGATAGTGGCTTGTCCCGAAAGGTAAAGCTTACGGTTAGAAAGGGGCGATAGTACCACCCGCTTGCCTAACACCTCAAAAAAAGCCTTCCAAAAATAGATTAGTTCAAACATGTTTAATCCAAGAGGAATACCAATAGCATCTTTATTGTCATCAGGATTAGAAGAGATGTAGCAATTTAGCGCCTCTAATTGGTCTAATTTCCAGTTGTATATATTCAATGAGTCATCAACACTCTTATTGGTTACCGGCCGCTCACAACGATTGCCACTAATAAAACGTTTTCCATTAGAAAAGGTGTTAATTGTTAGTCGGCAGTTATTGGTGCAAAGCCGACAGGTCGTGACCTTTACCTTGTGTTCGAAAGTGGCTAGATGTTTGGCATCTATAATTGTCGAGTTACTCTTACAATGCTCTTTCGCATGCAAAGCTGCCCCGTAGGCACCCATTAGACCCGCTAATGAAGGACGCACAACTTCTGTGCCCAACTCTAGTTCAAAGGCCCGCAGGACAGCATCATTATGAAAGGTCCCACCTTGGACCACGATGTTTTTACCTAAACTATCGGGGGATGTAGCTCGAATTACCTTGTATAAGGCATTTTTGACGACGCTAATGGAGAGCCCCGCACTAATATCTTCAATTGGCGAACCCTCTTTCTGAGCTTGCTTTACTGAAGAGTTCATAAATACAGTACAGCGCGAACCTAGGTCGACCGGATGGCGGGCAAATAAACCGAGTTTGGCAAACTCTTCTATGGGGTAGTCCAGAGCCTGAGCAAACGTCTGTAAGAAAGAACCGCAACCGGAAGAGCAAGCTTCGTTAAGATAAATATTGTCGATCGCACCATTATGAATTTGGAAACATTTTATGTCTTGACCGCCAATATCGATAACAAACTCAACTTCGGGCATGAAGTGTTTAGCCGCTGTAAAGTGGGCCACTGTTTCTACCAACCCTTCATCAATACCAAAAGCAGCTTTGATAATATCTTCACCGTACCCTGTCACCGCACTTCCTTTGATCGTGATATTAGGATTTTTATTATATAACTCTGTTAATACTTCTCTGATTAACGGTACTGGGTTACCACTATTGCTTTGGTAAGAGCTATGTACGATAACACCTTTCTCATCTATAACAATGGTTTTTACTGTAGTTGAACCAGCATCTATACCCAAGTAGACATTGGTCTTTTCACTAGTGAGATCAGAGGTCTCCACCGTCGCAAGTGCATGACGAGCAGCGAATGTATCGTAGGCTTTCTGGTTGGCAAAGAGGGGAGGCATTGAAACTACTGAATCTTCTATAGTGTGTTTATTTAGGTGATCAATAGCTTCACCAATATCGATCGTACTCGTTGCACAATAAGCGGCCCCAAGGGCAACATAGAAAAGAGAGTTTTCGGGACAAATTCCGGTAGTATGTAAGGTTTTATCGAAGGCACTTCTTAATTGACCCATGAATGTCAAAGGTCCACCAAGATAGACAACCTTACCTCGGATAGTTCTCCCTTGCGCCAAACCTCCGATGGTTTGGTTGACTACGGCTTGAAAAATGCTGGCGGCGATATCACTTTTGCGGGCTCCTTGGTTAAGGAGAGGTTGGATATCCGATTTTGCAAATACACCACAGCGAGAAGCCACAGTGTATACTTTTTCAGCTTTAGCGGCCTCTTGGTCTAACTCATCCGCACTGACTTGAAGCAGTGATGCCATTTGATCAATAAAGGCTCCAGTGCCGCCGGCACACGAACCATTCATGCGGACTTCCATGCCATGGGAGAGGAAGAGGATCTTAGCATCTTCACCTCCTAGTTCAATAATAACATCAGTATCGGGCACTAGGCGCCGTGCCGCAACTCGCGTTGCATATACTTCTTGAATAAAGGGAAGTGCACAACGGTCAGCCATACCCATCCCTGCTGATCCACTAATCATCAGTTTAGCTGGTTCGTCGTCGAGAATATTGGCCCTAATATGCTCCAATAACCGTGCGGATTGAGATGCTATTTGGGCGAGGTGGCGTTCATATTGTGAGAATACAATACGATTATCTTTATCGAGTACAACACATTTAATTGTCGTGGATCCTACGTCCAATCCAATAACCAACCTAGTGTCCTCCTTACCATTTCTATTAATTCTACCGTGGTACGCATTCTTTGGCTAGATGCACCTTTTATGCTGGCAAGGTGGTTACCTTTTCAAACTGTGCTTTATATAGATCAGCATAGAAACCTTGCTTTGCTAATAGTTCAATGTGTGAACCCTGTTCAATAATATCTCCATCTTGCATAACAAGAATAATATCGGCATTCCTGATAGTCGATAATCTGTGGGCGATGATAAAGCTGGTACGACCTGCCATGAGGTTATCCATGGCTTCTTGTATTAAAAGTTCAGTACGAGTATCGACTGAACTGGTAGCTTCATCAAGGATCAGCATACTAGGGTTCATCAAAATAACTCTGGCAATAGTAATTAGCTGGCGCTGTCCCTGCGATATATTAGATGATTCTTCATTAATAACCATATCATATCCATCGGGTAACGTGTTGATAAAGTGGTCAATGCGGGCAGCTTTTGCGGCCATAATAACTTCCTCATCAGTTGCTTCCAGGCGACCGTAACGAATATTTTCGCGAATCGTGTCGTTAAACAACCAAGCATCCTGTAAAACCATCCCAAAATGGGAACGTAGATCTTCCCTAGTAAGTTCTGCGATATCTTGGCCATCAATCTTAATAAATCCTTTGTTGAGCTCATAAAATCGCATCAGCAATTTTACCATAGTGGTCTTTCCGGCTCCAGTTGGTCCCACAATAGCAACTTTCATCCCTGGTCTAACATGGGCATTAAAATTATTAATTACCGGGACGTGTGGATCGTAGCCAAAAGCTACGTGAGAGAATTCTACTTCACCGCGTAGCCTACCAAGGGTACAAGCGCTACTGTTTTCGCTCTCTTCTTCACCATCTAGAAATTCAAAAACCCGTTCCGCTGCGGCTATAGTCGATTGTAACATATTTGTTACTTGTGCAACTTGGGTAATAGGTCGGGTAAAGTTGCGCATATATTGGATGAAAGCTTGAATATCTCCTACTGCAATAACTCCTCGAATAACCAGAGTCCCACCCAATAAGGCGATCGCAACATATCCTAAGTCGCCAATTCCGTGCATTACTGGCATCATAAGACCTGAAAGAAATTGTGATTTCCAAGCCGATTCGTAAAGTTTTTCGTTGGTTTGGTTAAAGGTCTCAGTAACTTGGTCTTCAGCACAGAAAGCCTTGACCACAATATGGCCACTATAGACCTCTTCCACTTGCCCATTAATGGTGCCTAACGATTTTTGTTGTTCTACAAAATGCTTTTGCGATATTTTTACTACACGAGAGATGAAAAGCAACGAGAAGGGTAAGATTATCAAAGTTACTAGCGTCATAAGCCAACTTATGGTGAGCATCATGATGAAAACGCCAATCATTGTAGCCAAGGAGGTTAAGACTTGAATGAGCCCTTGATTGAGGTTTTGACTTAAGGTGTCGATATCATTGGTGACTCGCGAGAGGATTTCCCCATGCGTAATCGAATCGAAACTACGCATTGGCATACGATGAATTTTATCAGTAACCTCTTTACGCAGAGTTTTAGATATTCTTTGGGTTATCGTACTCATGATAATCCCTTGGCTACTCATCAACAAAGCACTTAAAAAATAGAGCACTATTAAGGTTGTTAATATTGTACCAATTCGGGCAAAATCAATTCCTGTCCCCCCTCCTAGCTTGCTTGTAATACCAACAAAGATAGTGGTCGTGGCCGTTCCTAAAATTTTAGGGCCGAGAATTGTAAAAAGTGTCCCTCCCAAGGCAAACAACAAGACTAATATGATAGCGATGGTATAGGGGGAAAGGCGCTTAGCTAAACGCCGTGCGGTCCCAGAAAAGTTTTTAGCTTTCTCCGCTGGTCCTGCCATACCATGCCCACGTCCGGGGCCTTTCAGTACCGGGGGTGCTGTCTTATGTGTTTCAGTTTTACTCATTACTTGCAAGCTCCTCTAGTGATAATTGAGACTGGGCAATTTCTTGATAAACTGGACAACTCTTTAACAGCTGAAAGTGAGTACCTTGACCAACGAGTCGGCCTTCATCTAAGACCAAGATAGTATCGGCATGTAGGATACTGCTAATGCGTTGGGCGACAATAAGGATAGTTGTCGTAGAGAGCTCATTTTGCAGTTGTTGTCTTACTAGGTGCTCAGTGCGATAATCGAGAGCTGAAAAGCTATCGTCAAATAACAAAATTTTTGGTTTATGGGCAATAGCACGGGCAATCGATAATCGTTGCCGTTGCCCCCCTGAAACGTTCACACCAGCTTGGGCAATTGCATTTTGATACCCATCGACCTTTTCTTCAATGAAGTCGGTTGCTTGAGCAATCGAAGCCGCCCATTCAATATCGTTTTGGGTAATGGTTTCATCGCCATAAGCAATGTTAGAGGCTATGGTACCACTGAATAACAACCCCCGTTGGGGGACATACCCAATTAATTGGCGCAGTTCTTTTAGATTCCTTTGGCGGATATCAACTCCATCAATGGTTACAGAGCCCGAGGTAACATCATGAAAACGGGGGATAAGGTTCAAAATAGTTGATTTGCCACTCCCCGTACTTCCTATTATTGCGGTAGTGGAGCCTGGTTCAGCGCTAAATGAAATTTCGCAAATAGCTTCTGAATGAGCCCCCGGATAGGCAAAACTCACATTATTAAAACGTATTTTTCCGGCTACAGGGTCGGTGAAGGGAAGGGTATTCTCAGGTGCTACCAGAGTGGTTGGAGTATGTAGTACCTCTTTAATCCGGTTCGCCGAGACCGAAGCCCGAGGTAACATGATAGTTAACATTGTGATCATCAAGAACGCCATAATGATCATCATGGCGTATTGGATAAACGCCATCATGTCTCCCACTTGCATAGTTCCCACTTGAATCTGTTGGCTCCCCTTCCAGACAATTAGAACGGTAGTGAGATTCATAATAAGCATCATAAGGGGCATCATAGCTGACATAAGACGGTTGACAAATAAGGAGGTGTTAGTAAGATCGGTATTGGCTTTTTCAAACCTTTTTTGTTCATGTTTTTGAGTATTGAACGCACGGATAACTTGGAGGCCAGTGAGTGTTTCACGGACGATGCGGTTACTGTTATCAATAAAGATCTGCAGTTTTTTAAAGCGGGGCATAGCTAGGGTGAACATAACTATAACCACCATAAAGATGGCTGCAATCGCTAAAGCGATGGTCCATGATATGTTGACATTAGTGCGTAAGACTTGAAAAAGCCCCCCTAAGGCCATCAGTGGTGCAAAAACAACCACCCGTAAGATCATGACGAAAGATTGCTGAATCTGCTGAATATCATTGGTGCTCCGAGTGACTAATGAGGCTGTAGAAAAACCATCCATCTCATTTTGACTAAAGCCCACTACTTTATGAAAAACTTCAGACCGTAATCTTTTCCCTAATTTAGCTGCACTACGTGAAGCGAAAAAGGCCACCATAATTGAAGCAATCGCACTTAGGGCCGAAACGCCAAGCATTTGTAATCCTGTACGCCCGATGTAACTGTTTTGTAGTTTAGCTACCGATATCCCCAGTACTTCATATTCAGTCCTAATTTGTTGGAGAGCGGCTTGTTGCACCAGTTTATCAGAATAAAATTCAGATGTCCCCATACCTATTTTAGCCAAGGCTAAGGCTAAATTTGGTGGGAGTTTCTCTTCCTGGCTCTTTAATACATACGCTGGCTGTTGATACAAGGTCTCGTCATAGCGATAGGCTTGATTGAGCATTATAATTTCTGGCTCTGATAGGTTTTTGAGGAGGGTATTATAGGTTTGTAGTGTAAGTGCCTGGGGATTCAAGGTTTCTAAGCCGCCTTGTTGAATCCCCACATTTACAATATTAGAGGTATATTGGGGTAGAGCCAAGTCAGCAAAGACTTTTATAATGAGTAAAATGACTACCAAAATAATAGGTAAGGTCGATTCTCGTAGGTATTTCAATACCACTGACATATATGATCCTCCCCGCCAAGTGCTTTTAATAGATTATCGCGGATTTGTAGGCCCAGCGACTCAAATTTGAGTCTATCTTCTGAGGAAAACCCGGCAAAGGTCTCTTCTTCAATTTGGGCGAACTTCTGAGTAGCTTCTTCTAATACATGGCGGCCCTTAACCGTAATATAGACTCGTAAAATGCGTCCATCGTGAGGGTCTTTTTTCCGTTCAATGAGTTCATTTTTCATCAATCGTTTAATCATAACCGTCAAAGTAGATGGTTTTATTAGTAGGTGCGACGCAATTTCCCTCTGACTCAATCCCTCCGATTTTCCCAGTAACATAAGCAAATAGTACTGTCCAGGATGTAATTCTGAGGCATGTAATAAAACATGGCCGCGAGTAAAACGTAACCGAGTAATTTGTGCCAACAACGGAATGCTTGCACAAGAGTTTGCTGTGTGTTGCATATCTTCCTCTATTAGTTAGGTATCTAATGGATAATAGGATTTAAAACTTAAGTCAAGACAAAAAAAAGAAGCTGTCAAAGAGAATGACAACTTCTAACACACCGTAGAGATCAAGTGAATGGATATCCATTATTTGTCCTCATGAAATCGTTGATCCCAATCACGCTCTTTATCGAATATTTCCTCTTCCATTCCCTGAACTTTCTTCTTTAAACGCTCAAAAGTTTCTCGTAAATCTTCACGTGATTGCTTTTGTTGATGACGTTGGTCAAAGTTTTTTTCTGCTTCCTCATAATAGGTTCCGTATCCTGGTTCTAGCGGTAAAAAGAGGGCAACCAGGGCATAAATTATAATACCTGGAGCTATTCCGGTGACCAAAATTGCGACTGCCACAATCGTACGCAAAACATCGACTGGGAGCTCTCTCCATTCTGCGATCCCTTGACAGACGCCAAATACTTTACCTCTGCGGGACCTATATAGTCGTTTCGTAGCCATATCCATCCTTCCTATTCCTTCTTGCTTTGTCGGTTGCGAAGTATAATCTCAAGATTTTCTATACGCCGACTCAGAGCTATAATTTCTTTTTCCAATTCTTGATCACTTTGCTTTTGGCCTGGTTGCTCAAACGAATCTCGTTTACGTTCTTTGCTTTTTCTACTCGTCGCAATAATCCACATGACGAATAGAAAGGGGGCAACGATAGCAATAACCGCAATTAGTGTATCTCCCATAATTTCCCTTCCTTAGGTGTTCAATTAGTTTTTTGATTCTGCTTGCGCAACTTTTCGAGTTCAGCTTCAATGTCATCCATCTGCTCAAGATCGACAAACTTTGATTCAAGATCAACTTTCGGTTGGCTCATGCTGGCATTAGCCTCCATTCGCTCAACTTGCTGTTCCATTTGATCAAAGCGGGCATCTGAAGCACGGCGAACGCTCTCATCGGCAGCTTGTGCTTCTTTAGCTCGTGCAGCCCGTTCAATAATACTCTGGTGTTTTTGACGTAAGGAACGCACCTTATCTTCGAGGCGGTTGATGTCTTCTTTACTCTTAGCAATAACACTTTCGTAGTGGGCGATGTCCTCTTCTAGTTGTTCTAGATCAGTTTGTGCTTTACGTTTTTCAATCAATGCTTCACGTGCTAAATCTTCACGACCTTTTGCTATGGCCAGCTCAGCCCTGTTCATCCAGCGATCTATTAAGGCTTCATATTCTTTTAGCTTTCTTTCTGCTGTAGTTTTTGCTGCAATCTTAGCAGCACAGGAAGATTTTAATTCAATTAAAGTATCTTCCATCTCTTGCATCATCAGGCGAATCATTTTTTCGGGATCTTCCGCTTTATCTAGTAATGCGTTGATATTGGCATTTACGATATCCATGAAACGTGAGAAAATTCCCATATTGTGCTCCTTCTACTTTCAAGTTTAGAGTTTTCTATGAACCCTACTTATTAGTAAGCAATAATCATGCCAACATCAAAAAAGCTCCCTCTAGTTACTATGAAACATTCTTAACTCTCTTGCAAGCAAGGATTATGAGGATAGTCGAGTTTTTCTAATATTTCAAGAATAAGTTTAGTTTGGTAAAATTTACCATTATATGGTATATTCAACCTATGAGTGCAGAACAAACTAGATATGCGCAAGTTCCTTTAGGGGAGTCGGAAGTATTTCTTAATTTCCAACAGACTCTAAGTCGAGCTGCCAAAGTGAATCGCAGTGTATTGGTGGTTGGTGAGCGGGGTAGCGGTAAAGAGCTAGCTGCCATTCGTTTACATTACCTGAGCCCCCGTTGGCAACATGCTTTAGTAACAGTAAACTGTGCAGCCTTGCCCCCTTCTTTAATTGAAACAGAATTATTTGGCTATGAGGCAGGTGCTTTTACCGGTGCTACCAAAACTAGAAAAGGTCGTTTCGAAGAAGCAGAGGGGGGGACCCTATTTCTTGACGAAATTGGTTTAATCCCCCTTGAAGTGCAAGAGAAAATTCTGCGGGTTGTCGAGTATGGTACATTTGAGCGAGTCGGGTCCTCCAAAACTCATGAGAGTGATGTCCGTATTGTAGGAGCCACGAATACTAACTTACTGACCTTATGTGCTGAGGGAAAGTTTAAGGAAGATCTACTAGATCGACTCTCTTTTGAAGTGCTATTTCTCCCTCCATTAAGGGCAAGAGGAGACGATATAATTTTACTAGCCGAGTTCTTTGCCGCTAAAATGGCTTTAGAGTGTGGGAGCAATGATCTTCCTATTCTTTCGCCAGCTTTAAAGGAGGAGCTAAAAGCGTATCCATGGCCAGGAAATGTGAGAGAGCTGAAGAATGTAATTGAGCGGGCTGTATATCGTTCAGCGAGCCGTGAAATTACCAAGGTTACCTTTAATCCGTTTGAAAATCCATTTACGGCAATTGACGATTCTATTGAATTATCTCCTGCGCACCATGATGTACCCCTAAAAAGATATGCAGAAACTAAGCAGGAGTTGGACCTTTCTTTCTTACGTCGTGCATTAGAAGAGACCGGAGGTGTGCAAAAGGAAGCCGCTAAATTACTAGGATTGACTTATGATCAATTTCGGGGATTGTATCGTAAGTATAAAGAGGTTCTTGAAAAATAAAGATCGCCAATTGGCGATCTTGGTCACTTAATAAGCTGGTCTTTTCATGAAGATGGCAGCTCCCAGATAAAGGACACCGATTGGAAAGAAACCACTAACGATAAAAGCGATGATTACTGCGATGCGGATAGGCCAAGTCGGTATTTCGAGCCAATCGGCAAAACCTTGGCAAACTCCTAGTAAGAGACCATTACGAGAGCGACGTAGTCGTCTCGTGTTAAACCAGTCCTCGCCTTTATAATCGGTACTTTTGTAGAAGTCGGCCATGATCAGCTCTCCTTTTTCTTAGTTTTCAATTGGGCTAATTCGGCCTCAATAGCTTCATCTGTTTCCATCTGAGAAAATTGTTTTTCAGCTGTTTGAGCACCACCGGAGTAACCGGCCATTTCGGCATCGGCTTCCATCCGTTCAATCTTCTCTTCTAGTTCAGAAAATTTTCTATACGAAGAGGCGGTATCGATTGCACGCAGGGTCTCGACCATCTTTTTCTTCTCTTTGGCATGGTAAGCCCGTTGGATCAACATTCTTTGTTTATCACGCACTTCTTCTCGCTTAGCCTCTAGTTTAGTTATTTGTTCTTGCATCGAAGCCACAATTGATTCCATCTGTAGTAGCTCTTCTTCCAAGTGTGCCAGACGTTTTACTACGCGATTTTTTTCAACTAGTGCTTCACGGGCAAGGTCATCACGATCTTTTTCAACTGCTAGTTTAGCTCGATCTTCCCAACGTTTTAACAACTCCTTGGTACGTTTGATATCATCTTCAATAATTGAGCGGTTGGCGAGGCGTTCGGCTGCTGAGCTTTTTGCTTCGATGAGAGTCTCTTCCATTTCAGTGAGCATAAATCGGATCATTTTTTCTGGATTTTCCATTTTGTCGAGTTTGGCATGAACATTGGCGTTCACAATGTCTTTAAAACGTTTAATTACCTTCATGATTTCTCCTTCATGAGCGCTTTATAGTTTTGCGCTAGTTTTCTTATTTGCTACTTCCTTCCATGCAATCAGCGTGCCAAGTTATTGAAAACCCTCCTTAAATAGCTTTTTTTGGACGTTTTATCCGTATAAACAATAATTTTAAGATTCTAATACTGCTATTTCAATTGGTACAGGTAAAATTTACCATTGCCCATGGCCCATTTAACCGCTAGAATAACGCCATGGGAACATTATTTATGGTAGCCACCCCAATTGGCAATTTAGAAGATATTACTATGCGGGCCCTTCAAACCTTGCGTGACGTTGACGTTATTGCCTGTGAAGATACTAGGCACACGCAACGGCTTTTAACTCGTTATGATATTCACAAACGGTTAATTGCCTGCCACGCCCACAATGAAACTGCTTCAGCAGCCGGCATTGTAAAACTTTTGGGTGCGGGGCAATCGGTCGCATTTGTCTCAGATGCTGGTACTCCTGGTATTAGTGACCCGGGTGCCAGAGTCGTCAATAGTGTTCGCAAAGCAGGGTTCACAATTATTCCCATCCCTGGTGTTTCTGCCTTAACGACGATAGTGTCGGTTAGTGGTTTTATTGGGAAGGCGTTTCTATTTGAGGGGTTCCTCAGTCCACGCGCTGGTCGGAGGAGAAAACGTCTTGAACAATTGCTAGAGCGCGATGAAGCTTTCATTCTCTATGAATCACCCTTTAGGGTCGTCAAGCTTTTAGAGGAACTCGCTCAATTGGCACCAACAAGGCAAGTCTTAGTGGGGAGAGAGATGACTAAAACTTTTGAAGAATTTGTAGAAGGGAAGGCCACCGAAGTAGCCGAGAACTATGCAAAACGTGATTCGATAAAAGGTGAATTAGTAGTCTGTGTTTCCCCAGTGCAAGTATCTGCTGAAGAAGATTAACTATGATTACTATTCGTAAACTCGCCTCACTAGCAGAGGGAACCAAGTTACGTAAATGTGCTCGAATTCTCGATAGCGCTATTCTCTCCTTGCGTGAAGGGAATACCTACAATATAGATTACCTTAAAGAGGTGTGTCGTCTAATCTACGAAACACCAGATACGAGGATTACAGAAGCCACCCGCCGCCAATGTCAGCAGATAGAGCAAGAGTCTGCCCCACGAATGTTACTGTGGGCCCTGGCTGATGCCGTTCATATGGTTCACACCGATTTGGGATTCGTTAAAGCTGATTGGGACTTTACATATAACAATAGATTAGATCCCACGGTTAGAGAGGTGTTCCCTTTTACGGTAGTACTCGATCGTCTGCGTTCCCCTTTTAATGTTGGTTCAGTCTTTCGGACTGCCGATTCTTTTGGGGTAGATCAAATCTTATTGGTCCACCCAACAGCATCTGTGACCCATCCACGTGCAATTCGTAGTGCCCGAGGGTGTACTGAGACCATTCCTTGGCAGCAAAAATCACAAGAGGAGATTATTACTGCTCTAGAGGGCGAGTCAGTATTTGCTTTGGAGTTGGGGGGAACAACCTTAAACGAATTTCGATTCCCCACGAAAGGAGCTGTAATAATTGGCTCTGAAGAGTTGGGAGTGAGTCCAAAAATGCTTGCTAGAGCTGATGCTTCTCTTGGACGAGTAAGCATCCCTCTAGTGGGAACTAAAGGATCATTGAATGTCTCAGTTGCTTTTGGCATACTGATGCACGCTTGGCATGCCCAAGTTTCAAAAGGGATAAGGGAGCTTTCATGAGTTTGTTTGCAACAAAACGGATGAGTGTTGAAGAGAACTACAAAAGGATGACTGAAACACCAGTTTCCCGTTTAATCGCTTCTTTAGCCGTTCCCACCATAATTTCTATGTTGGTTACAACCTTTTATCATATGGCCGACACGGTCTTTGTTAGTCGCTTAGGAACACAAGCCAGTGGTGCCGTAGGGATTGTTTTTTCTTTAATGGCAATCATTCAAGCTATTGGAATGACTCTTGGCATGGGTTCGGGGAATTTTGTGGCCCGCTTGTTGGGAGCAAAAGAAGATGATAAGGCCAACCAAGTATTATCGACTGCATTTTTTACAGCACTAGGAGTTGGTTTGCTCCTGTTAATCTTAGGCGTCTCTTTTCTGCACCCTTTCATGCGACTTCTGGGTTCGACTGAGACTATCTTACCATATGCCGAGGCCTACGGTGGTATCATTCTATTTGGAGCTCCGCTCATGGCCGCCTCTTTTGTAATGAATGCAAACTTGCGTGCTGAAGGGAATGCCAGTTTGGGGATGCGCGGGATAGTTACTGGTGCCTTGTTAAATGTAATTCTAGATCCCATCCTAATTTTTGGCTGTAAGATGGGTATTAGAGGTGCTGCTATTGCAACTGTCTTTAGTCAATTAGTCTCCTTCTCTATATTATTGTCTTTTTATATTCGTAAAAAAAGTACGTTGTATTTAGCTCTTTCTTGTTTTAGATGGGAAAAATGGCTTTTTAAAGAGGTGCTATCGACGGGTATGCCCGCATTCTACCGACAGGGATTGGCTAGTATCTCCATGATCATCTTAAACAATGTAGCCGGCCCTTTTGGCGATTCAGCTTTGGCGGCGATGACTATTGTGACGCGGACTATGCAATTTCTAGGTTCAGCCCTCATTGGTTTTGGGCAGGGGTTTCAACCTGTTGCTGGGTTTAGTTGGGGAGCCAAGCGTCCTGATCGACTTAAAGCCGCTTTTAAATTCTCGTTAGTAACAGGAGTAATCGGATTCTTAATCCTCGGGACGATTGGCTTTATATTTGCCCCAGCTATTATGCGTATTTTTATTAAAACAGATCCTTCCGTAGTGGAAATTGGTGCTTTAGCCATGCGCCTACAGTGTTTAGTCATGCCGTTGCAGGCTGTAAATATTATTATTACGATGCTGTTTCAGTCGGTTGGTAAATCAAAGCAAGCTTCTTTGACAGCATTGTCGCGCCAAGGCCTTTTCTTCATTCCAGTCATCCTCACTCTTCCCCAAATCTATGGTATTCGGGGGATCCAGATGAGCCAACCCATTGCGGATGTCCTCACCTTTATACTTTCACTCGCTCTTATTTTCCACTTCTGGAAGAGGATGCAAACATCAATAGAATCTACAACTTAGTTGGTAACGATTAGGCTGCCTCTAATTCTGCGGACGCGAAATCTCAAATAGATCTTTTAGGCGATCTTCTATTATCCTGTTTAAGGTATCGATAGGGAAATTGCCCTTTTTATTACGGGTTCCCGCTGGTCGGTCAGTGAGGATCTGCATCCCTTCATCGATGGTCAGAACAGGATAAATATGGAACTCTTTGCGCTCAATAGCTTCAATAATCTCATAAGGGAGGATCAAGCTTTTAATATTCTGAACTGGAATGATCACCCCTGGATGATTTTTTAAACCAAGGCGTTTGCATACATTATAGAATCCGGTAATTTTTTCATTGATTCCTCCGACTGGCTGTAACTCTCCCATTTGGTTGACAGAGCCGGTAACCGCAATATTTTGTTTTATAGGAATCTCTCCAATAGCCGAAAGGAGGGCATAAAGTTCACTAGAAGAGGCCGAATCCCCATCTATTTCGGCATAGGATTGTTCGAAACAAATTCCCGAGTAGATTGAAAGGGGGAAGTTGCGGGCATAGCGTTTGCGCAGGTAGCCTTCAAGGATTAACAACCCTTTATCGTGAATTTCACCAGAAAGTCCTGCTTCATGTTCAATATTAACAATTCCCTCATTACCAGGGGCTACCGTTGCACTGATGACGGTGGGGGTTCCAAAAGAAGCAGGCCCGCGATCCAAAACAGCCAAACCATTGACTACTCCAGTTTTATAGCCATCAAGGGCAATAATCATTTCACCGGTAGCTATTTCGTCAAAAATACGGTTTTCAGTAACGCTAGAGACATAATCGCGCTCAGTCATTGCTCGCACAACAGCTTCTTTGTTAATGATATTGAGCTCAAGGAGGCTTGCCCAGTAGTTAGCTTCCTGTAATAAATCGGCAATTAAAGAGAGCTGGGTAGTCAATTCATCGCGCGATTCGGCGAGGAGGGCACTGAATCGTAGTAATTCAGCAATAGCACTGGAATCTATTGGTAGTAAATGTTCCTCTTCACAGACCTTTTTAATAAAACCGATACACCCCGCTATATTTTCTTGCGTTGCCGACATTGTATAATCAAATTCAGCCGAAACTTTGAATAATTTAAGAAAATCAGGATCATGGTCACAGAAAGAATCATATGAATCTTCACTGCCAACCAAGAGTACCTTAACTGCCAGAGGGACCGGTTCTGGTCGAATCCCTGCAGATCGCGAAGGATTGGCGGTGGCATTTTGAATAACCAGAGCGGAGGTGGTCAAGAAGCGTTTAAACGCTTCCCATAATCCCTCAACTGTTAACATCTCCTCGGCACTAATAACAATGTAACCACCGGCAGCCTGCAGTAATGAACCAGCATGAATAGAGAGGAAGGGAAGATAGCGTTCATCACGAATCTCGCTTGGGGCATCTAGCGAACCAAATAGATTGGCAAATGTTGGATGAGTTTCAAAAATTAATGGACGTGAGACTGTTTGGCCATGGTCCACAAGTAAGTTCACACTATAGCGTAAAAAGAATGCATCGCTGAGTTTTTCATGTTTTTGATTAAAAAGGAGTACATGTTCGGCTAGATCGAGTTGAATATGGTGGAGATGGGATTGAACAGCCGGGTCATCGAACTTTTTGGAAACTTCTGTTAACAATGTTTTGGCGATCTTAGCGAGGCTTGCCCCATCAATTGATCCTTCGTTGGCTAAAATCTCTGTGATTTCTTGGCGGAGATTGGCAACGAAGTTTTTCATAGCAATGCTAAAGGCTCTGCCTTCACCAGGAGCAAAGGTCAGGGCTATGGGAGCATTCGGATGGCGAAAGTTGTGGACGAATGCGATATCACGAAGTTGGGATATATCTGAAGCATAAGCCGCTGTAGCAAGCCGGATAGCAGTGGACCGACCTGTTCCAGGATCTCCGCTTACAAAGATATTATATCCCTTTCCTGTAATAGAAAGGCCCATTTGCAAGGCTTGCATAGCTCGGGGTTGCCCAATTATTGTGGGATAGTCGGGGAGCGTATCACAAGCCTCTATGAGAGCTACATCATAAGAGAATTTTGCTTCTTCGGCCGTAAGTTCTCGGCGTATAAACTGTAAATCTGCCATGTGGCTCACTATAGGTGGTGGAATAATTGATGTCAACTCTTTATACTAGAGGCATGAAAATAGAAGTACTTGCAGATTATATATCTACACGATTG
>Ga0265293_10005371_pt1 | contig 21453 bp, 19 predicted proteins | sample Munlanlewell138R_FD_192505 | JGI IMG/M metagenome (GOLD analysis project Ga0265293, IMG submission 192505) | Leachate microbial communities from a municipal landfill in Southern Ontario, Canada - Leachate well 138R | ecosystem: Engineered > Solid waste > Landfill > Unclassified | place: Canada... | reverse complement strand
CTACGCCAGCAAATTGACTGTGGTACATTCTCTGGACGTGGTGGCACCCAACCATTACGCCTACGCCTCCACCAATACTCAGCTGCCTCTGGCGCGCCAGGCTTTGGACAAGTTTGTGGCCGATGCGTGTTTAACTAGCGATCCAGACCAGATCATTTCATCCGCATCTGCCGCCATGAGCATCCTGGAAACAGCTGAAAGCCAAGGCTCGGACCTAATCGTGATATCTCGCTCTAATATGGGCGGTTTACAGCGATTCTTGGTCGGCAGCACTACCGAAAGAGTGCTCAACGGTGCCCACTGTGATGTTCTGGTGTTGCCGCCTATCTAGTATCTAGCAGTAGCGATTGCGAGCAGCCTTCCATGAAAAAACCGCCCTGTAAGGCGGTTTTTTATGGAGACATCAAGTGCAATCTACACTCGCTTACAGCCGTCGATCTTGGCACCACTTTCGATCAAGCCGGAGCGGCGCTCGCCTTCGCGCTCAGCGAAGTCAATCCACTGCCTTGCATATTTTTCGCTGCGCTCACTCTTCGCCGCCTGGCGGAAAGCTTTAATAGCATCGTCATAGCAGTGCAGGTTGATCAAAGCATTGCCCAGATTCATATAGGTGATATCTATCCGGTCCACGCCGCCGCGATTGATAGCATTGCGGGCCGCGACCACCGACTTCTCATTGTCGTCCAGATCAAGGTAGACACCGGAGAGGCGGGCATACAGGCTGCCTTTACCAAGGGATTGAGCGGCTTCCTCAAGTACCGGCAGGGCGCGTCTGGAGTCATTGCCTTGCTGCAAGGCCATGCCCAGTATTTCCAGGTTTTCACCGCTGCGTGAAATCTGCCCCTCTTTCATGCCTTTCTCAATTATGCGGGCACCCATGAAAGGCGCTCCTGCCCCCATATACATATAGGCGAGGCTAATCAGCTGCCGCTCTTGATCAAGGTTTCCAGCCAGGTAAGTCACATCGGTGGCTACCAGCTGATTGATCTCCTGGTTCAGCTCCCCGTACATACCGCCAAGCTGGCGCCAGTAGCTGAAGGACGGGTAGTGGACAATAAGCTTCTTGAGAATCTCAACCACTTTGGCATGGTTGTCGTTCTCATAGTAAAGCACTCGCTGCAGACTCCACCAAGCTTCCTTGGGCAGATTGCCCCGCGCTTCCTGCTCACTGATGGCTTCTTCCACCAGACGCAGGGCATCATTGCGACGGTCAGCCTGGTAGTAGGCTTGGGCCAGCAAAACCTTAGCATCCGAGCCAACCGTAGGGGACACTTTCATCCACTCTTCCAGCTCGCGAATAGCAGCGGAATAGTCCTCAAGGATCAGGTACAACTGAGCAATGGTATAACGCGTGTTGACTGCCTGACGCTCATCTGCGTCCGGCTCTCGCACCATATTGTTGTAGGCCTGGATGGCCTCACGGTACTTGTCCTGAGAGTACAGCACATAACCCGAGAAGTTGAATACCTGGGATTTCTCGTAGCTGGTTTTACAGGCGCTGGCTCCCTGCAGAGCGCGCTCAGCTTCCGCCCAGCGCTCCTCTTCGGCCAGTTCCTGCACACTCTCAAGAACCTTGCCACAAGCCTGTCCAACTGCCTGACGCTGCTTGGTCTGCACATTGTCGAAACGGCGCTGGTTTTCTTCATCCTCCGCCTGTACACCGGTCGCCATAGCGAGAGGTAGTAGCAGGGCGGCGATTACGGACAGCAACCGCTTTTTATCAAGGGCACTACTTTGCATATCCAAACCCTGTTTCAGTCAACCGACCCCGGAGGAGGTCGGCAGTTTACGATTATTCGATCAGGAACGAGAACTTATAGAGTACACCCGGTACTTCCTGAGGGACACCGTCGACAACCCTTGGGTTGTACTTGAGGCGCTCGGCAGCCCGAAGTGCAGCAGCACCGAAGCCGTAACCCGTGGGATGCTCTTCAATCATCTTCGGATCGCGAACCGCTCCTGTGGTTGTAATAATCACCTCAACCACCGCATAGCCACTGACACCTCGAGTCTGTGCTCGACGCGGGAACTGCGGCTGTGGCACATAGACCGGAATATAATCCGTGTCGGAGGCGAAGCTGCCGAGACCCACGCTCAGAGCACTATCGAGGCTCGGCGCAGCCATACTCACAGCATTGTCAGGAATCTCAAAGGTCTCCTGAACCTCTGGAATATCTGGCGGCGGTGTTTCGGGATCTTCCGGACGCTCCACTTTCTGCTGCTGAACGCGTTCCTCCACTTGCCGCTCGGGCTGGTGGATATCGGCGATCTTGCGCGCTGGCTTGTCGTCGAGCTCCACTGTGGTGGTATAGATGAGAGTTACCATCAATACCAACAGGGCGAACGTGACGATAGCGCCTGGTACGAAAGAAAAACCAATACGGACTGGCATATTCATGACGACTTACTCCGCAAGGGTCGAGACGGCGATATTGGTCAAGCCAATATCGACGGCCGCGTCGGCCACCAGGCCCACGGTTTCCAAATTGGCGTTGTTATCGGCCTGGATGACCAACCCGCCCTTCGGATTTTCCGCATACAGCCTGATCAGCTGCAACCGTACCGAGTTCACATCAACCTGTTTCTTATCGATCCAGATTTCGTTGTTGGCGTTAATGGCCACCAGAACCCCCGCATTACGGGGATCGGCGCTGGTAGCCTCGGTTCTCATCACATCGATACCCGGCACCTTGATAAAGCTGGCGGTGACGATGAAAAAAATCAACATGATGAACACCACGTCGAGCATTGGTGTCAGGTCGATAGCCTGTACCTGCTCTTGTGCCTTTGGCTGACTTTTACGCATAGTCTTCGATTCCAATCAAAAGGCGATGGCTCAGTGGTCCGTGGCCAGGTGATCTTCAAGCAGCTTTTTTTCTCGGCTGGCAATACGCTCAAGATAAGTGTAGCCAAGAACTCCCGAGATTGCCGCGACCATGCCGGACATAGTAGGGATCGTTGCCTTGGAAACGCCCCCCGACATGGACTTGGCATCGCCGCCCCCAGTGATAGCCATGATTTCAAACACGGCGATCATACCTGTTACGGTGCCCAGCAGACCAAACAGCGGCGACAGGGTAACCATGGTCTTAATCAGCGGCATGAACTGGTCAATTTTCTCGCTGGCCCGGGAAATCAACGCCTCTCGAATTTGGTGAGCATGCGTTGACTGCCGCTCAGAGCGGGCCTCCCAGACCGCGAGGGTCTGGTCGATATCCCGGTGCAGCGAGGTCTTGAAATACCAGATACGCTCGATGATAAAGGTCCACATGATAAAGATAAGGACGGCGATGGCGTAGAGAATCACGCCGCCCTGATCCATAAAGTTGCGAACACCCTGCCACGCATCTATCAATGCATACAACATGGGTTAGCCCTCTGCGTTCTCCGCGATGATACCGGCACTCTGCTCTTCGAGAACATGAAGTACACGCTGCGCCCTGCCGTTGAGCAAGGTGTGGAGCAGTACCATGGGAATAGCCACGCACAGCCCCTGCACAGTGGTTACCAGCGCCATTGAAATACCACCGGCCATGGCTTTGGGGTCACCCGCACCGAAGATGGTGATCTGCTGGAAGGTGACGATCATACCGGTCACTGTACCCAACAGACCCAGTAGCGGTGCTACCGCGGCAATCACTTTCAACAGGTTGAGGCCCATTTCGATAGAGGGGCGCTCTTTCAATACCACCTCGTTGAGCTTGAGCTCCAGCGAATTGGGGTCGAGGCCAGGGTTGTTTTCAGCGACCTTCAGCACACGACCAAGCGGGTTGTTTTCCTGTGCTTGCTTGGGGTTTTTCAACTGCCTGCTGACTTTGGCCGACATGCTGCTAAGTACGCCGAAGCGCCAGATGGCCAGCAGTACACCAAACACACCGATACCAGTGATGATATAGCCTACCAGGCCACCTTGGTGAAACTTCTCTGCAAGCGACGGGCTGTCAACCAAAGCTTTCAACAGATTACCGCCGGAGGGGCCCGTGGGGTCGATAGCCACAGAGGTGAAACCGCTAGTGGCATCTTGCAACTTAGCCGCGCCACCAGCAGCAGCGGGCTGACGGGGCAACTCAGAGATAATGCTGCTGCGGGCGTTGTAATCGAGATACTTGCCGTCAGATACCAGGTTAAAGCTACCGATGCGCACGACTTCGCGCTGCTCCTGGTCGCCCTGTGCGGTAACAACAGTGGCGGGGAATTTAACCACTTTACCGCTCTCGACCATCTCGCGGCTCATCTCAGCCCACAGACGCTCGATTTCCGCCAGGCTGGGCAGGCGAGTATCGCTGCTCATCTTGGCGATCAGCTCATCAATAAAGACGCCACGGTCAGGATACTGAGCGGTAATGATGGACTCATTGATTGTGGCGCGCACGTCACCGGCGCTAGAGGTGAGGTGACCGAACAGCTCGCGCAGCGATCCAAGACGCTCATTGAGCTGGCCGCGCAGGGCCTCGATCTTCAGATCGTTGTCAGCGAAGGTTTGCTCCAGCTCGGCACTGCGTGCTTCCTCGGTTGCAACCACACCTTTAGACTGATCCAGCAAGCGCTGTTGGTCCTGACGGTTGCGCTGGAACTCAGCTTCGCGCTGCTTGTGCTCTTGTGACTCACCAATCCGGGCACTGCTGATCAGTTTCAGTAGCTCATCGACAGAAGCGGCTTGCTCGACAGCCAATACAGGCGCGGCGGACACTGCCATCAGGCCACCGGCAACCAGCGCCAGGCAACGTTTGCGAAGAGTCATTTTCATTGTACTGCCTCCGGAGCGGAAATCGGGAGATTAAGAATATCGATGGCGGCCTGTTGCTTGGCAATGCGAATGCCCTGGCTCACCGAGCTGCGGAAGTTATTGGCAACCTGCCAGCTGGAGGTCTCGGGATCCCATACACCGGTCTCGCTCTGGTCGGGCACCTGGTACATCAGAGCGATGCGGCCGACGCGGAAGAAGGTGACCTGACGTTCTTCGCCGTCTTTTTCTATCATGCCATCGAAGTGCTCAATAGTGCGGCTGTACTGGCTCTCGATGTCGTAGAGCTCCAATACCTGGCGGAACTTCTCGGCGGCACTGTAACGGGAGCTGTCGAGGTTGGTGCGCACCCGCTCAATGGCTTCCAGGCGGCGCTCCTGGTAGAAGGGCAGATCAAGCTTGACGAACTGGTCCAGGGCATCGAGCATTTTGAGGGTCAGCGGCATGATCTGCCGCTCCATTACCGTGGCGTTCTCGATCGATTCTTGAAGATCGGTCATCGCCTGGTTCTGGTTGGCAATCTGGCGATCCAGCTGGGCGTTGTAAACCCGCAGGCCTTCGATCTGCTTGTTGACGGTCTTGAACTCCTGGAGCAGGTTATAAGTCTGATCCGCCAGGTTGTCGACACGCCCCTGGGAAGCTTTGGCCTGCTCTACTTTTTGAGCGCCAGCTTGCAGAACGTCGTCCACTTCCTGAGCGTGGAGCGAGGTGGCCAGCACCCCGGTCGACAGCACGGCGGACATCGCCATCACTTTGAGTCGATGATTTTTCATAATTCCCTCAGTTTGGGTATCACGCGGTTTGAATAAATCTGTTAGAGCCAGCGCCGCCCTGCAACAGAATCGGCGTTGACCTAGGGTCAATCAGGGGGCTGATTATGAACCCGCAAATTCCGAGAATTCAATGGACAGCATAAAAATGATCACTTAAGCAGGTTAATCAGCCCCAGCTGTTACCTTAGGTAACAGCTTTAGGGTTTTACACGATCCCAGATGACGAAAGAAAAGGTGATACTCTCTGTCTCGGAGCGTCCAGGCTTTCGCGAGACTTCTCGCCAGAGGGCGGGATCAATGTCTGGAAAGCGAGTATCACCCATCACCTCACAGTCTACCAGAGTAAGGTAAAGGCGATCTGCAAACGGCAGCGCCAGCCGGTAGATCTGTTCGCCGCCGATGACCATCACTTCATCCTTATCACCCAGCACCTGGCGGGCGATAGCGAGCGCCTGCTCAAGATCGGCAGCCACCCGTACACCTTCGGGAGCCCAGTCCGACTGACGGCTGAGAATAATATTGGTGCGCCCCGGCAGCGGGCGGCCAATGGACTCGTAGGTCTTGCGGCCCATAATCAGCGGCTTGCCGAGAGTGATGCGCTTGAAGGCCTTGAGGTCCTCGGGCAAGTGCCAGGGCAGCTGGTTGTCGTGACCGATCACGCCATTGGCGGCGACAGCGGCGATCAGAGCGATTCTCACCGACGCCTCCAATCAGATCGCAATGGGAGCGCGGATAGCGTCGTGGTGACGGTAGTCCTGCAGCTCGAAGTCTTCATAACGAAAATCAAACAGGTCCCGCACCGCCGGGTTGAGAGCGAGGGTAGGCAACGGCAGGGGCTCACGCGCTAACTGCCTGTCAGCCTGCTCCAGATGGTTCAGGTAGAGATGGGCATCGCCGAGGGTATGGATAAACTCGCCCGCTTCAAGGCCGGTAACCTGGGCCACCATCAGGGTCAGCAGCGCATAGGAGGCGATATTGAACGGCACCCCCAAAAAGATATCAGCGCTGCGCTGGTAGAGCTGGCAGGACAGTCGACCATCAGCCACATAAAACTGGAAGAGAGCATGGCAGGGTGCCAGCGCCATGCGGCCCTCGGCAGCATTGTCCGCCGGCGAGATGCCTTCGTCCGGCAGGTCGGCAGGGTTCCAGGCACTGACAATCAGTCGCCGTGAATTCGGCCGGGTACGAATCTGCTCAACCACCTCACTAATCTGGTCGATAGCCGAGCCCTCCGGGGTGGGCCAGGAGCGCCACTGGTAACCGTAGACGGGCCCCAGCTCACCCTCGGCGGTGGCCCACTCGTCCCAAATGGTAACTCCATGCTCGCGCAGGTAATCGATATTGGTGTCACCGCGCAAGAACCACAACAGCTCATGGATGATGGACTTGAGGTGCACTTTTTTAGTCGTCACCAACGGGAAGCCATCGGCCAGGTCGAAGCGCATCTGGTGCCCAAACACACTGAGAGTGCCTGTGCCTGTGCGATCCCCCTTGCGAGTGCCGTGATGGCGAATTCTGTCCAGCAGTTCGAGGTATTGCTTCATGTCCGGGGTATCTCCTAGCGAGCCTGGTCCTGATGGGCTTTGTCCTGGTACACCTGGTCCGAACCCACAAAGCGATTGCGGGCCAGACCCCAAGCCACCAGTGCGAGACCGACTGCCACCATGGGGAGACTGAGCAGTTGACCGCGGGTCATCCAGCCCAGCAGGTCAAAGCCGATATGGGCGTCCGGTTCGCGGAAGAATTCAACCGCAAAGCGGGCTGTTCCGTAGAGCGCCAGAAACAAACCGCTCACCACACCGATGGGTCGCGGTTTGCGACTGAACAGGAACAGGACCACAAACAGCACCAGCCCCTCCAGCACAGCCTGGTACAGCTGTGACGGATGGCGCAGCAGCTGCTCTGGGTCGCGGGGGAACACCATCCCCAGCGGCGAATCCGTAACCCGCCCCCACAGCTCCTGGCCGATAAAGTTACCGATGCGCCCCAGCCCCAAACCGATGGGTACCAAAGGTGCAACAAAGTCGCTGATGGCCAGCAGTGGCTGCCCTTCACGACGAGCAAAGAACCACAGGGCAACTATGACCCCCAGCAAACCACCATGAAAGGACATGCCGCCTTCCCAGAGTCGAATTAACCACAATGGGTCCGCCAGCCAGCGGTCAAAGTTGTAGAACAGCACATAGCCACACCGACCCCCGATGATGACACCGAGGGCGGCATGGACTACCAGACTTTCTACCCTCAAGCGCCGCACCGGCGACCAGGCTCGCCCGCTGCGCTTCAGCGCCAACAACCAGGCAGCGGCGAAGCCGAACAGGTACATAAGGCCATACCAATGCACGGCCACAGGACCAATGGCGATGGCGACAGGGTCGATCTGGGGGTAACTCAAAGCCATGTCGTATTACCGAGGCGGGAGCGAAATGAGAGCTAGCAGACAGCGAGCATGGTACCAGAAACAGACTCGCTGCCAGCGACTAACAGAGAGAAGCTTGCAAACGCCCTGATTCAATACCCTTGCCGTGAAAGTGATATGACGAGATACGGGCTAAGCAGCATACTGGATAACCCTGCCCTTCAGCCCTCATCTCTCAGCGTTATGACAGGCCAACCCCGCTCTGCTGCTGTGGCTGCCAAGCGCTCATCAGGGTCCACAGCGACAGGATTATCGACCACCTCCAGGAGCGGCAAATCATTGATGGAGTCACTGTAAAAATAGCTGCCGGCCAGCTCTTCACCACTGTCAACCAGCCACTCCTTGAGGCGAATCACCTTGCCCTCCTGGTAAGTGGGCACACCGTCCACGGCACCGGTGTAACGGCCATCGCGCTCCACCAGCTCGGTGGCCAGAAGGTCTGCGATGCCCAGCCGCTGGCAGATGGGCTCGACAATAAAACGGTTGGTAGAGGTAATCACCATCAGGCGATGGCCGCGCTGGCGGTGGCTCTCAACCAGCGCAACAGCGCGGGGCAGCCACAGCGGCTCAATGACTTCAGCCATAAAGGCACGATGCAGGTCATCCAGCTCTTCCCGCGACAGACGAGCGAGAGGCTCCAGGGCAAAAGCCAGGTATTCACCGATATCGAGGCGACCGTGCTGGTAATCCTGATAAAATTTCTCGTTCATGGCCCGGTAGACCTCGCCGTCCACCTTACCGCGATCAGCCAGGAACTCTCCCCAGCCGTGGTCGCTGTCGCCAGCTATCAGGGTGTTGTCGAGATCAAAAATCGCCAGGGTCATGGAAGAGCCATCCGCGCTGCCTATATCCTATTTAGGGCCTGTTAACACTACTTGAGTAGTCGGCGTTGTGCCTGAACAAGCGCCAATCAAGGCGCGACGAGCGTAGTCTGGTCACTCCAAATGAGTGAGGAGCAACGCAGAGTGGCGCTTGTTCAGGCACAACCCGCAGGGCTGGGGCCACTTTCCCGCCCAGCTTCGTTGTCAGTCGTTCATATAAGCCCACTATATATATCTCCTTCCGCCTCGCTGGTCGAAAAAATGGCCTCCAGCGACGACTACTCAAGTAGTGTTAACAGGCCCTAGAGAGGCCGCGAGGATAGCGGCTTGAGCACCGTAGTACAATTGTTGCGAGCCAACCCCTGCTCATCTTGCATTGCTGGCCCCCACTAAATTGTGGAACAATAACCCAACAGAACGCGGAGCAGATGCCCAAGTGATTGATAGAGAGGGATTTAGACCAAATGTCGGCATCGTGCTGTGTAACGGCGCGGGGCAGCTGCTGTGGGCCAAACGCGCCGGACAGAATGCCTGGCAGTTTCCCCAGGGGGGCATCAATCGCGGTGAATCGCCGGAGGATGCCCTCTACCGCGAGCTGTTCGAAGAAGTCGGCCTTGGGCGCGACGACGTGCGGCTGCTGGCCCAGACCCGCGGCTGGCTGCGCTACCGTCTGCCCAGGCGCTTTGTGCGCCGCAATTCTCACCCGGTGTGTATCGGCCAGAAGCAGAAGTGGTTTTTGCTGCAGCTCACCGCTGATCCGGCCATTATCCGCTTTGATTGTGGCGACAAGCCGGAGTTCGACAGTTGGCGCTGGGTCAACTACTGGTTTCCGGTAGGGCAGATCGTAGATTTCAAACGTGAAGTCTACCGCCGTGCCCTCAAAGAGCTTGCTAACGTTCATACAGAGATCGAGCGCAGTCTGCACAGGCCCACATCATGACCATGCTCGACTCACTGCGCAGCATCGTCCAGGAGGTAAACTCCGTCAAGGACTTTGCCCAAGTGCTACAAATCATCGTGCAGCGGGTGCGAAAAACCACCGATACAGGGGTGTGTTCTGTATACCTGCACGATTCATCCTGCGACAAATATATCCTTGCCGCCACTGAAGGCCTCAACCCCCAAGCCGTAGGGCAAATCCGCCTGGGTGCCAACGAGGGGCTGGTGGGGCTGGTCGCAGCCAAAGCGGAACCCGTCAACCTTGACGATGCGGAGTCCCACCCCAACTTTATCTATTTTCCGGAAAGCAGCGAGGAGCGCTTCCGCTCCTTCCTCGGGGTCCCCATCATTCACCACGGCCTTGTGCTGGGAGTGCTGGTGGTACAACAGGCCGAGCAGCGTCGCTTTGACGAGAGCGAGGAAGCTTTCCTGGTCACGGTGTCCGCCCAGCTAGCGGGAGTGATCGCTCACGCCAATGCCACTGGCGACCTGGCACGCCAGCTGACACCAGAACTTGCCCACAGCAACAGCCAGCGTATTTTCAGAGGGGTGCCCAGTGTCCCCGGTATCAGTATCGGGACAGCGGTACTGATAACCGCTCCCGCCGACCTCTATGCAGTACCCCATCGCCCGGCCGCTGACATCGACCATGAACTGGCACTGTTCGCGCATGCACTTGAGCAGGCTAAACAAGACTTGCGAGCTGTACATGCTGAACTCTCCGACCGCCTCAACCAAGAAGAGCGGGCACTCTTTGAAGTGTACGTCAGCATGCTGGATGACACCTCCCTCGGCGGTGAAGTGACCGTCCTCATCCAGGCTGGGCTATCGGCGCAGACAGCCTGGAGCGAAGTGATCATTGAGCACATTCGCAACTTCAGTTCCATGGACGACCCTTATCTACGGGAGCGCGCTACCGACGTCCGCGACCTCGGGCGGCGAGTGCTGGGCTACCTCCAGCAATCCGAGGTGGAGGAACGGGAATATCCCGCCGACAGTGTTTTGCTGGGCGAGGAGCTGGCGGCTCCCAATCTGGCTGATGTCAGTGTCGAAAAAGTCGTCGCCATGGTATCTGCCAAAGGCTCGCGCAACTCGCACCTGGCGATTCTAGGCCGCGCCATGGGTATTCCCACCGTGATGGGTGCTATGGATCTACCCTGGCGGGAGCTGGAGGGCTGCCCTGTCATCGTCGATGGCCACCAAGGCGTGATTATCACCAACCCCACCCCGGCAGTGCTGAATTCCTACCGTGCGCAATACCACGAAGAGCAAGTGCTCGCCGAGGACCTGGAAAGACTGCGCGACGAGCCGAACCTCACTCTCGACGGTGTTCATATCAACCTGTGGGTGAACACCGGCCTGCGCCTCGACAGCCTGTTGTCACTGGATCGCGGTGCCGAAGGGGTCGGCTTATATCGCACCGAGATTCCTTTTTTTCTCCAGGAGCGCTTTCCCTCCGAGGATGAACAGCGCAAGGTCTACCGGGAACAGATCGAAATGTTCGCGCCCCGGCCTGTGACAATGCGCACCCTCGATATCGGTGGCGACAAGGCACTGCCCTACTTCCCCATTGAGGAAGCCAACCCTTTTCTAGGCTGGCGCGGCATCCGCATCAGCCTCGATCACCCGGAGATATTTTTGTTGCAACTGCGCGCCATCATGCGCGCCAGCGAAGGTTTCGACAACTTGCGCATCCTGCTGCCGATGATTTCCAATATTCCAGAACTGGAAGCAGCCCTGGAGCTGGTCAATCGAGTTTACAATGAGCTGACGGGTGAAGAGGGCTACCAGCTGCACCGGCCTCTGATCGGCGCCATGATCGAGGTGCCTGCAGCGGTCTACCAGGTGAGAGAAATTGCCCAGCGGGTGGATTTTTTGTCGGTGGGCTCCAACGACCTCACCCAGTATTTGCTGGCCGTAGACCGCAACAATCCCCGGGTAGCAGACCTTTATCACACTTACCACCCCGCTCTGTTACAGGCTCTCAAGCAAATTATCGACAACGCTAACGATATCGGCTGTCCGGTGAGTATCTGCGGCGAAATGGCCGGCGATCCGCTCGCTGCTCTCCTGCTGGTGGGACTTGGCTACCGGATATTATCCATGAGCGCCACCAATCTGTTACGAGTCAAAGCCATGCTGCGCCAGGTCACCATCGCGCAAGCGCAAGAGTTGGCCACTACCGCTCTCACTCTGCCAGATACCACTCAGATCCTTGAGTTTCTGGAAGGCGCTTTTACCGATCCTGACATCACTCGGCTGTACAGCCCCGGCACTACCCGCCTTTCCTGACGTCCTTTTGGCAAAACCCTCTTGGCGGGATGGAGGGTAGCCTGGGCGCAGGTGGCTATCCTGCCGATCTGTGCTGGCCGTCTAGCCGTCTATGTTGCTGAGGAGCGGGGAACCTTGTAGACGACAGGATCACCCACCCGCTCCCCCGCCACAAAACTCTGCTCGGCGAACAACATTTGCCCGCTGCTATCCACCAGCAGCACGGTAGTACAACGGGTACCATAGTCATCGCTGACAATGAAGGGCGATGACAGTACCCGCTCCGTCTCAAGGCCAACCCCGGTAACCGGCAAGCTGCGGTCATCGAAGGGTGTGCGGTCGGCTAGCACCGCCAGCAACTCTTCCAGCGCAAAGTCGTCGGCATGTAGCAGATGCTGCAGTTTGAGCCGGACCAACTCCGCTTTTGGCCAAGGCGTATTGAGCAGATGGTTGCTGAGGGTGTGAATACCAGGCGCAACAACCTGGTGGCCAACCCGGCGATTGGAAGCCCAGGTCAGGGTATCAGCATCCCCCGCCAGCAGATTGAAACCACCGTACTCAGCACCCCGGGCACCAAGGCCGGCGGCGAAAGCGACAGGGGATTCACTGCCACTCACAAAGTCTACGGGCAACACCCCCCGCGAGCGCATACCGGGTACCGGACTGCCTTCCCGGTAGTTGGTCACCGCCGCCCAGCGGCCGCGCTCGCCCACCGCCAGCCAGGTGCCGCCGGCACTTTCATCCCTACCCGCCAGCAGACCGGGCACATCAGGCCACCAATGGGCAGGTGTGGTGGGGCGGCCGTAGAACTCGTCCCGGTTGGCCACCAGCACCAACGGATAGCGAGGGTGAGTTTGCCAAGCAAAAACGATCAGGCACATGGCATGTGGCCCGTTACGACTCCTCGGCCACCTCCCGGTAGCCATCGGCGTCCAGCAGTTCATCCAGTTCGCTGGGATCAGACATCCGCACCTTGTAGAACCAACCGTCGCCATAGGGAGAGTTGTTGACGGTTTCCGGCTCGTCTTCCAACGCCTCATTGACGGCAATGACTTCCCCTGACACCGGCGCATAGATATCGGACGCTGCTTTGACGGACTCCACCACGGCAGATTCCTCGCCGACGCTCAACACTCTTCCCACCTCAGGTAATTCGACATAGACCACATCGCCAAGACTATCCTGTGCGTGGTCGGTGATACCGATGGTGGCGATGCCATCACCTTCGTTGCGAACCCATTCGTGGGTGTCGAGATAACGCAGTTCCTGTGGCAGTTCGCTCATTTTTTTGCTCCGTTCCATAAGTATTGATGTCAGTTTGCGTGCGAGGAATTAAAGGTGAATTGCACATGGAATAGCGAGGCCCGAGATCTGCGACCTGGCTCAACAGCCTGCGACTCCAAGGGCAATGCAACTCTCAGCAGCCGCAAGTCTAGTCCAGCGGCTGCACAACTGCCTGCCCGCGGCGGACGAAAGAGGGTTTTACCAATTTAACCGGTACAGTCTTGCCGCGAATCTCCACTTGTGCCGTAGCGCCAAACGCTACTGGCACCCGGGCTAGCGCAATGGCGTGGCCGAGAGTTGGCGAAAAAGTGCCGCTAGTAATTTCACCGCTGTTAGCGGCACCGTCACTGGTTACCATCTGGTGACTGCGCAACACGCCGCGCTCGGTCATTACCAGGCCTACCAGCTTGGTAGGCACTCCCTCTGCGCGCTGCTGCTCGAGAGCTTGGCGACCAATAAAGTCACGCTCCACAGGCTCCCAGGCGATGGTCCAGCCGAGATTGGCTTCCAGCGGCGAGGTGTTTTCGTCCATATCATTGCCGTAAAGATTCATTCCAGCCTCCAGGCGCAAGGTGTCGCGGGCACCCAGCCCAATGGGGCTGACCCCAGCTGCCAACAGTGCATCCCAGAGAGCGGGCAACTGGTCGTTGGGCACCATCAGCTCCAGACCATCCTCGCCGGTATAACCGGTGCGAGCGATAAAGCGCTCGCCCACAGCTGTGCCAGAAAAAGGTTTGAGCCCCTCAATGGCAACGGCGGCCTCTGGCACTACCTGCCGGCACAGAGCAATGGCCTCAGGGCCCTGCACAGCGAGAATGCCGAGATCGGCGCGGAGGGCGATGGTTACTTCGAGATTTGTAGTGGCGAAATCTTCGGCCCGGGCGGCCATCCAGGCCAGGTCCTTCTCTCTGTTGCCAGCGTTGACCACCAGCCGATAACTACCATCCTCAAGCAGATAAACAATAAGGTCGTCGATAACCCCACCCTGAGGATTGAGCAAGGCCGAATACAGCGCTTTGCCAGGCTCCTTGAGCCTGTCCACGTCGTTAGCCAGCAAGTGACGCAGAAAGGCGCGGGCACCGGCGCCGCTCACATCCACAATCCCCATATGGCTGACATCAAACACCCCGGCATGCTGACGTACCCGGTGGTGCTCGTCGATCTGCGACCCATAGTGAAGAGGCATGTCCCAACCGCCAAAATCGACGATTTTAGCGCCGAGGGAGAGGTGGTAGTCGTAGAGGGGGGTGCGGTATCCCATGGTAGCTCTCAAAAAAGCGGTAAAAGATAAGAAAGGCCGGATTCTACTCCCCAGCCGCCGGAGCCGAAAGCCCCCGTGCCAAAGATGGGAATAGCCCTGTCAGAGCCCCATGGCCTGACGGATCAGCCGGTTCTTCATCGGCCCCAGGCGATCGAGCAAGTTCATACCGTCATTGCGCAGCAGTCGCACTACGGGCGGACCAGCATCAAACAGGCGCTTGAAGCCCTCCATGGCTGCCATCATCGCCAGATTGGCTGGCTTGCGGCGGCGCTGATAGCGCTCCAGAGCCGACAGGTGGCCCAAGGGCAGGCCGCGTTCCAGAGCACGCCCCAGCTCTTCCGCCAATACCGACGCATCGGCAAAGCCAAGATTCACCCCCTGCCCCGCCAGGGGGTGAATGGTGTGGGCCGCATCCCCCACCAAAGCGACACCGGGCTGCACATAGTTCACTGCATGGCGCTGGCGCAGCGGCAGAAGGAAGCGCCGCGATATCGATACGATCGACCCCAAGCTGTATTCTCCCGCCTGTGTCAGCTCGCGGCAAAAAGCTTCCTCGTCACAGGCCATCAACCGCTCCGCCTCTTCGTGGTTCAATGACCAGACAATAGACACAAAACGGCAGTCGCCCTCAGCGGTGCGCAACGGCAGGAAAGCCAGCGGGCCGTAATCTGTAAACCACTGGCGGGCGACAAAATTGTGGTCGAGCTCCCCACTCACAGTGGCGACAATGGCACTGTGGCCGTAATCCCAGGCACGCAGCTCAAAATCACAGCGCTCGCGAACTAGCGAGTTGCCCCCATCGGCGGCAATTACCAGGGGCGCGGTCAGTTCGCTGCCATCCGCCAGGGAGAGCAGCAAGCTGTCACCACCGTCAAGACGCCGAACATCGGCGATGGCACTGTAGATAAAGCGGACATTGTCCATCGACTCGATGGTCTTGTGCAGGGGCCCCAGCAGAGCCGAATTCTCCACGATATGTCCCAAATCCGGCCGGTGGATTTCGGTGCAATCGAAGTGGATGGCACCGGTGCCAGCGCTGTCCCGCACTTCCATACGATAATAGGGGCAGGCACGGGCAGCCAGCGCATCGCTCCACACGCCAGCCTCCGCCAGCCGCGCCCGAGCAGACTCGGCGATAGCCACCACTCGGGGGTCGAACTGTGCGCCCCCAAAGTTATCACTGAAGGGGCGGGCCTCTACCACAGCGATATCCAGCGCCCGAAAAGCGGGGTGCTGACCCAGAAAAACTGCCAGCGCAGCCCCCACCAAGCCACCACCAGCGATCAGGACGTCGACGCGATCAGGGGCGTTCATGGCAGAGCTCCTTCACCAGCAAAGCGCGGCAGTCGCGCGGCACGGACGGCGAGACCCGCTCCAAAGCGGGCGAACTCGGTTCTCAGCGCTGGCACCAGATCGAGAGTGATCAGGCCAATGCTGCGCAGAGCAGGCAAAGCACCACCTGTGGCGAAAGTCCTCGGTAAACTGTCACTAAACAGGATCGTCTGCCACTGGTCACCCTCCTGACCAGACAGATAATCCTCTAGCACTGCCAAATCACCTGGCGCAAGGTCGCGCCGCCATCCAGCAACCACAGCCTCCACCAGCCGCGCCACGTCCCGCAGGGCCAGGTTGAAACCCTGCCCCGCCACGGGGTGCAAAAAGTGGGCGGCATTGCCCACCACCGCCAGATAGCGACGTACCTGCTCCTCGGCCACAGACAAGCGGAGAGAGTAAGTGGAACACTGGCCACGGCGTACGAAAGTGCCGGCACGATAACCGAAGCGCTCCTGCAAGGCGGCGAGAAACACTTCCTCCGGCGCACTGGCCAGCTCCTGAGCCTGGGTCGGCGGCAGGGTCCACACCAGTGCCGCTCGATGCTCGCCGCCCGCATCGGGCAGAGGCAACAGTGCCAAGGGGCCCTGGTCGGTAAAACGCTCGTAGGCCACGCCAGCGTGGGGGCGCTCCAGACCGATATTGGCAATCAGTGCCGACTGGCCATAATCGGTAACCCGGGTATGAATGCCCAGTTGCTCCAGGGTAGTCGAACCGGCTCCTTCCGCCACCACCGCCAGGCTCGCCAGGCAGCGCTGGTCGCCGCTCTCAATCACCATCCCTTTGGCATCGGGAACCAACCGCTCCACTCGCAAGGGGGCGACTATGCGGATAGCAGGACAGTTGCTGACAGCCGCCATCAGCACCTGACCGAGCACTCGGTTCTCTACGACGAAACCGAGTCCCTCCAACCCTTGTTCGGCGGCCTCCAGGCGCGTGATCCCCGGCTTGCCTCGATCCGAGACATGGACAGTGGTGATGGGAGCAACCAGTGAAGCCAGCCGCGCCCATACACCGATATGCTCGAACACCGCACGGCTACTCTCGGAAACCGCCGTGCAACGCGCGTCAAAACTGGGCTGCTCAAGATCGCCGGCAAGGGAAAAGGCATGCGCCTCAATCACCACCACACTCAGCTCAGGGCAGCTGCGGGCCAGCAGCAACGCCAGGCTCAGCCCTACCATGCCGCCACCAATAATGGCAACATCGGTACGCTCGGGCAGAGTTGCAGGGTCCAGTGTCATAGCGCTCTTATCTGTAGTTTCAACTGGCCATCAACGCCTGGATATCGTCGATGGATTTGGGTACCTCACTGGTGAGGATTTCGGTCCCCCTGTTGGTAATGGCGACGTTATCCTCGATACGGATGCCGATACCGCGCCACTTTTCCGCCACGTTGGCATTGTCCGGCGCGACATACAGCCCCGGCTCGACCGTCATTACCATGCCGGGCTCCAGCAGTCGCCACTGGTGATCCACCTTGTAGTCGCCGGCATCGTGAACGTCCATGCCCAGCCAATGGCCAGCGCGGTGCATGTAAAAGTCGCGATAGGCGCCTGCTTCGATCAAATCTGCCACCTTGCCTTTAAGCAGGCCGGCGTCTACCAACCCTTCAGTAATTACCTGTACTGTAGCGTCGTGGGGCTCATTCCAGTGATTGCCCGCGCGCACGGCGTCGATAGCGGCATACTGGGCCTCCAGCACAATGTTGTAGAGCACCTTTTGCTCGGGAGAAAAGCGGCCATTGACGGGAAAGGTGCGGGTAATATCGGAAGCATAGCCCTGATATTCACACCCGGCGTCGATCAGTACCAGGTCGCCATCGTTCAACACCGCCCGGTTTTCGATGTAGTGCAGGATGCAGCCGTTGGCACCACCGCCGACGATGGAGCTGTAGGCGGGAAACTCGGCGCCCGCCATGGCGAACTCGTGCTCAATCTCCGCTTGCAGCTGATACTCGAACAGACCTGGCTTGCACACCTCCATCGCCCGGCAGTGAGCGCGAGCGGCGATCTTGCCGGAGCGAGCCATCACCTTCAGCTCGGCGGCACTCTTGAACAGGCGCATTTCGTGCACCAGGTGGTCGAGATCGACAAACTCCGCCGGCGGAATGGCCCCGGCCCGCGCCCGAGCGCGAATGGTATTGACCCACTCCATCAACTGGCGATCAAAATCGGGTTCTTTGCCCACACAATAGTAGACTCGCTCACGACCCTCGATCAGGCCTGGCAGAATCTCGTCGATATCCCCTATTGGGAAAGCATCATCAGCACCGTAGTGATCCACCACCCCTTGCGGCCCGGCGCGATAGCCATCCCAGATTTCGCGGGCGGGGTCGCGATCGCGGCAAAACAGGATGAACTGGCCCTGGCGACGGCCGGGGATCAGTGCCAGCACCGCTTCCGGCTCGTTAAAACCGGTAAGGTAGTAAAAATCGCTGTTTTGACGGTAACGATACTCGGTGTCGTTGCTGCGTATGCGCTCCGGCGCCGCAGCGATGATGGCGATGCTATTGGGAACCATCAGCGACATCAGATCGCGGCGGCGGCGGGCAAACTCATTGGGTTTAATCAGGTTGCTCATGCTGTGTCATCACTACTCGACAAAGGAAAAATTCAATGCAGGGTGGTGGAGCCGGGCACCGTGGGTGACGGCATGGCGAGATCTTCCGGCGCCGCCAGCTCGGCAAAAATCATGATGGCTGTCACCCGGACAAATTCCGCCAGTTCGGCAAAATCCACCTCATCGCTGTTGTCGCCCTCGCCGTCGAAGTCTGCTTGGGAAATGGCCACCAAATCACCGAGCGCCTGGGTGGCGTCTTCCGACAAAGGGGAGTCCCCAGCCAGGCCTGCATCAACAAGGCCATCGAGAAAGCCCTGGGTCCACTCAGACAAGGCGGACACTCGCTCCACAAGAGGCGCCTCGTCGTCGGGCAGCAAGGGAGAAAAGGCGTAGTCGCTGTCGCGAAGGGCTGCGAGGGTCAGCTGGTAGAGGCTGGTGAGTTCCGCCAGGGCATTATCGATCAGCTCCTCATCGCTCACCAGGCTCTGTACCAGCGCCGTGCGAATACTGCCCCCGGCAAGGCGTTCACCGCCAGCCAGGCGGCCGCACAAGAGACCGTGCAGCTCGGCAGCGGACTCCTCGAAATCCTCCACCGCCAACAATTTGGTGAGTTCGTCGAATGTCATGGCAGTCACCTGTAGCAAAGCGCCCATACTACCACCCGGGGGGTAGGAAGATCATCAAAGCCTGAGACTGCAGGGTGGAACCCCACCATGTTGGTGAACAGAGCCTGGAGAGCGGTGCTTCGTACACCGGCTCTGTCCGGGAGCAGCGGGTTCGAGACACGCTGTAAATACTTCCCTGTAGCTCGTTCAGCGCCGTCCCTGGCGCTGACGGTCTCGAACCCGCTGCTCCCGGACAGAGCCTCACACCGCAGATACTCGGCAAGAATCTTTTTATATCAGGAACGGACTCCATCAGTTGGCAGGTAAGTAGGTCTTGGGGTGGGGGAAAGGCTTTCAAGACCGTCATCGGCAGGGACAGCCGATGGCGAGCCTCCATGGATGGATTCACGGCGTGTCTTGAAAGCCTTTCCCCCACCCCAAGACCGGACGACAAAGTACTAAAACATCTATCCCAACCAACCCTCAAAACACAGCCGGTTGCATTCCCACACCATCCCTGCCTAGAATGAACACAACTCTCGGGGCGCCCCCCTGTTCCAACTGGAACACCGGGCTGAGATGCCGCAAGGCAGACCCGCTGAACCTGATCCGACTAGTATCGGCGTAGGGAAGAGCCAGACACCTGCCTGTGTGTTTCTCTTTATTTCTCTACTCTTTGCTGGTCGGGACAACCCCCCAACTTGGCCACAAGGAGTTGAAGTATGTCCCGACAGACCATCACCCGCGAACCGCTGCCCGCGAGCCGCAAGGTCTACCTGCCCCACCCCCAGCTGGACGACATCCGCGTACCGATGCGCGAAATCGCCCTCACCAATGGTGACAAAGCCTGTCTCTACGACACCTCTGGGCCCTACACTGATCCTACCGTCGACATTGACGTGAGGCGTGGCCTGCCTGAGTTGCGCACCGCCTGGATCGAAGCTCGCAGCGACAGCGAACTGTACCGCGGGCGCGAAGTCAGACCCTCTGACGACGGTGTGCAAGGCATCGCTCCCCTGTTCAACCCGGCACTTCAACGCCAGCCCCGGCGCGCCCTGGGTGGCGGCAATGTCAGCCAGATGCACTATGCCCGACGCGGCATCATCACCCCCGAAATGGAATACATCGCCCTGCGCGAAAACCAGGGCCGAGCGGCTCTTGCAGCCACCTCAGCGAATACGGAACGCAACCGCCGCCTGCGCGGCAACCCCATGGGCGCATGCATCCCCGACCTTATCACTCCCGAGTTTGTGCGCCGCGAGGTAGCCGAAGGCCGGGCCATTATTCCCGCCAACATCAACCACCCCGAGCTGGAGCCGATGATTATTGGCCGTAACTTCCTGGTGAAGGTGAACGCCAATATCGGCAACTCGGCCCTGGGATCATCCATCGAAGAGGAGGTGGACAAGCTGGTATGGGCCATCCGCTGGGGAGCCGACACGGTAATGGATCTCTCCACCGGCAAAAATATTCACAGCACCCGCGACCATATCCTGCGCAACTCCCCGGTCCCCATTGGCACAGTGCCGATTTACCAGGCGCTGGAAAAAGTCGGCGGCATCGCTGAAGACCTGACCTGGGAGGTTTTCCGCGACACCCTCATAGAGCAGGCCGAACAAGGTGTGGACTATTTCACCATCCATGCCGGGGTGCGGCTGCCTTTCGTGCCAATGACCGTCGACCGCCTCACCGGCATCGTATCCCGGGGCGGTTCCATCATGGCCAAGTGGTGCATCGCCCACCACCGGGAAAGCTTTCTCTACACCCACTTTGAAGACATCTGCGAGATCATGAAAGCCTACGATGTCAGCTTTTCCCTCGGCGATGGTCTGCGCCCCGGCTCCCTCGCTGATGCCAATGACGAAGCCCAATTCGCGGAGCTGAAGACCCTCGGTGAGCTGACGCAGATCGCCTGGAAGCACGATGTGCAGACCATGATCGAGGGTCCTGGTCACGTGCCCATGCACATGATTCAGGAAAACATGGACAAACAGCTGGAGTACTGCCACGAAGCCCCGTTCTACACGCTCGGGCCACTCACCACCGATATTGCACCGGGCTACGACCACATCACCAGTGGCATTGGCGCCGCCATGATCGGCTGGTTCGGCTGCGCCATGCTGTGCTACGTCACACCCAAAGAACACCTGGGGTTGCCCAATCGCGACGATGTTAAAGAGGGCCTGATCGCCTATACCATTGCCGCCCACGCCGCCAATGTGGCCAAAGGTCATCCCGGTGCCCGCTACCGGGATGATCTGTTGTCGCAGGCGCGGTTTGAATTCCGCTGGGAGGACCAGTTCAACCTCGCCCTCGATCCCGACACGGCTCGAGAGTTTCACGATGAGACTTTGCCCAAGGAGAGCGCCAAGGTAGCTCATTTCTGTTCCATGTGCGGGCCCAAGTTCTGCTCCATGAAGATCACCCAGGAAGTGCGGGACT
>Ga0265293_10005370_pt1 | contig 21454 bp, 17 predicted proteins | sample Munlanlewell138R_FD_192505 | JGI IMG/M metagenome (GOLD analysis project Ga0265293, IMG submission 192505) | Leachate microbial communities from a municipal landfill in Southern Ontario, Canada - Leachate well 138R | ecosystem: Engineered > Solid waste > Landfill > Unclassified | place: Canada... | reverse complement strand
TATTTCTTCAAAACCCGCTCCCGATGCCAACAATCCTAAAATGTATTGCACCGAGAGACGCGTTCCTTTAATCACTGGTTTACCGGCTAAAACTTTGGGATTGATTTCTATCCTGTTGAGAAGTTTTCCTTGTTCCATGATATCATTATTCTTTTTACGTCAATTACTTATTCCTCTTCCGTTTAACCTATTTTTTTTAAACAATTCAAAAGTACACTTTTTTAATAATCTGCAAACAAGAAGAGTATTTGCATTAACTCAAAAAGCCTCCCCGCATTTCACAGAGAGGCTTTTGCAATTGAATAACCTCAGCCACACCGTGAATTCCTTCAGGCAGAAGTCCTGCCCTTTAAATCATGGTGTTTTATGCTTAGGCATGATTCACGGCGTGGCTTGCCCCGAAAGTATCCTCAGCCACACCGTGAATTCCATCGGGCAGAAGTGCTATTTTTTAGAATAGTGTTTTATGTTTAGACATGATTCACGGTGTGGCTGGCTACGAGCTACTGCACCACCAGCTTTCCAACGGTTTGCCATCCTCGTTGTGTGAATCAAAAATCCTGAAGAAATACCATCCACGTTTTATTGAAAATCGAAAAGCTGAAGCCCCTTAATAAATCTAAAATCCTTACTGTTGTATGTAAATAGTTCAAGCTGTGTAATTATAGAAGTTGCCGCTATTAAACTATCAGCAATAGCTAAACCATGACTTAGACGGTAGGAAAGGATGAGCTTGATCGCTTTTTCGGAAATCTTATCATTCAAAAACAACAATCCAAACCGTTTTACGAATTTATCTATTAAAACGATTTCAGTTTTGTTGGATGCACCCAGCAACAATTCCATTTTTGTTATAGCTGAAATGACAACGTTATCTAACGAGATTCGGTTATCGATGATGTTTTTGGTACTTTGATGCCGAATCTGATTTTTATCGAAATAATCAATCAAAACGTCGGTATCACAAATAATCAGCTCCTTTGCCATGCTAGCGCTCTAAGATTCGAAGCATTAAGGTTTTTCCCGGTGAAGATATCGCTCAGCATGTTCAAATCAACTGAGCCATCTCCTGGGACCCATTCCACGCCATTAATGATGGATTTCTCTCCTTTTTTGGAAGGGAGCCTGGCGATTTCAAAATCCAGGCTTTTGGCAAGATTTATTAAGGCTTGCAAAGTTTCCTGATTGTTGTATCTAATTATTAATTCTGGCATTGCTTTCTTGTTTAATGCAAAGTTACACTATTTTAAAAACTAAATTGATTGGCTCATTATTGTTGAAAAAAAAGTCTCCCCGCATGTTGCAGAGATGCTTTTGCTGCTGAATACCCTCAGCCACACCGTGAATTCCATCAGGCAGAAGTGCTGCTCTTTAAATATGGTGTTTTATGCTTAGGCATGATTCACGGCGTGGCTGGCTACGAGCTACTGCACTACCAGCTTTTCAACGGTTTGCCATCCTCACCTGATTACTCCGGGTAATTTATTTCTTTTGAAGGGGTTTGAGTAATAATATTCCTACTTTTGTTGTCACAACATTCTAAATTAATCTTTTATGAAAGGTGAATTTACAGTAATTATCGAAAAAGATTCGGAAGGGTATCTTGTGGCAAGTGTGCCTGAGTTGCCGGGATGTCATACCCAGGCAACCTCTTTTGATCAGTTGAACGAACGGATAAAGGAGGCTATCGAACTATGCATCCTTGAAAATGAGGGGGAAATTGACAGGAACCAATTCATAGGAATCCAGCGAATAGCCATTTAAACCAAATGAGCAGAACCTATCCTAAACTTACCGGAAAGCCATTAATAAAGATTCTGTCGGTTCATGGATTTGAAGTTTCCCGAATACATGGAAGTCATCATTTCCTCAAACATAACGATGGTCGAAGAACAGTTGTGCCGGTTCATGGTTCCGAAATGATCGGGCCGGGTTTGCTAAAAAAGATTTTGAGGGACGTCGATTTAGAAATCTCTCAGTTATAAACCTTGTTTTAGAGACATTCCTAAAAAAGACAATAAATAAAAAAACCTCCCCACATTTCGCCGGGGGGCTTTTGCAATTGAACAACCTCAGCCACACCGTGAATTCCTTCAGGCAGAAGTCCTGCCCTTTAAATCATGGTGTTTTATGCTTAGGCATGATTCACGGCGTGGCTTGCCCGTTGGCTGGCTACGCACTACTTCACCACCAGCTTCTCAACGGTTTGCCATCCTCGTTGTGTAATTTTTAAAAATTGGATTCCTTTTGGGTGGGTGGTGAGGTTGATAGCGAAATCGTACGATTGATTGTTTCCTGTGCCGATGATGTAGCCGCAAAAATATTACATACAGCTTTGATTGAAAATAATTGTATTAAATTTGCAGGAGCATGCTGTTAAAAATCATACAATTTTATAATATATGGAAACCGCATTAATAAAACTAACTGCACCAGGCACCATGAAATTGCTGAAAGAACTGGAGGCCATGAAATTGCTACTCATATTGAAAACCGAACATTCGGAGGAGCTTCATTTATCTGAAAAATATGCCGGTAAGCTTCCATTGCAAGTAGCGGAAAAATTGCAAGATCATATCGAAAATAGCCGTAACGAATGGAACAACAATATTTGATTGACAGCAATACGGTAATAGATTATCTTGCCGGAAAGATACCTGAAAATGGGATGAGATTGTTAAATCAAATTGTTAACCAAACACCGAACGTGTCGGTGATTACAAAAATTGAAGTCTTAGGTTTTGATTGTGATAAAGCAAGCGAAAGGCTGTTGACAGATTTTTTCAACGACTCAAACATTATTGGTCTCAATGATGAAATAGTTCAGGCAACTATCGATATCCGGAAACAGTCGAAAGTAAAAACGCCTGACGCAATCATTGCTGCAACAGCATTGATAACAGGATTGGGAATTGTTACCCGGAATACACGAGATTTTAACTCAATAAGTGGGCTGGAACTTATTAACCCTTATGATTTTTAACACTACTAAAAACCCTTTTTCCCCACGCCAAAGAACATACCTTATTTTGCAATAAAAAAACCTCCCTGCATTTCGCAAGGAGGCTTAGGGATTTGCTGGTGGGAAAATCTACTGCAACACCTGCTTTTTAACGGTTTGCCATCCTCGTTGTTTTATTTTCAGATAGTAGATTCCTTTCGGATGATTGCTGAGGTCGATGGTGAAAGCGTCGGCATGATTGTCGCCAGTGGCAACGATGGAACCGTGGGCATTTGAAACCTCCCACCCGAACCCTGACTGATCCGCCAGCTGGCGGACTGACTGGGTTGAAACCTGGAACACGCCCGATGACGGATTGGGATACACCGAAATGTTCATCGGTGATTCAACAGCGTCTTCCACACCGGTAATTTTCAACTCTTTCACCGAAGACAAACCATGATTGACAAAATATCCACCCTGCGGCATTTGGTCGTCATACACAACTTCCAGAGCAAATGCTTTTCCGGTTTCAGGATTTAAGATGCGGAAGTTCATCGGTTCGCCTTCCGTCAATCCGTCAATTTGTGAAGTTGTGGGGTCATCGCCAAAAGCGGTGAGCGCCAGGTTTTGATTTTGGAATATAGCGGCGCCACAGCATGAGCCGTGCTGGTTGTAGATGGTAATGATGCTTCCTTCGGCTATTCCGGAAATTGCTTGCGCAGGAATGGCGACGGTGTGGGTGAGTGGGGTTTTTATGACCCCATCCCCAGCCCTTCCCCTTGATGGGACGGGAGACCCACCGCGCAAGGCCACTGCACTGCTCCAAACATCAGAATTATCAGATTGATTATTCTTATCAATTTGATCTTCCGAAGCAGGTTCTTTCCTCCCTTCAGTTTGTTTTCCCGAAGCAGGTTCTTTTCTCTCCGCCAGTTGGCGGAAGTTAGCGGGGGTCTCACACACCGGAAACTCCACTTCCACATCATCATCTACCAAAACAAAATAAGCTTTGCCGGGGATAAGCGCTCCAAGTGTATTCACGCCAAACTGCGGCCAATACACACCCCAAGCGGCAACATCCTTCACAATTTGAAGATGGCCGATGAGCGGAGCAAACAAATCCTCCACATCATTATCGCAGGCGTTGAGCACGGGCAGGTAATTCCATCCTGCCGTAAGATTGGCCTTTAGATTATCCTGCATCTCGCCCGTGAAAGTTACCTGCTGCGCTGTTTCCATTTTTATCTGGTATCCCGCATGATCATCCCAGTTGCCGAGGGTGTTTACGCCGGCAGTAGGCCAATACATCCCATCAAAATTCTGGACAATCACCAGCTCCTCCTGTATGGGAGCAAAGATATTGGCAACAGCCGCATCATCGGGGATGATATAGCTTGATATTCCGCTCCAGCCTTCGGGGAGTTGAACAACGTGCACTGCACCGGTGGCTGTAACTTCGATAAGTTGGTTATAAACCAGGCTCCAGTGGCCGCGACTGTCGATGGCACGCACAAAGAGCCGATGCTCGCCGGGCGTTTGAACACCCAGGTTTACAACAAAACTCCGTTCGATGGCTGCACCCGGATTGGGAACCGAAACCGCTGTTCCATTTCCAACACCTGGATCATCATCAACAAAATATTCCAAACCAACAACGTAGGCAACATCTTCGGGCAGATAACTTTTTAGAAATGGCCTCACAAAAGTTTCGCTCCAGCGGCCATTTTCATCCTGCGAACGCACAAAAATATTGTGCAAGCCATCGGTATAATCATCCAATGGAATCAAGGCTTCAACTACCGGAAGTGGATTTTGCGTAAGCGGTAAAGAAATTGCTCCTCCTAAACCGGGATCTTCATCTATAAAATATTCCATTTTAGAAATATTTGGATCGGGATCCTTCACCAGTCTTGTTTTTAAAAAGGAGCGTGTCATGGTTTGAGTCCAGACACTCGAAGTATCCTTCACCCTGACAAAGAGCAAATGGTATCCATCTGTAAGTTCATCCATCGGAATCAGAAAGTTGAAGCCGCCCAGATTGCTGCTGTAGGCATACACGCCACTTGCATTCCCGTAGCCGGGATCTTCATCAAAGAAGTATTCCAGGGAATAAAGGGGCGGATAAACCGTGATGTAGTTCTCCTTCACCTCGGTATTGGTTCCTTCCATATTTGTAGCGGTTAGCGAAACCGTGTAGGTTCCGGGATTGCCATACGTATGCTGTGGATTTTGAATGTTGCTGCTGTTTCCATCGCCAAAATCCCAAAGCCATTCGGTGGGTTCACCGATATAGGTTTCATCGGTAAATTGAACCGTAAGTGGAACTGAGCCTTGTGTAATATCTGCCGAAAACTCAGCAATAATTGGTGGCTCTTCCACATCGAAGGATTCCGCCACGGTAATGCTCCAGCCTCCACTTTCGTCCATGGTGCGTACATAAAGTGTATGCTCGCCCCATTCCAAACCATCCAGGTTGGCATCAAATTGCTGCTCATGAATGCCATTGTTGGGATCGAACATTACCGGCTCAGCCATTCCCTGTCCGGGATCTTCATCAATAAAATATTCGGCTTTCACCAGTTGTTTTAGAGGATCAGCAGGATAATTGCCCATGATAAATGAGCGTTGCATCACGATGCTCCATTTTCCATTTTCATCCTGCGAGCGGACATACAAAGTATGCAAGCCAAAGGATAAATTTTCGAGCGGCAGATTTATCGCTACTTCCATTGGATTACCAGCACCAAAAGCAATAGGGCTTGCCTCTCCAAATCCCGGATCGCTGTCGAAGAAATATTCAAGATAAGTGATGTTTGGATTCGTATCTCCGGGCAAGCTTTGCTTGAGGAAGGTACGCGCCATGGTTTGACTCCAGGTGCCGTTTTCATTTTTCGACCTGGAATAAAAAGTATGCAAACCATCGGCCAGATGACCAATGGGCGCATTGAAACTAATCAAGACCTCCGCATCGCCATTTCCGTAAATGGCTGTGGCATTGCCGTAGCCCGGATCCTCATCATAGAAATATTCGGCCAGCCAGTTGCCCTGTCCGGGTTCATTGACCTGTATCAGGTTTTTCATGATTATTTCGTCAGAAACGATTCCATCAGAAACTATCAACGATACCGAATAAATCCCAGGATTTTGATAAATATGTGTTGGGTTTTGCACTTCACTTGTTCCTCCATCGCCAAAATCCCACCACCAGGTGCTGATATTTCCCTGCGACTGGTCGGTAAAAGCTACGATAAGCGGAGCTGTTCCCGTTACTGTTGATGAAGAAAATCCGGCAATCAATTCGATAGCAACAATATCTTCAACAAACCGGGGATTGATGGCATATTGCCCAAAGCCGTATTCGACTACTCCGGTGATGGATGAGAAGTTTTGACCCACAAAAGGTTCGAAATAAACATATTCGTCTTCAATCTGGCATTGGCCCGAACCATCGTCCACATACCATTCGCCATACTGGTTTACCAATTGGGTGGCCGCTAAATTTTGCACCTGCACCAGCCCGCCTTCCCAGGCTTCGGCTGACCAGGGAATAGTCAGTTGGCCGCTGGATGTTATTGCGGGAGCGGGCAATGCATTATTGTGGCTAAGGATGCTAATGCTCGGCGAATGAATTTCGGTAAACCCGTTGTATTCATCAACATTACCACTCACCACTACTTCGTCGCCGGCCTCCGGTTCGCCATCGGCATTAAAAACAAAGATTCCATTCCAGGGACCACCTTCGGGGCTCGAAATGTAGAATTCGTTGGGAGCCACGGCAGTTCCGGCGGCCGTTACAATACCCGAAACGGTAACTGTTTGTCCTACATACGGTGAGGGATAGGTGCTGTCGTTGCCGGGAATGTCGGTGTATTGAATATCGAAAATAGTAAGGGCATCCACATTAATGTAACCGGCCTTGGTTTCGGTATCGGAGGTATGCTCATTCGATACTGTTAACGATACGGTATAAGTTCCCGGGTTAAGATACGTATGCACGGGGTTTTGCTCGTTGCTGGTATTGCCATCGCCAAACTCCCAAAGCCAGGTGCTGATGTTTCCCTGGGACTGATCGGTAAAAGCTACGATAAGTGGAGCTGTTCCCGTTACCGTTGATGAAGAAAATCCGGCAATCAATTCGATAGCAACAATATCTTCAACAAACCGGGGATTGATGGCATATTTCCCAAAGCTGTATTCGACTACTCCGGTGATGGATGAGAAAGTTTGACCCACAAAAGGTTCGAAATAAACATATTCGTCTTCAATCTGGCATTGGCCCGAACCATCGTCCACATACCATTCGCCATACTGGTTTACCAATTGGGTGGCCGCTACATTTTGCACCTGCACCAGCCCGCCTTCCCAGGCTTCGGCTGACCAGGGAATAGTCAGTTGGCCGCTGGATATTATTGCGGGAGCGGGCAATGCATTGTTGTGGCTAAGGATGCTAATGCTCGGCGAATGAATTTCGGTAAACCCGTTGTATTCAGCAACATTACCACTCACCACTACTTCGTCGCCGGCCTCAGGTTCGCCATCGGCATTAAAAACAAAGATTCCATTCCAGGGACCACCTTCGGGACTTGAAATGTAGAATTCGTTGGGAGCCTCGGCAGTTCCGGCGGCCGTTACAATACCCGAAACGGTAACTGTTTGTCCTACATACGGTGAAGGATAGGTGCTGTCGTTGCCGGGAATGTCGGTGTATTGAATATCGAAAATAGTAATAGCCTCCACGGTGATGTAACCGGCCTTGGTTTCGGTATCGGAGGTAAGCTCATTGGATACTGTTAACGATACGGTATAAGTTCCCGGGTTAAGATACGTATGCACGGGGTTTTGCTCATTGCTGGTATTGCCATCGCCAAACTCCCAAAGCCAGTCGGTAATTTCGCCGGTCGAAAAATCACTAAATTCCACTTCAAGCGGTGCAATTCCCGCCAGCGGCAGCGCCATAAATTCGGCCTGCAAGTCGGAGATTGGCCAGGTGCCATCCACAAAGTTGGAAGTGTTTCCGCTAAGGGCAAAATTATTTAATGTGCCATTGTAGGCACGCGATTGGGTATTGTTATACAAAGTTGAAAGGCCCTGGTTGTTGCCCCCGGCGATGCCCTGATTAAAGTTGTAATAAGCCAGCAGCCCGGCTTCGCTGCCCGAGAGCTTGCTGTTTTTCACGGCGTTGATCTGGGCTTCACTGCGCGGATAATTCCAGATGCGCAATTCATCTATCAGGCCGGTAAAGGGGGTGTCGCCATAATGAAAGCCAATACCCATCCCAGGAGTATTTGAAATTGATGGTGTCTGGTTTGCAAATCCAGCTTCCTGACCATCAACAAAAATCGTAGAAGTGGATTCACCCACAACAAAAGCCAGGTGATGCCAGCCCTCTCCAATTTGTTGATCCGAAGAAACAACTTGATAAAGGGTAGCTTTTCCCCGACTAATCCCAAGCCAGGGATTATCATTGTCAAATTCCACAAGCGTAATGTAGGAAGCATGTAAAAGACCCTGGAAGTTAATCCAGCATTCGATGGTAAACTGCTGTGGGCAGGTGATATCAGGCACAGTTACGAAATCATTAACACCATCAAAATGCAAGGCATTGTTATTAGTAACGGGTAGGAAGCATTCATGCGCAGTCCACGAACAATCAGCACCTGCGTTGGGCTGCATATTGTTCATCCACGCGCCAAAACCATTGGGGCCTGAGTCGCTGGCAAAAGGAAATCCCGGACCATCGTTGAAATGCCAAAGCGCGTAGATTCCAGGTTCGATGCCTTCAAAAACTCCACACATATTTGCAGCAATTTCAGTTTCACTTCGGGCAAGATCCCAAACACGAATTTCGTCTATTTCACCATTAAAATAAGTATCAAAATCCGGTGTTCGCGAGCCGATGCCAAAATTGATGGCACTGGTGCATTGATTAACCAGACCTGAAGAAACTGCTTGCCCATTAATAAACAGGGTACAATTTCCTTCCTGTTTTACCATGGCTACATGTGTCCAGGTATGGGTTGGGATGAGCCCGGGTGCACTTTCAACACTTACCCAGGCACCATTGCCATATTCGCCATAGCTTAATGCTCCGTTGTTCTGGACAAACAACTGTGCACCGTCGTTAGCGCCGTACCAGTCGAATATCTCATGATCGGCAGTGATGCTGTATGGATTAATCCAGGCCTCCACCGTATAATCACCCTGGATAAAGGGAACATTGCCGGCCAGCAGGTAGTCGTCCTGACCATCGAAACGCAAGGCATAATCACCTGCTTGTATGGGTTCAGCAGGATGGGAGATGGCAAAACCCGAAATTTCCATCCCACCCCGGAAGGTCCCTAGGTAGGTCGAGTTTCCGCTAAGCGGATCGATGGTGCGCAGTTCGCCCTGTACGGCATCCTGGTTAAAAGCGGTCATGTGGCTCACATCCACATCAAAAGCCAGTTCTGTTACTTTTCCGGGTGTAACAGAAACAGGTGTGGCATTGCCGATGCCGGGGTCTTCGACCACATAGTACGCGAAATCCACAATGGGATTTTGTGCAATTCCGGCCAGCGACGAAAACAGGATGAATACTATGATTAGTATTTTTTTCATATTTTAAAATGTTTTGTCATTGACCCCATCCCCCACCTGCCGAAGAATCGGGACAGGCATTCCCCTGCAGGGGAAGGGAGTTCCCACGCACAAGCTACAGCAGTTGCCTGTGCGCGGAAGGTTCTCCCTCTCCAGGGGAGTTAGAGGGGGTCTGATTAATTTTGTGATTTAACTTTAATAATTACCGGTAAGCCGCTGGCTGCCGAGCCTGAAGTAGGCACGATGGCTTCGTAGATGTGGGGCACGGCCGGAAGTCCTGAAAGCACATAAGGCGAAGTGCCGCCAAAAGCTCCACAGTCGATGCCGTTTTCGCCGGCACCAATTGCTGGTGAGCCTTCTTTGAGCTGCCATTTGCCATCGGTGCTATAGCCGAGTGTTCCGCCGAAATCAGCAAACACCTCGTTGGGGTCGATATCACCTATATTTCCTATTCCCGGAGGCGGGGTTGTTTTAGCGGTAAGGTTGTATTCAAAGATGTTGCCCTCGTTTACCCTAAACCCAAAGCCTGGACTGTAATGGTGGATATTGTTTTTGACAATGGAGTTGTACACATTCACTTCACCTTTAACCACATTATTCGTAATTACTAATGTTGAAAGGCTGTGAAACTGTATTTTCCCTCCGATAATATTATTGGCAACAAGCACGTTGTTGGATGCCGGATCGTAGCTGTTGTATCCGCCTTTGATGTTGTTACAAACATTTTGAACGATGGATACATTGATCACCTCATTTTCTTCACCCACCTTTATTCCCGTACCATAGTTGGATATGCCATATACCCAGTTGCGGGCAAATATCACGTTGCTGCCGTTAATCTCTACGCTATCGTCAAATTCGCACCCATACACACGGCTGCCCGAGGCGGTGGAGTCGATAACAAAGGTTTCGAAGTTGGCTTCCAGGTTGCTCACCTGGGTAGAGTCGTTTTCGGTAAGAAAAAATCCGGGACCAATCATTACCAGAGGCTTGGTTAAAACACCCTCGCCATAGGTAAGGTTGGAGCCTTCCATGTAAAGTGTGTCGCCGGCTGAGGCGCCTGCCACAGCGGCTTCGAAGGTTGAGAAATCGGCATCAATTGCCGGGTTGTTGTTCACGCGCCAACTGGTGGCGTTAGCGGCTAAAAAGCCGAAGCAAAGCATAAGAACTGTAAACTTTTTCATTGGATATTAGATTTTAGTTATTGAATATGTTTGTTTAAAAAATTTGGATTATTAAAAAATTAGTGTTCCTTTTTATCTTTACTTAAATGGCTACTAAAGGCTTTTTCAAAAGCAGCCCATTCTGCCGGTGCGTTGTATTTCTTTTGGCAGGATTTAAAATGCAAATCAAACCGGATTTCCATTGTCCTGATTTCTTCGAGCAAGTTCATTTTTCCGATGGAATCGTTGCAGGCCAGTAGGCTTCTTATTTTATCACTTTTCTGCATTTGTAAGGCAGCAAGTTCACGGGCATCTTTCTCCATCGATGGCTCGCATCCTGTGGCTGCACCCATGAGTGCAACGAAAATAAGAGCTGTGATAAGCATGCGCTTTTCCATTTTTGAAATGTTTCCGACGAAAATACTTCAACTTCTAATCGGCGGGCGATGCAGCTTGTACGGATTTATAAATCTGTACAATAAAAAAACCGACAACAAACTGTTAGGCGCTGGGATTCAACACCTTTTCCAAAGTCTGGTTTTTATTGATCTCTTCCATGTTTTTTATAAAAACACTGGGTGTTACACCACTAATTTTTTTGAAAGCAGCGTTGAAAGTAGAGCGTGAGTGATAGCCAACCGATTCGGCGATGCCCTCGAGGGTCATGGTATGGTGCTGGTTTCGGGTGAACATCTTCTGTGCTTCACGGATGCGATAGCTGTTGAGGAAATTCGAAAAGTTCATCTTATACTTTTCGTTGATAATATGTGAGAGGTAGGAGGTGTTGGTTTTTAGTTCGGAAGCAAGCGCAGCCAGGGTGATTTGTTGTTGGGTGTAAATTTTTTGGGATTTCATCAAATGCTCAAGTTCACCCACGATGCGGTTTGTTTCTTCGTCGGGCACGCCCGGTTTCCATTCCTGCGCGTCGGCAGAAGCTAAAACGTTCTCCTCCTGCTTCATCAGTTCCAGGTTTTTTTCGACCAGCTTGCGGTTGGCTTTGGATTTTTGCATGTACAGCAGCCCGATGATCAGCGCCGAAATGGCCAATATTACTATCCCGCCAACCAAGGCAAGCAGCGTGATTTGTTTTTTTCGCAGCTCGGTTTTTTGCAGCGCATTGTCCTTGATGAGCATCTCGATGTGCTGCTGTTTTTTTTCAGTTTCGAAGCGCGCCTGCATCTCGGCGAGTTTTTCCTGACTTTGGGTAGTAAACACTGAATCTCTGATGGCAACAAACTTCCGGTAATCATCGAGTGCCGCCCGATAGTCGCCCATTTTGTCGAACAGCTTGCTACGTGCTTCGTATATTTTTTCAAGCACCAACCGTGCGTTGAGCGCTCGGGCAATAGCAAGGGCTTCGTCCAGATAAATTTTTGACTGCCGGAGCTGACCCTTTGCCTGATAAATCACACCCAGGCTGTGCAATGCGCCACTTACCGAAAGTTTAAGGCCGAGTTGCCGGTTGGTTGCAAGACCAGCTTTAACGAACTCTGCTGCTTTATCATATTCACCCTTGCGGTAATACACCATACCAATATTAATTTTGCGCACCGCCAGGTTTCCAAATCGGCCAAGCTCCTCAGCGATGGCAGCCGATTGGTTGTAAAGTATCAGCGCCGAATCCAAATCACCTGATTCCTGATAGGCATAGGCCAGGTTGTTCAGGTTTACCTCCATAGCGGCAGGGTCGTTGAGTTGCTGGCTAATTTGTATGGATTGCGTCAGGTAACGCTTGGCCAGGTCGTATTTCTGCCACAACGAATAGACGTTGGCAATGTTGTTAAGATCAATAGCCATCCATACAGGCTGGTTCATTTTTTTTGAAATCTCCAGGGCATGATTGTAATATTTCAGTGCTTGTTGGAAATCGCCCATATTTTTATAAATCAAACCCAGATTGCTCAATGCTGCCGAATACTCCTCCTCCCTGCCGGGAACGTTGCTTAAAGCAGCCGCCTGATTATTATAAAAAATAGCGCTGTCGGGGTTTCCCAGTTTGTGATGCACCTGCCCGATATTTACCAATACGGCAGGCAGATTTTCGTTGTCGCCGATGGAAAGCAGGAGTTTCATCGATTTTCGATACGCTTCGATCGCTTCTTCATAGCGGTCGATTTGATTCCAGACAAAAGCCATATCGTTGTAACCATTGGCGGCCATCAGCGGGTCGCCGGCTTGCTGATACGACTGCGCCGACTTGCCAAACCAACGGGCAGCTTCTTCAAAATCGTTGGCATACCACCAAGTGTCGCCGACAATAAACTCGGCGCGGCCTTTCTCAAAAAAATTGTCATCGGCAGTGGCCAAAAGTATTGCCTGATGCGCCAATGTGCGTGCGGCCACCAACGAATCTTCTACAAGAGCCTCGGCCAGGTGGTTGGCAAATTCAGGATTATCGGGATTTTGTGTGTAAAGCTTACGGAGACTATCGGAAGTGGTTTGCCCGAAAAGGCTTCCGCAAAGTAAGAGAATAAAAACAAAGACACTGCCTTTCAATGTATTAATCGAAAATAACTTCATCATCACTATTTCTTGATCCGTTTATCGAGCCACCAAAAATAATAATGTGATCTTACTGCGCAGAGATAATGCATAATTTATTGAAATTCTAAATAGTGTTTGCCGTTAGAATGATTAAAGGTGAGACCACTGCTACCTCGTTTTAAAAAATCAAGCATCCACTACTTTTTGTTTTTTTAGTTTTGGATGTAGAGATTTCTTTTTCTCCAAATATTCTATCAATTGTTCGTACGATAAATCCTTAATATCATTACTAATGTCATCACGAATTTTTCGTAATTCATCAACTGTCTTTTTTTCTGTTTCATTACGCCTGATTGCGAAAGCTGGAAAAGTTGTCAGCGGATATTGGCATGAGCAACCACTATTTGATCACCTACAATTATGCAAATTTGGATCGCGCCATTCCTGCTTTAACGGTTTGAAATTTGCTTAATTTTCTAAATCTGATTTGTTTGGAATTTTCTTTATGGATTTTTAAAAAACAAAACTTTGATTTTAAAAAACCCCAAAAACGCCGTTGGGCGTAATGTCGAGGTAGCGGTACCAGGTTTCGCCCATCAGGATGTTTACCAGCCAGCCAATAACGAGCATCGAAAATCCAAACTTAAAGGTATCGGTAAGGCTATACTGATCGGTTTCGTAAAGCAAAGCAGCGGGTTTGCTGTTGAAGGGCAGCATATATACATGTTCGATGAGAAAGGCTACCGGCAACGCCAGGCTGATAACGCTAAAACCAAAACGGTTGGCCACACCAATGGCGATGGGGATAAAAATCATGGTGCGCATGGTTTTGGATTGGAAAAAAAGCGCGCTGAAAGCCATAGCAAAAGTTAGCGAGAGGTACAGCACCCAAAACGGTGTGTTTTCGCCAAAGCCAAGTCCGTTAAAAATTGCGTTGACGGAAATAGAAGGCAAATCGGTAACTTTAAATCCTGCTCCCAGCGTGTAGGCACCTGCCGAGAAAAGCATCAGATGCCACGGAATATCCACGTCGTTCCATTTTAAAATTCCGATGCGCGGCAGCAAAGCAATGATGGCTCCGATAAAAGCAATAGCCGTTGGGCTGATGCCGTGGTACCTGTCGGTGGACCAAAAGGCCAGAATGGCAATAAAAAGCACACCCGATTTTATCTCCTGAAAATTCAATTTGCCCAGCTTATGCAATTCATCCCGTAGGCGCTTCATTCCGCCTTCGATTTGTGGGATGCGCTCTTCTTTTTTGAGCGGGAAGAATATGCGTGTAGCCACCAGATACCCGATAAACATCAGCAGTATGGCCACTACAAAGTTGGCTTTCATCCAGTCGGCAAAAAAGATGGTAGAACCGGTAGCTCCCGTGATAAGGGCAACGGCAAGCAGGTTGGCGCCCGAACCGGTCATAAAGCCGCTTGCGCCGATGTTGATATAGAAAAGGTTTTGAAGGACGATGTTTCTGCCAAAGTTGTTTTTTTTGTCGCCGCCCCGTGCGCCATAGATGGCTGCAATAACCATAAAAATAGGAAGCAGAATGGCCGCCTTGGCTGTGGTGGCCGAGATAAACGCCGAAAGCACCACGTTGATAAACAAAAAGCTGAGAAAAATGGAGGAAGCGTGTTTGCCAAAATGCACGATAAACCACAGGGCAAAGCGCTTGGCAAGGCCGGTTTTCACCAGCATACTTGCCAGCACAAACGACATAATGTTGAGCCACATCACCGGATGCCCCAGTTGGGCGTAGGCCTCCCTTTCGGTTAGTACGCCGGTGAGCACCAGCGCAATAATGGCGATGAGTGAGGTGAGATAATTTGGCAGGGCTTCGGTCATCCAAAGAATAACAGCAGCAACAAAGATGGCCATCATGGCAATGTTCATGCGCGAAAATTCGACAGCACCCACTTTTTCGTAGATATTTCGCGCAAAGCTACCCAACGTCTCGGGTTCAATATTGATAAGATAGTCGGGTCTCAACACAAAATAAATCAACACAAAACCAAGTACCGCCAGAGGAGACCCCAGAGTAGCCAGAAACTTTTCGACGCTGGATTTGGAGCGTTTGGGCAGTTTCTCTATTCGGTAGTTGTGCATGTCCAGCGGATCGAAATCGTTCTGCCGGGTCGAATCGTTTTTATCCATCATTCGGAAATTGCTTCGCGTGAGATGCCTCGCTGCGCTTGGCGTAATTTGCCTCGCTGCGCTTGGCGTAATTTGCCTCGCTGCGCTCGGCGTAATTTATCCTCGCTTCGCTCGAATGTAATTTGCCTCGCTGCGCTCGGCGTAATTTATCCTCGCTTCGCTCGAATGTAATTTGCCTCGCTGCGCTCGGCGTAATTTATCCTCGCTTCGCTCGGATGTAATTTGCCTCGCTGCGCTCGGCGTAATTTATCCTCGCTTCGCTCGGATGTAATTTGCCTCGCTGCGCTCGGCGTAATTTGTTGTAATTGGGCTTCGCCCTGGCCGGCTACCAGTTTTTATACGGATTTTTCATCAACACCGAGTTGTAGTAGCGAGCATCGCCTGTTACTTCCTGGCCGAGCCATTGAGGTTTTTCAAATTGATGTCCTTCTGACGGAAGCTCAATTTCGGCCACGGTGAGGCCTTCGTTTTCGCCATAAAATTCATCCACTTCAAACTTCAATCCGCCGGATGCGGGTACAATGTACCGGGTTTTGTCGATGATTCCCGGTTCGCAAAGCGCCATGAGTTCCTGTGCTTCTTCCAGGGTTATTTGCTTTTCCCATTCGTAGCGGCTGGCGCCCGATGCGCTGCCAATGCCCTTGATGGTGATGTAGCCGCTGTCGCCTTTTACGCGTACACGCACCGTACGCTCCGGCACCGAGGATAAGTAGCCCTGAATGATCCGGGTTTTTTTGGTTACGAATTGGCTAAAGTCGCCTTTAACCAAAAATTTGCGTTCTATTTCTTTTGCCATTTTTCTTTTAATTAGCCAGTTTTTTATCAATCATTCCTGTTACGCGCTTGATAGCCTGTAAGTAGTTGATGTTCTCCACTCCGCCGAGGCCAAGCATTTCGATTGTTTTTTTAATATCCTCCACTTCGGTAGATTCAGAGTTGATGGATTCTACCAAAGCTCCGTTTATCCAAACCATCGCATACTCGCAAATGGTATCGTTCACCATGTAGCCATATCGTTCTTTTTCGACAGTTACGGCGAGCAGCTCCGGATGAATTTTGATGATAGCAAGAAATTCCTCCAGGCTATATTCATCCTTATCGAGTGCCGGCATCTCCACCTGAAAAGCAGAAAATACTTCCTCGCTCAGCATTTTTGCAGTCATTGGGAATTCGCCTTTCATAAGCGGATTCCACTGCTCCAGCCCGTCCACTTCCTGCACGAAAGTTTTAATATCCATTTTACCATCGCGAATCTTGGTGTTGTTGATGTTGTTGGTTTTGGATACGATGTAGGTTTCTTCGGAGGTGCGTTCCCACACCTTTTCGGGAACAGGAACTGACAGGCGTGTCATGCGATAGGCTGCCTCCTCCAAATCTCTGCCGAAGGTGCGGAACTCGAATCGTGGCTTAGAAACCTCGCCAATTTTTAATTTTTCTTTTGTCATGATTTTATGATGTTTTGGTATTTTAAAAATCTATGTTATTCCAACTTTCCGGCAGGCTTGTGAGGCCCATGATGCGCTTCAGGGCAAGCGGGTAGCTCACATTTTCGACGTTGCTGTCGATGCCGAGCAATTTTTTCGCTTCCAGCACTTTGCCGGCATCTTCGCTTTCGATACAGATGGTTTGAATAGAAGCGCCATTTACTTTTATCTCGGCAACTTCGGTGATACAATCGGCTACTGTGTAGGCGTGTCGGATCTTCCAGACGTAGGCAACTGCCAGGTCGGGGTCGATGGTAATCACCTCGGCGATAAACTGGCCGAGGGTATATTTCTCGCGTTCAAAAACCGGGCTTTCTACACCAAGTGCCGGGAAGACAACCGTTTTGATTATATCAGCATCCAGCGGAAACTCTCCCACCAAAAACGGATTCCACTGTTGCAATCCGGCATGCTCCTGCTCCAGCACTTTGATGTCCATAATCCCTTCCCGAATTTTTACGTTGTTCTTGCGCTTAAAGGGCGTCAGCAGATAAACAGAATCCATCCGGCGCGTCTTTTCCCTGGGCGACAGCGCCATAATTTTCTCTTCTATTTTCGAGAGCGCATTGCCAAAAATCCTGAACTCATACCTCGGAATTACTGAAGCTACCATGATTATTTGTTTTTGATTTGATAAATGCCATTAATACAAAAAATAGGATCGGAAGTAGGCGCATGTATTTTTATTTAAAACTTACTTTATTAATAAATGCGCCTCCCCCGGGTGTCAGGGGGAGGCTGTAAACCTTTACATGCCGTTGGCTCTTCCCGGCGTTGGGCCGGTGGCTGTATTGGGATCGAAAATCTGCCACGTTGCGGAGCCATCGGGCATTCTTCCTGTGGAGAAATCCGTAGCAGGAAGAGGAGCCACTATGGTGCTTCCCGAGCCGCTGCCGAAGCTAAGTTCATCCACGAAACTAACGCCATCCTGCGAAAGGCCTATATCATCGCCACCACTGCCCAGTTTAAAACCGAGATTAATGCCAATTCCTATTCCGTCGGCTTTCAGCACGAGATAGCCGTGGCCGGGGATAATGGTTTGTTCCGGTATGTTATTCGGAATTTGATACTGAACCGGGTCAGCCAGATCGTCGGTAAGATACCATCCGCCGATGTCGATGGGTGTGTCGCCGGTATTGTAAATTTCAATCCAATCAGGATAGTTGTCGGGACCTACATTGTCGGGGATAAAAGTGGTGTCGTTGCTACACATAAATTCGTTGATGACCACGGTTCCTGTAACAGGCAGCGTACCATCGTTGGGTGCCCCGGGAGTTTTGGTGGCCAGGGTTATCCAGGTATCCATGGTTTCGGACTGGCGGCCAAATGATTTGTCGTCGGCCAGCCCATTAAAATCTGCTGACTGATCCACCAGCTCTTTGGCGGGTGAGTAAAGTGCTATAAAGTTATCGCCGGAGGAGCTTAGGCCCATTTCGATAAACATTTTGCCCTCAGCAATGCCGGTGGGTACCTTGCTGCCATCGGCGTTTTTGGCTCCGCAAATCAACACCAAAAAACCTTTGGGAGGGATGGTGGTGGCTTGACCCGTAGCAGTAATTTCCACATAATCGGCTTCGCTGCCCGGCAGGTCGGTAACGAACATTCCTGCAAGGTCGATAGCGATATTGCCGCTATTGTATAGTTCGATCCAGTCGGCGCCCTCACCCAGGCCATCTACATAATAGGGGCTGGTGATGTCTTTGGTAATGAGTTCGTTGATGGTGATTTTGCTGTAATCGACAAGTGGCGGAGGAGTAGGAGCGGGTTGTTCATCTTTTACACAGGCCATTACAAACAAGGCCAATACTATGTTGATTAAAATATATTTTTTCATAATTCTATTTTATTAAAATGTTAATGATAAAAGGTTTTAAAAGGCGATTAAGATGCGTGCCTGCAGGGTGCTGAAATCGATTCCTGCTTCGCCGGTAGGCAATGGGCTGGCTTCGTCGGTAGTTTGCGATCCTTTTCCGTCGGCCCATCGGTCATGATTTACGTATGCGTAGTTGAGCATGAATTTCACATTGTAATTTACATGATAATTGAGGCCAATGGTGTAGGTTTCGCCGGCACCACCGGGGATGTATGGAATCAACTCGCCGTCTTTAAAACTGTTGGCATCCATAAACGAATAGCGCAGCGCCACTTCAAAGGCTCCTTTGTTGATTTCGTGAAAATCGACTTGTGAAAATTCGGCATCGGACATATTATAATAATAGTCGCCATTGTTGATGAGCCACGACCCCATCACATAAAATCCTTCCAGGGCAAATTTATCTTCGCCTGCGGGTACTCTGTCTGCATCGCGCCTGATATCACTGCGCATGTATTCGCCCTGAAAGCGAAAGTTTTTCCAGGCATAAGCGGCTTCAAGTCCCAGAATTGTTTTGCTGTCGCAATAAGGCACCCAGTCGGTGTCGATGTATTTTTTGCGGTTTATTTCGGTCTCTGCATTTTCGCCATATCTGAAGCTGTTGACGGGGTCGCCAATTTCCTGCAGCTTGGGCGTGCGGTACGAACCCGAAACGCCGAGGTGCAGTATTTCTTTATCTTTTTTGATGGGAGCATACACAAAACGACCCGTAACTGACCAGCCGGCATCGGTACCTTTGCTCTTGTTTTGGTCGCGCATCAAATCGTTTACCACAGCGCTGGTAAACAAACCACCTTCAAAAAACAGCCTGTTTCTAAATGTTTTGTAGGCGATCCCTATGTTGCGCGAAGGCGCCTGTTCTACCGAATAGGGTCTTTCGAGGAAGGTAAGATAGCGAGAGGTGGTTACCGTTTCGAGCGACATAGGCTCGCGGAAATTACCGGCTTTCACCTGCCAGTTATCGCCGATGTAGCGCAGGTAGGCATCTTTGATATCCACTGCGTTGTTGCCAAAGTCGAAGTCGATCTCGCCACCCCAGCGTCCCCAGAGTATTGCTTTCATGGCAAAGCGCATACGGCGTATGTTGACGCCGTTTCCAATTTCGTGCTTCACGCCCTGGTAGGTATTCTCGCCAAAGTAGGCGGCACCGTCGATATACACGCGGTTGTCGAACCAGTATTTAAAACGTTGGTCGGTTGACGAGAACATGAGGATGCCATCGCGCGATTCGGGATTGAGCGTTACACGCATACCTACCTCCTGGCCATAGTCGTTTGTTACGGCATCCATGGCGGTGAGGTATACCGAGATGTCGCCGGCTCTCTTCACTTCTACCACTTCTTCCTTATAATTAGCCATTACAAAGACAAGGGTTGCCGGAAAGTCGGGAGTCTTAATGGTGAAAGTCCCATTGGCATCGGTTGTAGCGGTCGGGAGCTGATTGCCCTGGATGTATACCTGCACATTTTTCATGGGCGTCTGCATTCCGGCAGGGAATACCTTGCCCGTTACCGTATTTCCATCTTGTGCACAGAGGCTACCGCTTATCGTCAGGATTGCGATTATCCCCAGCATCTTTAGTTTGGTGTAATTTGATTTTTTCATTACCGTTATAAAATTAGTTATCAAAAATGAATTGTAAAATTGAGCTGCGAATAAACAGGATAAAGAAATACCACCCAAAAAAACAGCCTCTACACTGCCCCTACAAGGTGGTAATTTATCCTCGCTTCGCTCGGCGTAATTTATCCTCGCTGCGCTCGGATGTAATTTGCCTCGTTTCGCTCGGCGTAATTTATCCTCGCTGCGCTCGGATGTAATTTGCCTCGCTTCGCTCGGCGTAATTTATCCTCGCTTCGCTCGGCGTAATTTATCCTCGCTTCGCTCGGCGTAATTTATCCTCGCTTCGCTCGGCGTAATTTATCCTCGCTTCGCTCGGATGTAATTTGCCTCGCTTCGCTCGGCGTAATTTATCCTCGCTTCGCTCGGCGTAATTTATCCTCGCTTCGCTCGGCGTAATTTATCCTCGCTTCGCTCGGATGTAATTTATCCTCGCTGCGCTCGGATGTAATTTGCCCTTCGGGCGTAATTTGCCCTTCGGACGGAGTTTGCCTCGCTCCGCTCGGCGTAATTTGTGTTCAGTGAATTATTTCAGGTCAATGTGGGCCAATTGTTTTTATATAATTATTCAGCTTCACACCTATTAATACAACGTCTTCCATGATTTTCACGAAAGTGACTTCATCTATCAAATTCCGGTTTTTTGCTTTTTGAAGCCAGGTCTTTGTCTCAAAAAGTGATCCTCTCGAATAATAACAAAAGTTTTTTCTGTCTTTATAATGGTACCTTCCCATGCCCTCGCTCAGGTTTGCAGCAATCGAATCAGTCGATCTGACGAGCTGTTTTCCAATGGTATCTTTATCAAAAATACTCCATGCAATCACCAAGTTATAAACCACATCTCCCAGATCCATCGCAAGGTTGTAAACCACAAAATCCTCTAATTTCATCTTTTAATGATTAGTTTTCAATTACAACAAATTACTACCAATTACCATCAATTACAACAAATTACTACCAATTACCATCAATTACCATCAATTACAACAAATTACTACCAATTACCATCAATTACAACAAATTACTACCAATTACCATCAATTACCATCAATTACAACAAATTACTACCAATTACCATCAATTACAACAAATTACTACCAATTACCATCAATTACCATCAATTACAACAAATTACTACCAATTACCATCAATTACAACA
>Ga0265293_10005368_pt1 | contig 21461 bp, 17 predicted proteins | sample Munlanlewell138R_FD_192505 | JGI IMG/M metagenome (GOLD analysis project Ga0265293, IMG submission 192505) | Leachate microbial communities from a municipal landfill in Southern Ontario, Canada - Leachate well 138R | ecosystem: Engineered > Solid waste > Landfill > Unclassified | place: Canada... | reverse complement strand
TGTCCATACCGAATACAGAAGTTAAGCACTTTAGCGCCGACGATAGTGTAAGCGAAAATAGGACATTGCCAAATCTTTTTTGTTTATTAACACCATAAGGTGTTTTTTTATTGGGAAAAAATAATTGCCTATGTTATAATAAAAAAAAGGAGTGAGGGCATGTTGTATATGCTTGAGGTGAGTGTTCCTTGTGAAACGCCAACTATTCTAAGATTGTTTATGATATTAGGAAAGATTATTAATATAGTTAAACTTATTGTCCCTATTATTTTGGTAGTTATCGCAACTATAGAAGTTGCTAAAATGGTTTTAGATAGTGAAGAAAAAATTAGTAAAAGTATAAAGCTAGTTAGTAATAAATTTATAGCTGCTATTCTTATTTTTTTTGTACCCCCTATTGTTAGTTTTTTATTAGGTTCATTTGTTCCATCTGTTGCTATTTGTTATGATAATGCTAATATAGAAACAATTAGTTATTTTGAACAAATAGAAAGAGATAAGAAAGAAGCTATTAGAAATACAGATGATACTGATGATAATGAGGATGATAATAATCATGGTGGCGGTATTACAATACCAGATTATGGCTCATCAAAAACAACATTGGTAGTTGCAACGTGGAATATTGGACGTGGTACAAAACAAAGAAATGTCACAGCAGCTAGACTTGCACGAAAGATAAAAGAAAATAATATTGATGTAATTGGGATACAGGAAGCTAAAAATAATGGGGCACATTTAATTAGTAGTGTAGCAGATAAAAATAACATGAAATATTACTATACTGGTACTCCAGCAGGGAACGCGTTATTAAGTAAAAATCAATTTAGTAGCAAAAATTATTATTCATTAGTCTCGTGCGGGGAAAGAAGAGCTCTTCAAAAAATAATAGTAAATATTAATGGGATAAATGTTTCGTTTTATAATGTTCACATTTCTTACCAAAAAAAATGTCGTAAAAAACAAATAAAAGATGTTTATGATAAAGTAAAAAATGATCCCAATCCATTTGTATTAGTTGGGGATTTCAATGTAGTAACACAATGTAGTATTATTCGTGATATTTTTGGAACAAAATATCCAATAGTCGCTCGCGATACCATAAATAATGGTATTGCCTGTACTGATTCTATCATTGTATCTTCTGATAAAATTAGTGTTATATCTAGCAAAACTATTAAAACAAAGGGTACTTTGTCTGATCACAATATGATAATAGCTTCTTTAGAAATAAGAAAATAATTAAATAAAAATAAGAAAATAACTACTAACTTTTTATTTTTTTGATATAATCTTAATAGGGTGATGATATGGAATATAAAGTGATAAGTAATAGTATTGAAGATACTATAGAATTAGCGGAAAATATAGAATCGGAAAAATTTAAAAATATGGTAATTGCATTAGAAGGAGACCTTGGTAGTGGTAAAACCACATTTACTAAGGCGTTTGCAAGTGCACTTGGAATAGAAGATAATATTACTTCTCCTACATTTACTTTAATAAAAGAGTATAATCAAGGAGAAATGGATTTATATCATATGGATGTATATCGCATAGAAGATAAAAAAGAAGTATTAGGATTAGAAGAGTATTTTGAAAAACGTGGCATAGTAATTGTAGAATGGGCTGATCAAATTCAAGAACAATTACCTAAACAAAGATTAAATATTACTATTAAAATACTAGGAGAAAATAAAAGATTATTTATTATAAATCCAGTAGGTAAAAAGTATGAGGATTTATGTGAGGCTACATTATGAAAGTATTATTTTTAAATACTTCTAATAATAATTTAGTTATCGGAATTGTTAATTCCGATAAACTTATTTATGAGGAACATATTGAAGATATTAAAGAACATTCTAAATATGTATTACTTTCAATAGAAAAGGGATTAGAAGTCTGTGATTTAGTTCCTTTTGATATTGACAGAATAATAGTCATAGATGGACCTGGGTCATTTACTGGTCTTAGAATTGGGATTACCATTACAAAAACATATGGGTTTGCCTTAAAAAAGAAAGTATTAGGAGTATCTAGTTTAAAAGCTATTGCGTTATCTTCAAATAATTTTAATTATGTAGCTTCAATAGTAGATGCGAAAGGTGGATATATTTTTGGGGCTATATATGATAAGGATTATAATATAATAATGGAAGAAAAATGTTTAACCTTTGAAGAATTAGAAAATGAAATAAGTAAGTTATATGGCAATGTTGTAATTAGTTATAATGAAGAATTTTTGGGTGAAAAAATATTAAAAAAATATAATCATAAAAAAGTAAAATTAAACATTTTAAAAATAGTGAATTATTATAAAAACGATAATAGTGTTAACTTTCATAAACTCAATCCTAAGTATTTAAAAAAATCACAGGCTGAAGAAAATTTAGTATAATATGTTCAATATAAAAGGCAAGATAGAGGTGTAATTATGAAAGATATATTTATCTTCTCAGTGGAAACAAGTTGTGATGAAACATCATGTGCAATTATAAAAAATGGGAAAGAAATTATAGGTAGTGTGGTGTTATCCCAAATTGATATTCATAAAAAGTTTGGAGGGGTAGTACCAGAAGTAGCAAGTCGAAATCATGTAAAAAATATTACTATAATTTTTCAAGAATTGTTAGAAAAAAGTAATATGAAATTTGAAGAGATGAGTGCTTTTGCGGTTACTTATGGACCAGGTCTTACTGGTTCATTATTAGTAGGAATAGAAGCTGTAAAAACGCTTTCTTTTATTTATAACAAACCATTAATTCCAGTTCATCATATTGCGGGACATATTTATGCAAACAATTTAGTAGGCGATTTTGTATTTCCTTTAATTGCGTTAGTTGTAAGTGGAGGTCATACTGAATTAGTATATATGAAAGATCATTATGATTTTAAAAAAATAGGCGGCACAATGGATGATGCAGTAGGAGAGTGTTATGATAAAGTAGCTAGGGTGATGGGTCTTTCTTATCCAGGGGGACAAAAGATTGATGAATTAGCTTGTGGACAAGCTAATTATAAATTACCTAAACCATTAGATGATAATTCATATAATTTTAGTTTTAGTGGTTTAAAAAGCTCAGTTATCAATTTAATTCATAATGAGGATCAAAGAGGCAATAGTATAAATAAAAAAGATTTAGCTACCTCTTTTCAAAAAGTTATAGTAGATACAATAACAAAAAAAACAATGAAGGCTATAGAAGAATATAATGTTAAACAATTATTACTTGCAGGAGGAGTAGCTGCTAATAAGGGGTTAAGGAATAAATTAAAAGAGTTATGTAAAGAAAAACATATAGAGTTATTAATGCCGCCAATGGAATACTGTACTGATAATGCGGTAATGATAGGAATAGCAGGTTACTATGCTTATAAAAAAGGAATAAGAGGTAGTCTAAGTTTAAATGCTATAAGTAGCATGGAATTAAAATAAATAATATTTTAAAATATAGATTTTTTTTGCTATAATAGAAACAGTAGAAGGGATAGATTCTATGAATGAACAAAATAAACAAGTAAAATTTAGTATAATAGATAATTATGGGGAAGATTTAACTTCTAGACAGTATATAATTAATCCTGCTATTGCAAGAGAAGAAGAAATAAAAAAAATGATATTAATTTTACTTACTCCAGAAAAATCTGTTTTATTAGTAGGACCTGCTGGTTCTGGTAAAACAGCATTAGTTGAAGGATTAAGTTACAGAATGCAAAAAGGAGCAATCCCTAATGCCTTAAGTGGTTATAGAGTGGTAAGAATTAATAGTCCTTCTTTATTAGGAGAAGTATCTATTAGTGGTCAAGTAGAAAATAAAATGACTTTACTAATGGAAGAATTAAAGATAAGAAGCAAAATAGTCCTTTTCATTGATGAAGTTCATACTTTAATAGGTACGAAAAATCAAGGTCCAATGGATTTTGCAAATATGTTAAAACCTGGACTTGATCGCGGAGATATAAAAGTAATAGGTGCTACTACTAATATGGAATATGAAGAATATGTGGTAACAGATACAGCGTTCCTTAGAAGATTTGAATTAGTTGATGTCAGTGAACCAACAGCTGAAATGACTGTTGAAATACTTGATAAAACTATTCCGAAATTAGAAGTAAAAACTAATATTAGAATGGGATTAAGTCCATTGATGAGGAAAAGAACTATTGAATTTATTGTAGAAATGACTTCCAAATATAAAAGGCTTTATTCACTAGCTTCTAATTATCCAGATATATCACTGGCTCTTCTTGCGGATTGTTTTTCTCAAGCAGTTTATGAAAACTCTCCAGAAGTAAATTTAAAACATGTTTTTAAAGCCATAAAGGCATGTCAAAGTATATATCCTGATATATTACAAAAAGAAGTCACAAGATTTAGAGAAGAATTTAGTAAATTAGTTACTCCTGATATATTTGAATAAAAAAATTAAACGAACTTAAAATAGTTCGTTTTTTATTTACTTAATCCATGGTACAATTATGTTAGGATGTGGTTATATGGATTTAATAAATTTAAATGATAAACAAAGAGAAGCCATCCTTTATAATGAAGGCCCTTTATTAATACTAGCGGGAGCAGGATCTGGCAAAACAAGAGTTTTAACTCATAAAGTTGCCTATTTGTTAGGAGAAAAAGGAATCCCTAGTGAAAATATTTTAGCTATTACCTTTACTAATAAGGCCGCTAATGAAATGAAAGAGAGAATATATAAGTTAGTAGGAAATAAAGCACTAGGAGCTCAAATATCTACTTTTCATTCATTAGGAGTTAAAATATTGTCAGAAAATTATGACTTATTGGGATATCATAAAAACTTTACTATCTTTGATAATGATGACTCGATTACTTTGATAAAAAAAATATTAAAAGATTTAAATATAGATTCTAAGCTTTATAATCCAAAAGGAATTAAACAACATATTAGTGGAGCTAAGAACGAACTTATTAATCCTAATGATTATGAAAAGTATGTTAATACTGATTTTGAAAATATAGTATTTAAAGTATATAAAAAATATCAAGATAGTTTAATAAAAAATAATTGTGTTGATTTTGATGATTTGTTGATGCTCCCCATAAAACTTTTTAATGAATATCCCAATGTATTAAAGAGATATCAAGAGAGGTTTAAGTATGTATTGATAGATGAATATCAAGATACTAATAGAGCACAGTATATTTTAGCGAAAATGATTAGCGCTAAATATAAAAATATATTTGTGGTTGGTGATATAGATCAATCAATCTATAGCTTCAGAGGTGCAAATTATCAAAATATATTAAATTTTGAGAGTGATTATTCTAATGCAAAAGTTATTTTGTTAGAAGAAAATTATCGTTCTACTAAAACTATTTTAAATGCCGCTAATAATGTGATTAGGAATAATAAAAATCGTAAAGAAAAGATTCTATGGTGTGATAATGAAGAGGGTATAAAAATAAAGTATTTCAGGGCGTTTGATGAAAGAGATGAAGCTTTTTATGTGATTAGAGAAATAAAAAAATTGTTAGAAGAGGAAGTAAAATATGAGGATATAGCGGTGTTATATCGAACTAATGCACAATCTCGTATTATTGAAGAAGAATTACTTAGAGAAAACATTCCTTATAAAGTTGTTGGTGGTTTCTTTTTCTATAGTAGGAAAGAAATAAAAGATTTAATTGCCTATTTAAAGTTAATTGTAAATGAAAGAGATGAAATTAGTTTATTAAGAGTAATTAACGCACCAAAAAGAGGAATAGGATTAAAGACATTAAGTGACATTACAAAAAGAGCTAATGAAGAAAATATTAGTATATATGAATCTATTGATTCAGGTAAAGCATTAGAATTTAAAGAAGTAATAACTAAACTAAAGGAATATAGTGAAAAAAATACTTTAACTGATTTAATAGATTATGTTTTAGATAAAACAGGTATAAGAGATTATTTTAAGAACGAAAAAACATTAGAGGCAGAAATAAGACTTGAAAACCTTGAAGAATTTAAATCTATTACGAGAAGTTTTGAAGAAAAATATGGTGAAATATCACTTGAAGATTTTTTGACAGAAATAACCTTAGTTAGCGATATGAGTGAACACAATGATATTGAAGAAGCAATAAGATTAATGACTATTCATTCAGTTAAAGGGTTAGAGTTTAACAATGTATTTATTATTGGGCTTGAAGAAGGAATATTTCCTCATATTAATTCAATGCTTAATAATGAATTAGAAGAAGAAAGAAGACTTTGTTATGTAGCTATTACAAGGGCTAGAAAGAAATTATATTTTGTTAATGCGAGAAGAAGATTACTATATGGACAAGATCAGGTCAATTCTCCTAGTAGATTTATTAAAGAAGTTGGAGATGAATATTTAGAAGGAAAGACAGAGAATAATAAAATAGATAAAGAAAAAATGATTTATAGTGAGAATCAAGAATATAAAGTAGGTGATAAAGTAGCTCATGAAAAATATGGTAAAGGAGTAATTGTTGGGGTTGATAATAATTTAATATCTGTTGTATTTGCAAATGTTACGGGCATAAAAAAATTAATGAAAAATCATAAAAGTATAAAGAAAATATAAAAGATGGAGGATTTATAGTATGGGGAAACAAATACTTATTACAAGGAAAGCGCAAAAGGATCTATATAAACAGTTTGCCAATTTTTATGGTGTTGGGATAGACTTCAACTCTGAAAAAAATAAAAAACATTTGTTAGACAATTTATTTTTTATGACCTTAAAACAATTTATTTTATATTTAAATAATATTGATTATGATTTGACAGGACTAATATATATTAATGAAGACAGTTATAAAAGATATTTGTTAAAGCAAAAAAATCAAACTATAGTAGTATTAGAAGAGATGATAAAAGAAGCTATTATTCTAACTGATTGTGATAAAAAAATAATGCAAAAAAAAGCAGGTCCTAATATCATAAAATTAAAAGTAAGTGTATATTCTGATTTAGATGCTATATTTATTGATGGAATACAAGTTAATAAAAATAAACGAGGGGAAAAAAGAGCGCCATACTGTAGAAGTAAATTTAAGAGAATTACTGCAAAAGAAGTGCTTGAAGAAACTGGAATGCAGTATAATTATAAATAAAGGAGGAATTATGAATAAAATTAGAAAATTAGTTATACCAGTAGCGGGTTTAGGTACTAGATTTTTACCTGCTACTAAATCTATGCCTAAAGAAATGCTTTCTATAATTGATAAACCTACTATTCAATATATAGTAGAAGAAGCCGTAGCAAGTGGTATTAAGGAGCTTTTATTTATAACAAGCCCATATAAAAAAGCAATTGAAGATCATTTTGATAAAAGTTATGAACTTGAAAAAAGGTTGGAAAAAAGTAGTAAAAAAGATTTATTAAAAGAAGTTCAAAATATATCTGACATGATTAAAATATATTATGTTAGACAAGGGGAGCCATTGGGTTCAGGACATGCGATAAATTTAGCTAAAACATTTATTGGTGATGAATATTTTGCAGTGATGTTTGGCGATGATTTAATAGTTAATGATAAACCTGCTTTAAAACAATTAATAGATATACATGAAAAGACAGGAAGTAGTGTAATAGGAGTACAAGAAGTAAGCAATGATATTATTTCTAGATATGGTGTTATTAAACCATTCGATGATATGAAAATAGAAACAATTATAGAAAAACCAAGTATAGATGAAGCCCCTTCTAATTTAGCCGTATTTGGAAGATATGTAGTAAGTCCTAAAATTTTTGATGAATTAGATAATCTAAATAAAGGTGTTGGGAATGAGTATCAATTTACTGATGGTTTAAAAAAACTAATGGAAAAAGAGAGTTTTTATGCTTGTAAAATTGAAGGTAAATACTATGATATTGGTAATAAATCAGAATTTGTAAAAGCTACTATTGATTTAGCATTAACGAGAGAAGATTTAAAAGAAGAAATAAGGGAGTATATTAAAAAAATAATTTAAAAATAGCATTTTTATATAAAATATTTTATAATGATATTAGGGTGATGTAAAATGTACGAGGAGTTTAAAGCATTTGATTTGTTGAATTCCATGTTAAAATCCAATACTAGTTTTAGAGTGACATTTGAAGAAGCAAAAAAAAGAGGATTAGCAAGAAGGTTTAATAACAATGAATGGAATTTAATAAAAAGTCAAAAAAGGGTTTGTGTGACAAACGATAAAAATAGAGTCTTAGGTTTTGATACAAATAAGTTTCTACCTTTATTTATGAAAGGGTACAATATAAAAGAATTTGTTGATATAGCAAGGCAGCTTAGTTATTCCTATGATAATATAAGCATAATTCAAGATGGTAGAATGACTTTTCAAAAATCAAAACTTTCAGACAAAGATTATCATTATGATTGGCTTGAAACCCAAGATAAAATAATAGATCCAAGACTTTGTATTGTAGTTGATAAATCTTTAAAAGAAATTTTTGGATATTTTAATAATCCCCTAAAAGTTCTAACTGCCGAAAAACTAAAATTGGATCCAATTTATCAAGATAGAAAGAAAACTGTTAGAACTGGTGAAATTGAGTTTGGTTTAAAAGGGAACCACTTTAAATAAAGAGATGTTTGTCATCTTTTTTTGTATAATATATGCTATAATAAAGGTATAAAAAGCATAAAAAATAAGGTGATAAAATGGATGCAAAAATAAGAATAGATGAATTAGTAGATAAAATAAATAGATGGGATTATGAGTATCAAGTACTTGATAATCCTACTATAACTGATCAAGAATATGATAGTAGAAAAAGAGAATTAGAAGATTTAGAAAAAAAGTATCCAGAATATATTAGAATCGATTCACCTACACAAAGAGTTGGTGGAGGAGTATTATCAAAGTTTGAAAAAGTTATACATAAGCATCCTCTTTTAAGTTTAAGTAATGTGTTTAATGAAGAAGAGGTTAGATTGTTTGATGAACGTATAAAAAAAGAAGGGATAATACCTCATTATGTTTGTGAACCTAAAATAGATGGGTTAACTGTTTCTTTAATTTATGAAAATGGTATTTTTGTGAAAGGGGCAACAAGGGGAGATGGTTTTGTAGGAGAAGATATTACAAATAATGTTAAAACAATAAAAAGTATTCCTTTAAAACTAAATAAGAATATAGATGTAGAAGTTCGTGGCGAAATATATATGAGTAAAAAAACTTTAGAAAAAATTAATATAGAGCGTCAAAATAAAGGTTTAGAATTGTTAAAAAACACTCGTAACGCAGCTGCAGGAAGTGTCCGTAATTTGGATTCCAAAATAACAGCTTCTCGTAGTTTAGATGTTTTCCTCTATCATTTATTTAATCCTTTAGGTTATGGTATTAATACTCATCATGAAGCATTAGAGTTTTTAAAGGAACTAGGATTTAAAGTTAATCCAAATATTAGATTTGTAGAAAATATTGATGGAGTTTTAGAATATATTTCAGAATTAACTAAGAAAAGAAATACATTGTCTTATGATATAGATGGTATTGTTATTAAGTTAGATAATTTAAATGATAAAGAGTTATTAGGTAATACAGCTAAATATCCAAGAGGAGATACAGCTTATAAATTTCCCGCAGAAGAGGTAATAACGAAATTAAAAGATATTATTTTTACTGTTGGAAGAACTGGCCAAATAACACCTAATGCAATTTTAGAGCCTGTTTTAGTTCAAGGTTCAACTGTGGCTCGTGCTACACTTCATAATGAGAAGAATGTTATTGATAAAGATATAAAAATTGGTGATATTGTTGTGATTAGAAAAGCAGGAGATGTAATACCTGAAGTTGTTTATGTAAAAAAAGAAAGAAGAACTGGTAAAGAAAAGAGATTTAAGATGATTGATGAATGTCCTATTTGTGGGGCTAAATTAATAAAAAAAGAACAAGAAGCAGACTATTTTTGTATTAATGAAAAATGTGATGCAAGGAAAATAGAAGGGCTTATTCATTTTGCGAGTAGAGATGCGATGAATATTGAGGGATTAGGAGAACGAATAGTAGAAGATTTTTATAATTTAGGCTATATAAAAAATATAGCTGATATATACAACTTAGAAAATTATAAAGAAGAGTTAATGAAGCTTGAGGGTTATGGAAATAAAAGTATAAATAATTTGTTAGAATCTATAGAAAATAGCAAACATAATTCATTAGAAAAGTTATTATTTGGCTTAGGAATTAGGCAAGTTGGAAATAAAATGGCTAAGCTTTTATCTAAGAAATATTCAACTTTAGATTATTTAATGAAAGCTAATGAAGAAGAGTTAGTTAATATACCAGATGTTGGGCCAATTATAGCTAAAAACTTATCTTTATACTTTAATGATAACAATAATAAAAAATTAATTTCTAAGTTAAAATCTTTAGATATAAATACTAATTATTTAGGACCTAAAGAAATGGAAAACAATAATGAAAAGATTTATAATAAAACATTTGTTTTAACTGGAACATTAGAAAATTTGACTCGTGATGAAGTAAGAGAAAAAATAGAAGATTCAGGGGGAAATGTTACTGAAAGTGTAAGTAAAAAAACAGATGTAGTAGTTGTAGGAAAAAATCCAGGCAACAAATATGATAAGGCTAAAAAACTTGGTATAAAAATATGGAATGAAGAAGATCTAAATAATAATTTATAGGAGGGATAGTATGAAAAAGATAATATCATTATTAATGATATTGTTACTTGTTGGTTGTAGTAACAATAATGTTATTCCTGTAGATTATAATATTAATAAAAATTATTATGATGTTTATGAAAATTATAAATCATCTATAGATAATAATTATATTGTTAATAATATTAATAGTAAATATGATTTAGAAGAAGTTGAATTAGGCTTAATGAGAATGGCCAGCAAATATTTTTCTAGTAATAAGTATTATTATCAATCTGGGCAATATATAAACAGAGATAAAATGAAAGAATTGTTAGAAATATTAAATTCTAATAATCCAGAAAAAATAGATAATGTTAATATCATTCCCAAATATATAAGTTATATATATGAACAAAATTATTTAAATAATGCAGGGCAAACAACAGGAATTGCTTTAGCGATAGTTTTGAATCCTTATCAAAGTTATTCTAATAATGGGATTACAAAATATGTTAAGCAAGATGAGAAAAAAGTAATTAATTATGGAAAGAAAAAAGCTCAATTATTGTTAGATGAATTAAAAAAGATTAATGATTTAAAAAACAAAGAAATCATAATAGCCTTATATATTCAAAATAGTGTTGATAGTATAATCCCTGGTAATTACCGTTATGAGGCAAAAACAAGTGATTTTAAAATAGATGATTTTAATGAAATTAATGAAAAATATTACTTGTTACCTTCTGAAGATATAATGAAAACAGATGAAGACTTATATACTTCTTATATAAATATTGAAAATAAAATAATAACTTTATTATCTGATTATACCGCTATTATAGGAAAGGCCTTATATATAAATAATGAGTGCCGAGAAATAAATATAAATATTCATATTAATTCTGCTCACAAAGGTGATATATTAGCAGTTAGTCAAGGGGTTGCGAAGGAAATAGTCAATAATTTTGATGCGCGTATATATACACAAGTAAATATTGAATCAAATTCCGAAATTGAAGCACTAATAGTAAGAACAACTAGTTCATTTAACCCTAAAATTTATATACTAGATTAGAAATAAAAGTAATTGAATATATTATATTATAGTTTGCTTATTAATTGTAATTATAGTATAATTATTCTACCAGTAGAGGTGATAAAATGAAGTTTATAAAGAAACAAAAAAGTAAAATATTGATAGGGATATTATTATTAATTATTGGTATTAGTGTTATTTTTTTAATAAAAGCATTTGTTTATCCAAGTAATGGTCCAATTTATGGTAATAGGCTAAATGGTATAGATGATGTGGAAATAAAAGACAACAGAATAACAGAAATAGAAAGTAGTATATTACATAATGATAAAGTGAAAGAAGTTGAAGTATTACTTCAAGGTAAGCTTATTAATATTTTTATTGATGTGGATAATATAGATGCTGATGAGGCAAAAAAAATATTAAATGATACTTTAGATGACTTTTCTGCTGGGGAAAAGGATTTTTATGATTTCCAATATTTTATAACAAATAATTCTGACAAAGATAGTGAAATTTATCCAATAATTGGTTATAAAAGTAAATTAAGTGATATAATTTCTTGGTCAGAGTAATTAAGGTGGTAAAAAATGAACAAAACTATGAAGTTATTAATAACGATTATAGTAATATCGGTATTATTAGGAATAATAGGATGGGCACTACTTGCTCTTTCCAAAATTAAAGATAATACCGCGTTTAATATTGCAGAAAATAGATGGATTGATGATCACAAAGATGAGGTTATTGATGTTTCAATCCCTCTTAACTTACCTATTTATAGTAATAATGGTGAAGGGTTATTTTTTGATTTCCTTACTTATTTTGAAAGACAAACAGGTTTAGAATTAAATAAGGTATCTTATGATGGTATAAAGAGTACTACAGGGCTTAATTTTAAAATAGTTAATAAAGATGATGTTAATAAAAATGAAATTGTTATTTCAGAAGACACTTATGTGGTGGTAAGAAAAAATAAAGGTAAATTGAATAGTCTTAATGACATAAAAAAAATGACTATAGGTATATTTAATCAAGATAAAAGTGTTATTAACTATTACTTGGGGGAATTGAATTATAAATACTATGATGATGAAGCCAGCCTTATAAAAGGTATTAATGATGAGGAAGTAGAGGTTGCAATAATACCTCATGATCAATATCTTGATGCTATATTAAGTAATAAATATTATGTAACATATTTTGTTGATGAAATTAGTAATAATTATGTTTTAACATTAACAGAGAAAAATAAAACGTTAAATTCTATTTTTAAGAAAGTATTTACGAGATGGAATAAATTAGAAAAGTCATATAATGATAATTTATCAGATTTATACTTATCATCTTTGGGAATTGATGAAATAGAAGAAAGTAATTTTAAAAGTGTTAGATATATTTATGGTTATGTATCTAATTTACCCTATGAAGAATATAATGATGAAGAATTTATTGGGATTAATAGTAAATATATAACTGATTTTATGAATTTAACTGGCGTTGATTTTGAATTCAAAGAATATTCATCCGTTGCTGCACTTAAAAAAGCATTTAAAAATAATAAAGTAGATATGATGTTTGCATATTATCCATTAAATGGTATTACTAATGTTAATAAAATTTATTCACATATATCTTCAGATTATGTCTTAATAACAGGCTTAGGTAATGAATTATTTATTAACAATTTAAAAGGTTTAAAAGGTAATGAAATATATGTGGTAAAAGACACATATTTAGGAGAATACTTAAGTGATATTAGTAAGGATATAACTATTAAGGAATATGATGATATAAAAGACATATTAAAAGTAAAAGAAAAAAATAGTATTATTGCGTTAGATAAGAATGTATATAATTATTATAAAATTAGAGGATTAGAAAATTATTCTATTATTTATGAAGGTAAATTAAGTTATGATTATCAGTTTGTTATTAATAATACTGACAATACTACTTTAATAAAAATGTTTGATAATTTTATATGGAATGTTAATCTGAAAAAGTATAATTATATGGGACTAAGTGATATTGAACTATTTGGTGTAGTTAGAAAAAAAATATCTGATTACATAGTTTTAATTGTTGTTGGGGCTCTCTTATTTATAATTTTATTAAGATATTTTGCTTATGTTTTAGCTAAACAAAAGAAAGTAAAAGTAATTAAAAAAGATGAAAAGATGAAATTTGTTGACTTATTAACATCGTTAAAAAACAGAAACTATTTAAATCATAATATTGAAAAATGGGATGAAAATACTATTTATCCACAATCAATTATACTTATTGATTTAAATAATGTTAAATATATTAATGATAATTATGGTTATGAAGAGGGAGATAAATTAATAAAAAGCGCAGCTAATATATTAATAAATAATCAATTAGAAAATAGCGATATTATGAGAACAGATGGTAATGAATTTTTAATATATATGATTGGTTATAAAGAAAAGGATATAGCACTTTATATTAGAAAACTATATCGTGAATTAAAAAATATTCCGTATGGCTATGGCGCAGCACTAGGCTATAGTATGATTGAAGATGATATCAAGACAATTGAAGATGCAATCAATGAAGCTACTCTTGATATGAGAACTAATAAAGAGTTAGGAGAATAAGCAAAGATTTATCTTTGCTTTTTTATTTATATTATTATATAATTATTTCATAATAGGAAGTGATAAAGTGGGTAAAATAAAAATAATTGGTAATGGTTTTAAAAAATGGTTTAAAAAATTATGGCATCTAATATCATTGCCAGAAATGACCATATTACCAGGGCAATTAGCCTTTTTTCTTGTTTTATCTTTAATACCGATTATTTCCTTAATAGGCATTATAGGACCTGTATTTTCACTTAATATTACTACCTTAACTAATTTTGTTAGAGATTCTTTCCCCTCTGATATAAGTAATATTGTAGTTCCTCTAATTACTGGTAAAGGATTAGATTTTAATATGACTTTCTTTTTAATCTTTTCCTTCATTATTGCTTCTAATGGAGCGTATTCAATAATAGTTACCTCTAATATGCTTTATGGGCAAGATGATAATAAGGGAGTTTTAAAAAGAAGAATAAAATCAATTTTTTTAACTATGTTAATAGTAGTTTTATTTATATTTGTTTTATTGGTACCAGCCTTCGGAGGAAGAATATTTGATGTTCTTAGAGAAGCTGATATTATTGTATCTGATTTAAAAGATAGTATATATTATCTTTATGTAGTAATAAAATGGCCATTATCATTATTTTTAGTTTATTTTTTTATAAAATTAATTTATACTATTGCACCTGATAAGGAAGTAAAGAGTAAAACGGTTACAACGGGAGCTTTTGCGACAGCTATATTATGGATATTAATAACTAATATATACTCATATTATGTGATTAATTTAGCTCATTATGATATTTTTTATGGTAGTTTATCAAATGTTATCATATTAATGTTTTGGGTTTATTTATTATCCTTTACTTTTGTATTGGGTATGGCTTTAAATGTTAGTTATCAAAAAAAGGAAAATAATACTAACATAAAGATAAAGAAAGAATAAAATAATATTAAAGAATACACTTATAGTATTACTCAATAGTGTATTCTTTAATACAGACTACATTGATATTAAATTAGTTTAACAGTGAACTAAAAAATATTGATTGTAAAGTAATACTATGTAATCTCCTTAAATTTAAAGGCTTTTATATAAGCAAAGTGGCTAAAAGCCGCTTTTTTGATTGGAAAAGAAGTATAAAAGTGATATAATGTTTAATAGATTAGTTTACGAGGTGTTTTATATGCGAAAGATATTAGAAAACATAAAGAAAAAAGTAAATAAAATATTAGTTCAATATAAAGGATATTTTAAAACTAATTTTTTATTTTTTATTTTTGTTATTGGTGGATTAATAAATGCTTCTTTATTAAGGTTTTTTACTGTACAAAACTATTTGGGGATATATCCTATTATCGCAGATGCGATAGTAGTCTCTTTAATAGGAGCTTTTTGTTATTTTGTAAAACCTAAAAAACAAATAGTATATTTTATGCCTTGGGTTATCTTTTTCACTGCTATCTGTATAATTAATAGTGTTTATTATACTTTTTATACATCTTTTTCTTCATTATCATTCTTATCACTTTCTATTTATATTTCTGATGTAGGAGATGCAGTAGTAGAAAATGTTGTTACTCTTAAAGATTTTGTTTATTTATGGTATCCTATTACTTTTTTAATAATCCATTATAATTTAAAGAAAAAAAATTATTATAAAAATATTAATAAAGTAGTTAATAGATTTTGGGGTGTTAATACTTTGATGATTATAGGTATCTTATTGTGTATATTTATGACAACATTAACCGGAGTTGATATCTCAAGATTAAATAAGCAATGGAATAGAGAGTATCTAGTAATGAGGTTTGGTATATACACTTATCAAATTAATGACGTTATTAAGAGTTTAGAACCCAAAATAAATAGTATATTTGGATATGATCAGGCAATGAAATATTATAGGGATTTTTATGATGATAGAGAAGTTTCTATATCAGATAATAAATATACAAATATTTTTAAAGGTAAAAATATTATAACTATTCATGCAGAAAGTATCCAACAATTTGTGATGGATTTAGAATTTAATGGAGAGGAAGTGACACCTAATTTAAATAAACTTGCAAAAGATGGTTTATATTTTAGTAACTTTTATACTCAAGTAGGTGTGGGAACAAGTAGTGATACTGAATTTACTTTAAATACATCGCTATTACCTGCGACTAATGGAACAGTATTTGTTACTTATTGGGATCGAGAATTTTTAACAATTCCTAAATTGCTCGAACAAAAAGGATATTATTCATTTAGTATGCATGGTAATAATTGTGATTTTTGGAATAGAGAAGTAATGCATCAAAATATGGGTTATAATAGATTTTATTGTAAAAATTATTATGAAATAGATGAAACAATTGGATTAGGATTATCTGATAGATCATTTTTTAGACAATCAATTCCAATTATAAAAAATATTATAGAAACAGAAAATAAACCCTTTTATGCAACTATGATTATGCTTACTAATCATACTCCTTTTTCTGAAACAGATAAATATGGAGAATACCCTGTTGATATGAAAGTAAGTAAAGAAAATGAATTTGGAGAAAAAGAACTAGTAAGTATGCCTTATATGGAAGGTACTAAATTAGGGAATTATTTTAAATCAGTTCATTATGCTGATGCTGCATTCGGGGAATTTATGGATGGTTTAGAAGAAGAGGGAATACTTGATAATACAGTTATTGTTATATATGGAGATCATGATGCTCGTCTTCCTAAAAGAGATTATGAAAGATTATACAATTATGACTTTATGACAGGAGAAGTATTAACTGAAGAGGATCCTAATTATATACCAATTGATTATTATAGTTATGAATTAAATAGAAAGGTTCCATTCATTATTTGGGCAAAGGATTTAAAAAAGGGAAAAGAAGTAAAAACAGTTATGGGTATGTATGATGTGCTCCCAACTCTTGGTAACATGTTTGGATTTAGTAGTAAATATCAATTAGGAAATGATATGTTCGAAGTAAAAGATAATGTTGTTATATTTGCGAATGGAAATTGGATGACTGATAAAGTGTATTATAACAGTCAAAAACAAGAATATAAAATGTTAGTTGATGAACCTATTACGCAAGAGTATATAGATATTAATAATGAAAAAGCAGTAAAATATTTAGGGATTTCTAATGACATCATAATATATGATTTAATTAAAAAAGATACAGAACAACAAGAAATAATAAAACAATATAGTAAATAGACACAAATTAGTGTCTTTTTTATTGCGATAGATTAGTTTAATTGATATAATTTCTTTAGGTGATTTTATGAAAAGAAAAGCAAAAAAGTTTTTCACAACAATTTTAGCCGCAATAATGTTAGGTACTATTGTTTATTTAATATTTTTTAGAAATATGGAAGTAAAAAAGGAGATTGAACCCCCTAAAGTAGTAAAAAAGATAGATGATTTTGGATATGAATTAAGAGAAAATGAAATAAAATTATATAGTGACTTATTTGATGTGTTAATAGAAGAACTAAATAAAGAAGAAGTAAATGAAGAAGAATATGCCAAATTAGTCGCAAAATTATTTGTAGTAGGATTTTACAACTTAGATAATAAAACAAGTAAAAATGATGTGGGTGGTGTTCAATTCGTTCATCCTGACATAGTAGATAATTTTAAAGAAAATGCGAAAGATACATTATATAAATATGTTGAAAGTAATATATATGGCGATAGAAAACAAGAACTTCCTATAGTAGATAATATTGAAGTGAGTAATTTAAAAACAAGGGCATTTAAGTATAATGATATTACTGACAAAAAAGCTTATGAAATATCATTAGAATGGTCTTATAAAAAAGATTTAGGTTATGAAACAGAATGTGAATTAATAATTGTTCATGAAGATAAAAAATTGGTAGTAGTAGAAATGGATTAAAAAATACTTAGTTATAATTGAACTAAGTATTTTTTTATTCTGTTGTTTCTTCTTTTATTTCTTCACTTGGCAATGCCATATAAGTAAAATCAATAGAAGTTATATCAATTAATTTAGTCCCGCTACTTATGCTTTGACTAGTAACAAGCCCTGCATTTAATGGATCATATCCCGCATCCATTTCCTTGACTTCTGTTTTATTTACTATAATACTTATTGGTAATTCACTAATCCAATCGTTTAATTCATTAATTGTTTTCCCAACCATATTTGGAACTAAACAAGAAGGATTAGTATAATTTTCTTCTAAAGAACAATTTATTATAGCTGGAGTAGTTGATTTATTAATTATTGTTAAGGTTATTCCTTCTGTTTTATTTAAAGCCGACATTAGGTATCCATAAGGAATACTTTGATTTGTTATTTGGTCTTGTTTATATGTAGGATCACTACTTTCTACTATTTCAAATTTTATAGGGACATTATTATTTATTCCCCAGTTTAATGCATAGGCTTTAGTATTTGAAGTAAATTTTGGTACTGTTTGTATTTGTGCCTCACTATATGATTTTTTACCTATTACCACTTTTTTATAAGGATCATTTATGGAAAATGAAAAATCTTTAATGATTGTTGGTTTTTTAAGACCTAAATTTACTTTCATTGCATTAACAATATCATTTAAACTTCCTTTATAATAAATATAATTATATAAAGTCCATTTAGATCTTAAATCATAAATCCTTCTTCCATAACCGGATATATATAAATGATCCATAGTAATTATTTCATCATTTTTATCTCTTGCTTTGGCGAGTATATCTTTACCTACATTATAGAAAGAAAGTATTTGATTAGTAGTTAAGTTAGTATCCATATTAAAACTCATAACATCTAATATATTTAACATAGCCTCAACATTTTTTATTGATTTCAGTTTATCAATTACAGCTTTTATGACTAACTGTTGGTTTTGTCCTCTGATAAAATCATTTCTTTCTCCTGTATTCCATTTTGCCCCACAACTACTATTAGTTTTACGATTACGCGATAAAGCTAATGCTTGTTCACCATTTAATACTTGTTCGCCTTTTTCTACATAGATAGTATTTTTACCCCATTTACGACTACTATTTTGTTCACAGAAACTATATGGAACATTTACTTTAACTCCATCTAAAGCATTAACTAATCCCACTACTCCTTTAAAATTTATTTTTACATAATAATCTATATCTATACCAGTTAAGTTTTCAACTGTTTTAATAACACATGATTCTCCTTGCCAAGCTGCATGAGTAATTTTATTATCAGGATGTCCTGACCAACACATAATTGGTACATAGGTGTCTCTTGGAATACTTAAAATAGTTGAATTCAAGGTATTAGGATTAAAGGTTATTAGTATTATGGAATCCCCATTAAAAGATGTAGATTTCTCAATCCCTTCATATTTTGAATCTAATCCCAACAGTAGTATTGTAAATGGTTCAGTTAATTTTTTACTTTTTCTTCCGCTTATTACTTCTGTTTTTTCAACTGTTCTACTTTTTGTTGTTATTTCGATTACCTCAGTACTAATTTTTTTAAATCGTTCAATTGAGGTATACATTGATTCATAATTACTTGAAAGGAAGATAGCATCTACCTTTTCATCATATAAATCATTAAGCATAAAGATAAAATCATCATATTTAATAATATCATTATTATTGTTTAATTTGTTTTCATTTAATATTTCATTCGGTAATTGATATCCTTCAATACTATTTGTATCTTCAAGGATTCCTATTTTTTTATTTTTTATATCAGTTATTTTTGTTATATTGCTAGATTTTAATGTTATTAAACAAGATGAGTAAGTTATTTCTTCTTTATTTATAGTATTTAAAGAAGAATAAAATTTACTTAAATTACTACCTAAATAATATTGTCCTATTCCAATTGACGATATTAATATTAAATATAATAGGAATCGTAAAAATTTCTCTTTTAACAAAACATTCATAGAAGTAAGAGAAAATATGATAATAGTAATTCCTGATATAATTACCATAGAATATCTAAGTAATGTTTCAATACCTTTAAACAGTAATACTGAATATATAAAATAGGCACTAATACCTATATAGCTTATTAATAAAATAAGGATAAGTCCAACCCATATTTTATTTGGATGTTCTCTTAGATATCTTTTAAATGCTTTTATTTTTTTCATACAAAATCCTCCAGACTACTATTTTAATTATATATTATTATTATTCTCAAAACAATGGAAATATTTAATAAAAATAGTTCTTTACAACAATAGTTTATATGTAAAATGGAATGTCTACATATACCTAAAAACATAGAATTTTGTCTTATTTTTGTTATAATAGAATTAGAAAATGTTATAGTACAAGGAGGTGGAAATATGAAAAAAATAACTTCATATGTTTTAGTTGTTGTATTTTTAGTTAGCTGTTTTTGCATGTCTATAAAAGTTTCGGCTTTAACATATAATCGCGATGTATGTTCAGCTGGACAATATGAAGTAGTAACAGTAAAAAGTAATAATACTTTAACTAATGTGGGTTGTTATGGAGATTATAATAGCGCTAAAACTGTTATGGAAAATCATAGTTCCACTAGTACTGAAGTCGCAAGTATTATTTATAAAAATGAATTAATTGATACTAAATATGGATTATTAAATTTAAGAACTAAAAGTAGTGATAAAGTTAATACTAATTTATATAAAACCGCAACCACTGGTGCTGCATATACATATACTAATGGCTATTATGGATCTGATGCGGCTTATTTAGGTTTAAATATAGGAAACAAAAGAGCTAAATTAAAAATAAGTGGATTTACTGGGTGGGTTAGAAAAGAAGATGGTTCTTCACGAATAGAATATGAAGTAATACCTATTTCATTAGTAAAGTCGCCAACATATTATATTGTATCAAATGGAGATTTAAGACATTATTTCGCTAAATATATAACAAGTAGTAGTAGTTATATAAGTAGCGTTAATTTAGGGCCTGCTCCTAAAGAGTTAAAAGCAGGAGTAAAATATTATAGTTTTGATGGTAATTATTTCTATTCAAGTTTACTTACTATGCTTAATGATTATAAGAATAATACTTATGTGAATAGTATTAATGCAGTTAAAGCATATTATAATTATTATCAGTTTTTACCATATAGAACTAAATCAACATATAATGCAACTGATATAAATGGCTATTTAACTGATGTTAAAGATTATGTAGGAAAAGCCACAAGTTATCCTATTTCTGGAAATAGATCAATG
>Ga0265293_10005367_pt1 | contig 21462 bp, 22 predicted proteins | sample Munlanlewell138R_FD_192505 | JGI IMG/M metagenome (GOLD analysis project Ga0265293, IMG submission 192505) | Leachate microbial communities from a municipal landfill in Southern Ontario, Canada - Leachate well 138R | ecosystem: Engineered > Solid waste > Landfill > Unclassified | place: Canada... | reverse complement strand
GGTTTCTATGCTGGGAGCGGATCCGGCAGCATCCATTTCTTCTGAGGCTACTTTAGCAAACTCATAATACCTGGGATACGTTGAGGATTCAGAAAAATTGGTGATTTTAGCCAGCTTTACCCCCAATTGGGCAGCCAATTCTTCTGCTTTTATTTTAGCTTCCTCAATTGCTTCTCCCCTGGCCTGTCTATTTAATTCATCCTGGTTTTCAATGGTAAAACTCAAACCGCTTACGTTATTAGCTCCGTTTTCCGTAGCTCCCTGGATAATGGTTCCAATCGACTCAAGGTCTCTTATTTTAACTTGCAAAGACTGATTAACTTCGTATCCGACCAGAACTCTTTCGCCCGAGGGGCGGTCTTCGGTTCTTTCGTAGTATTCATAGCGGGGATAAATATTGAAACCGGTGGTTTTAAGATCTTTATCTTCAATTCCCTGTTCTTTTAGGAAGGATATTACGGAATTCATTTTTTCCGTGTTTTCGGAAAGAGCTTCCTCGACGTTTTTTGCTTCCGTTATTACAGATGCCGTAGTTAAGGCTAAATCCGGGCTGGCGTATACCTCTCCGGTTGCCTGCACGGCAATAGTATTGCGGTAAGAAACATCTTGGCCGATATATCTGGATTCCTGTATTTTATTTGTTATATCAATGCCCAGCCAAACTAATACAGCGAAAAGAAGCAAAATTACAATTCCGCTTTTTTTATACTGCATAATTTTATCATAATCGAAGTTTTTGTTTTTCATATGAAAAAAATTAATAATAAAACTATAATTATTCTACCATCTGCAAAAAGGAGTGTCTATTTTTTTACCGACATGAATCTGGCGTTTATTGCAACTATAACCGTACTGAGAGACATCAGCGCAGCTCCGACAGCCGGACTTAAAAGAATCCCGTAGCCGTGCAAAACGCCTGCAGCAAGGGGTATGGCAACAACATTGTAGCCGGTAGCCCAAAAGAGATTTTGCTTCATTTTTCTGTAGGTGGCTTTGGCCAAGCCAATAATCGAAGCTACATCTCTAGGATCGCTTTTGACCAGAATAATGTCGGCGGATTCTATGGCAACATCGGTTCCAGCTCCAATAGCTATGCCCACATCCGACTGAGCCAGCGCCGGGGCGTCATTAACTCCGTCTCCGACCATGGCTACTTTCAGACCCTTTGCTTGAATCCTCTCAACCACCTCTGATTTTTCTTGAGGAAGAACCTCCGCAAAAAACTCATCCAAACCCAGTTCATCTGCTACCCATTTTGCCACCTGCCGGTTGTCTCCCGTGAGCATAATGCACTTTATGCCCTGGCCTTTCAGTCTTTGAACGGCTTCTGCGGACCCGTCTTTTATTAAATCAGCAAGAGTAATGGCTCCGATTAAATCTTCGCCGGAGAGAATATAGACCACGGTTTTCCCTTGTTCCATCATCCCTCCTGTTTTAAGAAAATCCGGGCTTATCCCCTTCTCCTTAAGATAATTCTGGCCGACAGCCCATATTGTTTTACCGTCGATATCTCCCCTGACTCCCTTTCCCGGTAAAGAAATGAATCCCTTGGCTTCCTTTAATTGAATCTTTTCCTCCTTTGATTTTTTAAGAACTCCCTTGGCGATAGGATGCTCGGAATTGGATTCCAGCGAAGCGGCGTAGGCTAATACGTCTCTTTTTTGATAACCGTCCGCAGCGATTATATCCGTAACCCCAAACTCCCCTTTAGTTAACGTTCCTGTCTTGTCAAAGATAACAGCATCTATATTCCTAGCCCTTTCAAAAGCGGTCCTGTTTCTTATCAAAAGCCCGTTTCTAGCAGAAAGAGAAGTGGAAACTGCCACGACTAAAGGCACCGCCAGTCCTAGGGCGTGGGGACAGGTAATGATCATTACCGTAACCATTCTCTCTAGGGCAAAAACAAAATCCCTGCCCGATAAAAGCCAGGCCGCTAAAGTAGCCAAGCCTACTGATATGGCAATAAAGGTCAGCCAGAGAGCGGCCCTGTCGGCCAAGCTTTGGGTTTTCGATTTTGACTGCTGGGCTTTGTTCACCAGATCGAGCACTTGGGATATGTAAGAATCTTTACCAGTATGGGTTATTTTTACGCTTATCGCCCCTTCTCCGTTTACCGAACCTCCGATAACCTCTTCTCCCTCTTTTTTGCTTACCGGCTTAGACTCTCCTGTCAGCATAGCTTCGTTTACGCTGCTTTCGCCATTAACGATTCTTCCGTCGGAGGGGATTTTCTCGCCCGGCTTAACAAGCACCGTATCGCCTATCGAAAGCTCGGAAACCGGAACGTCGACAATTTCCCCGTCTTTTATTAAATGAGCCTGGGAGGGTATTAATTTTACTATCGCTTCCAAGGCCCTGGAAGCGCCCATAACTGACCTCATTTCTATCCAGTGGCCCAGAAGCATAATGACTATAAGGGTTGCCAGCTCCCAGAAAAATACTTTTCCTGGAACACCCAATACCACTGCCGCGCTGTAAGAGAAGGCAACGATAATGGCCAGGCCTATCAGAGTCATCATTCCGGGTTTTCTGGATTTAACTTCTTTGTAAAGTCCCGTCAAAAACGGCCAGCCGCCGTAAAAGAATATAAAGGTAGAAATAACTAAAAGCAAATATTTATCTCCCGGAAACTCAAAACCGAAAGCGAAGAATCCCTGTATCATCGGCGAAAGCGCTAAAACCGGAACAGCAAAAAACAAAGATATCCAGAATCTCTTTTTAAAGTCCCTGACCATCATTTCGTGGTGGCTGCCGTGCTTATTTTGGGAATGGCCGGACATTTCCCCGGAGTGAGATTTTTTTATCATATTTCTGTTATTTAATTATACATTAGGAGAGGTTATAACAAAACGGCCCCGGTGAAAGCGGGGCCAGATTACCATTGTTAGTTATTTTTCCAAAACAATCTTATTAATTTCTTCTATCATTCGTTTCTTTTCCGGTCCGCCAAACCTCTCATCTATCTCGGGATACAGCTCTTTTTCTTCAATGTCCCTATGGATTCTCAGCATCTTTTCCAGGGTCTCCGAATCCGTTTCTTTTTTAACGCTTAAAGCTATCTCTATGTTATTCACCATATCCATCATCATTTCGTGCTGCTTCATTAAAATTTCCACTATTCGACAAAGTTCGCTATCCCTCTTATCTTTACAGAATCCGAAAACCGCTTTTTCCTCTGAAACGAAGTGTTTTTTAAGCTGGTTTTTAAAATCAGCCAAGGCAAGAGGAGCAGCCTCGGGGTTGCCGGCCAGATTGTCTTTAAAAATCAGGAAAAGGGATTCTATGAAAGCGTGGTGAGCGAGCATCAGGTTTAAAATGGAGTCTTCTTTTGCCATAAAATTCAGCTTTGAAGCCGGCTGGCGGCTTCCTTCCAATTAATTATATTCCAAAAGGCCTCGGCGAATTTAGCCTTCTCATTTTTGTAGTCTATGTAATAAGCGTGTTCCCAAAAATCCAAAACTATCAGTATTTTGAAATTAGGATACATATTCAGGTTATGTTTTTCAATCTGCATTACGACAGGCCTGCCCGTCTTTCCGTCTAAAGCCAAGGCGGCCCAGCCTGAGCCCTCAATGGAAACTGCCGCCTGGGTGAATTCTTTTTTAAATCTCTCAAAACTGCCGAATTCTCCGTTAATTAATTTTGCCAGCTCTCCTTCGGGTTCTCCTCCCCCGCCCTTTCCTTCGGGAGCCAGATTCTGCCAAAAGAGAGAATGAAGCACGTGGCCGCCAATATGAAACGAAAGCTCTTTTAACGTAGCCTTCATATCCAGGTCGGCGTTTTCCTCCCTAGCCTTTTCTAGCTTTTCAAATACCGCATTCGCACCTTTAACGTAGGCGGCGTGGTGCTTTTGATGATGAATGGTCAGTTGCTCTTCCGATATGCAGGGCTTCATATCCCCGTATCCGTAAGGCAGCTCTGGCAAAGAATATGTTTCCCTTGGCATGTGTTTTTTATATTAATAATTAATCTCTGTGCTGCTTTAGGGCTTTGGCGTACCAGACAAGCTCGTCTAAAAACTTTTTAGCCCTGTCATGGTAATCTTTGTCGGTAACCCTGCCGTCGTCTTTAATTAAACTGTCTATTTGAGGAAAATACATCGCCTCCCTAATGGGAACCATATGGAATTCAATGCTTACTTGGCGTAACTGCTCCACTCCCCTGACTCCTCCGAAAATCCCGGAAGAAACTCCGCAGAAGCCGACGGGCTTTTTAAAATATTCTTCATAAAGCATGTCCAGCATCATTTTCAGCTCCCCGGGATATCCGTGATTGTATTCGGGAGAAACTATTATCAGACCATCAGCCCTGCTTATTTTGGAAGATAACCTTTGGGCTTCCGGCAGATTTCCGCTATTGTCAGTGGCTTCTATCCTATAATCCCTAACGTCGATAAGCTCGGTTTCTAGGCCGTAAGCTTTTGCCTGCTCAAGCATAAAATTGGCAGCTTTTTCAGAGCTTCGCCCTTTTCTGGCTGTCGCCAGAATGACGGGTATGTTGATTATTTCCGCCATGCTATTTTATCATTTCGTCGACCTCCTTTTCTCCGGCCTTAAGCTCTTCCACCTGTTCTGCGTCGAGCTTTAAAAGCATAGTTTCGAATTCGCCGACGTGGGTTTTTTCCTCTTTGGCTACATCCAAAAGAATCTTTTTAAGATTATCGTTATCGGTCATGGCGGCCATTTGCTCGTAAAGATTAATGGCATCCAGCTCGGCGATAACAGCCGCCCGGAGAATTTCCTGGTCCATCTTCTCACCCTCGATTTTCTTCAGATTGATTGGGATTTTTGAAAGCATATGTTTTTTGTTATTAATTAACCCCTTATTCCATTCTACTACTTTTTAGTTTTTCAAAAAAGCCTGTCTCATTTTCACGCCCTAATTTCAAAATCATTATATTCTCCAGTATGGTCTTGCCAAGAAAGCTCCATATTGTCCACTTGAGCGAAAGCCGGCCCCTCCCTTACCCAGTCAACCATTTGTTCTACGCTTTCCTTAGCTCCCTCGAATACGGCCTCCACTTTGCCGTCGGGAAGATTGCGGACCCATCCTTGAACGTTTAATTCTTCGGCTTTTCGCCGGGTTTTGTCTCTGAAAAACACCCCCTGAACTCGTCCGGAAACGAAAACATGGGCTCTTATTTTATCTGACATGAGGTAAAATCCTCTTAATATGCTCTATGGCCTTCATTTGATCTTTAATGCTGTTTTCCATTTCAATGGCTATATGGGAAGAAAAATATCGCTCAGGATAGTTTTTTAAATAATCCAATTCAGAAAGGCTTTTCATGAAATGAGGGTGGTCGGGTTCGGCTCCCCAAGTTTTGTCTCCCAATAAAGGAAAGGGCTTTTGGGGAGAAATATGGTTGCAGCCGCAGGGATACTTTTCTATTATCCTTATATTATGTTCGTAAACGTCTTCCCTGAATCTTCTATCGTTGTCCAGATGAGATAGGTCTAAGCAAATCCCGGCAAATTGTCCGATCTCTTCCTCATCTAGAGGTTTATAGGTATTTTCAATGTAAATTACGTCTTTGTATTTTTCCAGATTAAATGACAATGGAAATTCTCTTTGAGTGTGGGTATTAAAAACCTCTGTTTTGAATTCCCGAACCAGCAAATCAAGCTCAGAAGGATCCATATCCGACCTGATATGAACGAAAGGAACTTTGGATATTTTAGCTGATTTTAAAAGGGCGTACAATTCTCCCCTCTTTTCTCTATTCAGGCAAGTTAAAAAAACATTTACTTCCTTAAGCCCGAGCTCCTCTACTTCTTTTACTTTATTTCTCCAGTCCGGAGTGATGGTTGTAATTGTTGGCAGTATCATATATTTAATTTTAACGATTATCGGATAAATTTAAAAGGGCGACATTCGTGCCGCCCCTTTTTTGGTTATTTTCCCAGCCTTCTTCGGCGTAGAGAGAATTCTTCAAGCGCTTTATCAAGGTCTTTTTCGCTGAAATCGGGCCAATGATTGCGGCAAAAATACAGTTCTGAATAAGCGGATTGCCACAAAAGAAAATTAGAAAGACGCTGTTCCCCGCTAGTTCTGATAATCAAGTCGGGGTCGGGAATGCCTGCCGTATACAGGGATTCCGCCACCAGCTCTTCTGTTATTTCTTCGGGTTTCGCGTTGTTTTCAACGAGCTTTTTGACAGCTGCAGTTATTTCCGCCCTGCCGCCGTAATTAAGCAGAATACTGACGGTGATTTTCTCGTTGTTCCGGGTGATAATCTCCGCCTCGTCTATTCTTCTTTTTAGGCTTTCCGGGAATGGGCTTTTATCGCCGATAAAAAGCATCTGCCCTCCCTCTTTACTGAACTCTTTCAGATTTTCCTCGAGAAATTTGCCTATCAGCTTAATCAGAAAAGCCACTTCCGCTTTGGACCTTTTCCAGTTTTCCGTGGAAAAGGCATAGAGGGTGAGGTACCCGATATCCCTTTTAGAACACCACCTTACGACCTCGCGGACCTTTCTGGCTCCGGCTATGTGCCCCTCCATGGAGCTCTTGCCCTTTTCTGCAGCCCAGCGCCTATTTCCATCCATTATGATACCTAAATGAACAACCTTATTACTCATACTTACCTCCTAAAATATGTTGTATCCTATCACATAGAAGGGGTTTTGTTAAGCTAGAGGAGCGTTCTTCAAATTGAAGCGGCTCCTTGCTCCGGTTTTCAGCTATAATGTAGCCTGCGGCAAATGATAGCAGGGAAATTAAAACCACCCCGGCAACCAGGATAATGTCTTCCTGGTTTCTTTTGACAAATTTAATTAATTCTGATAACATAAGGACGTATGTCAAAGACTAAAGCCGCCGGATCCACCCATTTAGGGAGAGATTCCGCGCCAAAATATCTCGGGGTAAAGCTTTCTGACGGGCAAAAAGCCAAACCCGGATCCATAATAATCCGCCAGAGGGGAAGAAAATTCATCCCCGGAAAGAATGTCAGACTGGGAAACGACGATACCCTTTACGCAGTAGCTGAGGGCATAGTTCGCTTTACCACTAAAAAGAAAATCAGGTTTGATAATTCCCAAAGGCTGATTAAAGTTGTTAACGTGGAATCCAAATAATCTTATAAATACTCTTGGACTTAAAACGATGAAGGATTAACCTTCATCGTTTTATTTAACGGCCGCTTTTATGAACTCCTTAAATAAGGGATGAGGCTTGGTGGGCCGGGACTTGAATTCCGGATGGAACTGGACGGCGACAAAGAACGGATGTTTTTTTAATTCCACTATTTCCACTAAGTCTTTTTCAGGATTGATTCCGGCCATAACCATGCCGTTTTTTTCCAGCTTCTCCCTGTATTCATTATTCAGCTCGTAACGATGGCGGTGCCTTTCAACGATATTCGAGGTCTTATAGGCTTTTATGCTTTTTGTGTTAGGTTTCAACTTGCATTTATAATCCCCCAACCTCATTGTGCCTCCGTATTTCTTGTCTCGTATGAGGGCCTTCTGCTCGGGCATAACGTCAATAACCAAATCCCCGCTTTCGGCGAATTCGGCCGAATGGGCTTTCTTGATTCCGCAAACGTGCCTGGCGAATTCTATCACCGACAGCTGAAGCCCCAGGCAAAGGCCCAGGAAAGGAATTTTGTTTTTACGGCAGTATTCAATCGCCTTAATCTTTCCCTCTATTCCCCTTCCGCCGAATCCTCCGGGCACTATTATGCCGTCGTATTCCTTCAACTCTTTCAGGGTTTTGGGGTTCTTCTCGTAGTCTTCAGAGGAGAGCCAGTGTATTTCCGGTTTTCTCTTATGAAACCAGGCTGCATGCTTTATGGCCTCTATTACTGAAATATAAGAGTCGGTCAGAGTGAACTTGCCGGTCTCAAAATATTTGCCCACCACTCCGATTTTCACCGGCTTTTTGGAGGTTTTAATAATCCTGACCAGTCTTTTCCAGTCCTGGAGATCCCCCTTCCTCTTGGTTCTCATTCCGAATTTTCTCAATATCCTGTCCCCCAGCCTGTCTTTTTCAAAATTAAGAGGTATCTCGTATATTGATTTAATATCGGGAGCTGAGATTACGTCTTCTTTGGCCACATTGCAGAAAACAGATATCTTCTTTTTTCTCGGCTTGTCCAGGGGAACCAGAGATCTGGCTACAATAATGTCGGGCTGTATTCCTGCCATATTCAGCCATCTTACCGCCTGCTGGGTGGGTTTGGATTTCATTTCTCCGATTATCTGGGGAACCGGCAAATAGCTTATTAAAACGAAAAGGACGTCGTTGGGAGCAGCCAGCCTCATCATTCTCGAGGCCTCCAAAAACAGGCTGTTCTGGTATTCTCCGACCGTTCCTCCTATCTCAATCAAAACAAAATCTGCCTTGGTTTTTCTGGCAGCTTTTTTAATACGGTTTATAACCTCCTGGGGAATATGAGGAACAACTTCCACGCATTTTCCCTTGTACTCAAGATTCCTTTCCCGGTTAATAACAGCCTGGTAAACGCGGCCGGTCGTAATGTAGTTGTCCGTAGTTAAATTATCGGCAATAAAGCGCTCGTAGTTGCCGACATCCTGGTCGCATTCCGTTCCGTCTCCGGTCACAAAAACCTCCCCGTGCTCTATGGGATTCATCGTCCCGGCATCGACATTGACGTAAGGGTCAATTTTAACGGCAGTAACCCTGTATCCCTTGCTGGTCAGTATCTTGCCGATACTGGCAGTGGTTACTCCCTTCCCGATGCCCGACATAACTCCGCCCGCAACAAAAATAAATTTTGGCATGGCCAAAACTTTAGAAATTAGGTTTTAAATGTAAGATTATTTTTCTTCGCTGACTATGACTTTCACTTCCGCTTCCAAATTGTGGTCAAAACTCACTTTTACGGGATACTCGCCGAGCTCCTTTATGGGCTCTTTCAGGATAATCTGGGTTTTTTTAACTTCTATGCCCGATTCTTTGAGCTTTTCGGCTATCTTTTGGGCGTTAACCGACTCAAACAGCTGGCCCTCTTCGCCAACCTTAACGGGCACGATAACTTCAGCCCCATCAATGCTCGAGGCTATTTTTTCCGTTTCCTGAAGATGCTCTTCTGCCTTCTTTCTGTTAATTTCCTCCTGCATCTCGAGCCACTTTAAAGCTTCCGGGGTAGCGGGCTTTGCCAGGTTTTTGGGAAAAAGGAAGTTTTTGGCGTATCCGTCAGAAACGTTTTTAACCTGAAACTTTTTTCCAACCTTATCTACGTCTTGTAGGAGAATTACTTTCATATTCTACTTTATTTTAATCCATTTCTTTGACTATTTCAATGGCCCTGTCGAGCTGCGGGTCTCTGTCCTCATTGAAATCGTCTTCCGTAAGTTCTACTTCCACATCCGGAGCCAATCCCTTTCCGTTGATAAGGGTTCCTGCGGGGGTAAGCCATCTGGCTACGGTAACCTTCAGGGAGCCTTCGCTTAAATCTTCCAGGGTTTGAACCGAACCTTTGCCGAACGACTGCTCTCCCACCAGTTTCACTCCCCTGTTATCCCTTAAAGCTCCGGCTAGAATCTCGGAACCCGATGCGGAGCCCTGGTTTATCAAGACTACCAGCGGATAAGAAAGTAGGCTGGAGGGTCCTTCGGCTTTATATTCTTTCGGTTTTCTGTCTGACCCAAAATCCTCAATAGCAACTATTTCCCCTCTTTCCAAAAACCATCCTGCTATGTACTGCGCCACCTCCAAATATCCTCCGGGATTGTTTCTTAAATCTAAAACTACAGCTTCTGCTCCGCTGTTGATTATATTAACGGCTGACTCTCCAAAAGCCGACCTGGCTGCTTCGGAAAATTGATAAAGCTGTATATAGGCAACGCCGTCGTCTCTTATATCCAGTTTGACTGAAGGTATTTCTATCACGTCCCTGACGATAGTAAAATCTCTGGTTTCAGCCCAGCCCTCCCTGTAAACAGTCAAAACGACTTCCGTGCCCTTGGGTCCGCGGATTAGCTTTACGGCTCCGTCGCTGCTTATGCCTTGCGTGGAAGTTCCGTTAATTGCCGTTATTTTATCCCCTGCCCTTAAGCCGGCCCTTTCAGCAGGAGTGCCTTCCATGGGAGCTATAACTGTCAGCTGGCTGTCCCTTATCCCAATCTCCATTCCTACCCCCTGGAATTCTCCGGTTACGTCTTCTTTGAATATTTCAGCATCTTCGGGGGGAAAATATACCGTATAGGGGTCCCCTAAAGAGCCCACCATGCCCGAAACTGCTCCGTAAATCATCTCCTGGTAATCTATATCGTCTTTATCGACATAAGCGTTCTCCAGGGTCCTCCAGGCCTGCCAAAAGAGAGAGAAATCTACGCCGTCGGGCATTCCTAATTCCGCATTCAGCACTCCCTCGGGCGGAGTCGAAGGGATATGCATGTTGCCGAAATAAAAACCGGCTCCGAAACTCAGGAGGATTGATATTACTAAAAATAGTGTGATTAATCCTTTTTTCATCGTTTTTTCCTAACCAACCATAATATTAACATTATCGAGAGAAAGAATCCAACTGCCAGCGCTGCTCTTCCTTTATCTAATAGATTATTGTTATAGAAATCCTTTAAAATGCCGGCTATTGATGCTTGCCCGTGAGAGGAATCAAGTTTAAATTCTTCCTCACCTTCCGATTCTGAGTTTAACGGCAATTCCCCATTGATTGGCAGAATTTCTTTCTCCGTCTCAAGCTTTTCAAAATCGTCGGCCGTTAAGGGATCGGTCCCCCAAATAAATAATTCTTCTTCGTCTGCAACTCCGTCGTTGTCATCGTCGAGATCTTGGTTATTCCCCATGCCGTCTCCGTCGGTATCCAGCCACTCTTCTGGATTAAGAGGAAAATGATCGCGATAATCAGAAATGCTATCGCCATCGGTATCTGGATTAAAAGGGTCTGTTCCCAGAGAATCCTCTTTTTCGTCAGATAAACCGTCATTATCGTTGTCCGGATCGGAATTGTCTCCCGTACCATCGCCGTCGCTGTCGGCCCATTCAGATGAATCTAAGGGGAAAATATCCTTTAGGTCCGATGTCCCGTCTCCGTCGGTATCGGGATTAAGCGGGTCGGTTCCAAGCTTTGCCTCGTCTGTATCTGCAATTCCGTCGTTGTCGTCGTCGAGATCCCTGGTATCGCCAATTCCATCACCGTCGGTATCTAAGTCGACAAAATAATTACTTTTTACCGCTATATTATTGTCTGCATTCCCATCGGGAGGGCTGGCGCTTGCAATTCTCGCCTCAATATCAAAAGTGCCCGCTACAGCCGTCCAATCAATAAAAACATCGTCGTAGGTCCCGACTTTCACGGAAATGGGCTGGGGATCGGCTATTTCGATACCGTCTCCGGAAAAAATAACGTATCCCAAAACATCCGCATCTCCTTCGTTAAAAACCCTGGCGAAAATTCTTACCTTTTCTCCTTCCAGAGCTTCCGGCTTGGAAAAAGTAATGCCGGAAACCTCCAGAGACAAATCGGCTGCAGCCGAGGCAAAAACCGGGAGGCCGGATAAAAATAAAACAATTCCGAACAATATTTTGCTCATAATTATTGAATATTAACATTTTTCGACTAATCCATCAAAATGGGATATAAAAAAACAGCCCAAAGGACTGACAATTGATTGCCGTTAAAAGCATTATTTAGCTTCGAGAGTCGTACGACTTCTTGATATGTGGAAATTTGCTTAAATCAGTCATTGTAACTTAATGGGGTATCGGCAAAACCGGCTAATTGGGTTATCTCAATAGATAGTCGAGGCTCTGAGCGGGATTATCGCCCCGGTTCAAGGCTCCTACCGCCTTTTCGATGCTCTTATTTATTTCAGCGTAAAACTCTTCGTACATATCTTCGTTCTTCTCCCTTTGCTCTTCCAGGCCCTGCTCCAGCCGCTCCCTCTCTTCGGCTATGCGCAGAGTTTCCACGTGCATATCCGTCAATAAATCCTTAAAGAAGAGTATGGCGCTGATAAATAGAATCACCCAGAACCAGCTTAAAACCCTGTCCTCCATGTTGTTTTTGATGTCATTGGGAATCATGACATTTAAACAAAAATGCCGTAAAAGCATCCTATCGCCTTTACGACACCGGTTGTTTAGGTAAATCCTATTATTAATATTCGACCTTTAACATATCTCTATACCAAAAAACGGCCTTTTTGTCAAGCCGTTTATTGGGCAATAAAAAAAAGTACCCACCCTATCCCCTCGCTCGTGAAGGCGGCGATAGGATTTAATCATCACCTTCAAAGCAAGACTCCTGATTCTTATTTTACCTTAAACTTTAATTCTAATCAACTTTTTCCAAATATCTTTCCGCGGAAGACAGTGTATTTATCTCGTCGATGGTCTCCAGTGAATAGAAAATGACGAATCCGCCCACTGCAAAAGCTATTACCGCCAGTATCAAAACGTAAGCCCAATTGTTTTGCTGATTTTTAATGATTAAAGCCATGCACTATTTCCCTAGGTAGTTTTTCATCTTCCGAACGTTTTTTCTCATCCTTTTTAGGAAATATTCTATTTCCGCCTTAACGGTGGGAGAGAATATTTCTTCGTCATCGCCGGCTTTTTCCTCCAGCTGGCTGATGTCTTCTTCCAGTCGTTCGGCGATATCTTTAACATTCCTGCCTTCTATAACTTCCGATGCCGCTCTTTTTCTCTCCATGGAAACATTGTACCAAGCGTATCCGCTTATTCCGGCAACTGCCAGTAAAAATATTATTATTGCTATCTCAAACCAGCCCAAATCAACGGGTCCGACAGAAAAAATTATTTCCTCCCTAATATTCAAAGACAATGACTCGGTGGGATAACTTAAAGCTCCCCGTTCGTCTCTGGCTGTCACCGTTATTTTGTATTTTCCGCGGGAAAGAGCTTCTTCTATCGATATTTGCCAGTCGCCCACTCCGCTGCTTTGAGTGGTTTGCAGCAGCAGCTCCTCGCCGGATTGATTAAATATCCTTAAATCGATGAAAGCATTAGAAATACTCCGACCCGATAAAAATATTGCCTCTCCTTGGGTGGCGGCTCTCGTGGCAAACTCAATTACGGGAGTCGGTAAGGGAATTATCTCGAATCTCAAATCGTCTTCAACGCCATTACCCGCTTCGTCCATAATGCGCACCCTTAAATCGTGCATGCCCGGCGGCTGCGGAGGCAGAACCATGCTCGTAGAAGTGGTTTCTACGGTTTGGACCGGATCCATTCCGTCTATAAAAACCACTGCGTGCGAAATTCCCGATAAAGAATCTTCGGTTTCAAAAAATATCTCAGGGGTTGGATTGTCTGACGCCTCATCGTCTATTTCGATCTCGAAAGATAAAGGAGAAGTGGCGTCTATCCTCACTTCGTACCAGGTAAAAGGACCCCAGCCGACATTATTCCTAAATTGAACCCTAATATACCAAATACCCTCCTCTAAAATTCCGAACCTCTTTCCGGTAACTAAATCTTCCTCAATCGTTCCGTCAACCCTGTCCCGGCTTTGGCTCAGCTTGGTTTCCACCAGTATCACGTCTTCGGGCAAGTCCCAGAGAGCTATAACTTCGCCAAGATGGTTGTACCAAACGCCTTCTTCGGGATAGAGGGGCACCTTAACCTGCGGGGCCGAAGGAAGCTGCCCGGAAGGGACGGGCTCTCTTTCAATTACTTCAGGCTCCTCCACTTCTTCCTCTTCAGGCTCTTCAATTGGAGACTCCTCTTCTGGCGCTTCTTCGGCCTGTTCCGCTACGTTTATTGCCGCTCCGTTTACCGAAGACAAAACATCAGTTCCTTCGCCGTCGTTAGCGGTCACCACGGAATTAGAAAGAGATATAGAACCGGAACCGGCGTCAAAAGCCCTAAATCTTAAGGTTAAAATATGCAAAGCCGCTCCCTGCACCCCGCCGGTTGTCCCTCCGATAAAACTCATTGTTCCCTCCTGGTTGGAAATACTGGGCTCTTCGAGCCAGAAATCAAAAATACTGTCGGTCCTGCTGACCCCCACCAATTCCAAGACATTATTGGGAAAATTAACCGTAGTCTGAGCGGCGTTTATGCTTCCCCCTTCTGTATTCAGCTTCAAATCCATCTCGAAGGTATCCCCGGGCTCTACGCTGGCTGAATTGGGAATAAGGTAAAGCTGGGCGGCGTCGGCGAAAGATGCTGCCGAAAAAATCAGGATTCCCGCCGCTAAAATGGATATTTTTTTATTCATAAAATTGTTAGGTTATCTTGATTTAGAAAATAAATTTAGAAAGATGCTGAAATCAAAAATATCCACTATGCCGTTTTGATTGAGGTCAACCGTCCCCTTCAAATTTTCTTCTTGAGACTGGGTACGCGATAAAAATATACTCCAATCCTGAATGCTAATCATTTCATCTTCGTTTAAATCTATGATTGTGTATTCCAACGAAGAAACTCTGAATATCCTGGAAGGAGAATATTCCTCCGAAGCTGTAAGGCCGGGCTTATAAACTGACTTTATTTGGTGCTCTCCAAGCGACAGTTCGGAGGTATCTATTGCAATAGCGTATCTTCCCTCTGAATCGGCTTGAGTCTCATAATTTCTAGTATCGTCCACTACGAATCTAATATTTTGATGAGGAACAGCAAAACCGCTCAATTCCAAATCCTTTCCTTTGGTTATCCTTTGCCGCTCGAACTCAAAAGTTGGCGGCATTAAAATGTCGGTCAGCCCTAAAGTGGAACCGTCCAGCTCAATCAGGGTACGAGGATAAACGATATTAGATTTATTTCCTTCTCTGTCTATCGCCCTAAAAGCTAAAGAAAAAGTGTTTATGCCCTGTAGAATCGTGGAAAATTGAAGTTCAAAAGAACCATCATTCCTTATGTAGTAAATTTCCGGGGTTACTAATGCATAAGGGCTGTCCAATATTTTTCTCATCACCTCCACTTCGCTGCCGGGATAAGAGCTTCCTTCCAGGCGAATAATCGTCGGTCCCACTCCCGGAGATCCAGCTCCTCCGGCCGGAGGCGATACAGGGGCTGTCTCCGGAGCCACATAGGGCCTAAGAGCCAACTGCACCGATACGCCGGGATCTGAACCAAATCCAACTTGGCTTGCCCCGGCCGTTCCTGTTGACCCGGCGGAAGCCATAATTCCATAAGTTAAAGCCATGCTGTTGTCGTCAGCGGGGAAAGACTGGTTATTTACCACCACTGCATCCGCCAGAGTACTGGCTGTGCCCGTGAAGGAATCCCAATCATTATTGTCTTCGCAGCCGAAAGCATGAAGAATCATTGTGTCGGCAACAGTCGTTGTTATAGCCGCGGTGCTTATCGGAGAACCTGCGTTGCTTTGAATGATGCCCGCTACATTAAAAGGATCTCCCGATTCAACGGCGCCCCTGAAGGCATATATCTTGGCAATAATGGTGCCGCCGGCATGAGTAACTGTGGGAGAAGATTCTGTCCCCGTAGTCCTTTTCCACCATATCTCCATTCGGTTATTGGCGTTTCCGTTGCCAGCCACCTTCTCTGCCCAGCCTGCAGGCATCGAGGAATTCGTGTTGTCATGGCTGTGTATCACTGCAACTAAAATGTCGTTATTCTGAATGCCGGCCGGAATGCCGGGAGATACGTTCCCGCTACCGGAAGTGGCTGCAGTACCCGCTGAAACATAGGACACCGCCGCCTCAGCTTTGGGAATCCAGGCTGTTCCCAATCCCAAAACAAGAACGATAAACAATATTAAAAAAGATCTAGCGCCAAAGTTTCCTTTTCGTATTAGTTTTCGCATAAATATGAGCCTAATGGCTTTTCCTGTCCCTCAAATCTACTACCCTCCCACCTTGAGACGTTCCGGCAGCTGCGGTTCCTGATTTAAAAAAACTATTTATCTTTTCAACTATTTCGGCTAAAGCATGTTGGGATTTAACGAAATAATCGTCCGCCCCCATTTTTAATCCCTTTTTTATCTCCTCGTCCTGATCGAGAGCACTAAGAATTATTACGGGTATGTTTTTAGTTAAGGTAGATTGCTTAAGCTCCCCTAACACCTCAAAGCCGTTTTTCTTGGGCAATATTAAATCCAGTAAAATTAGATTGGGTTTAGACGACATTGCCTTCTTTACCCCCTCCTCGCCGTTAAAGGCCCGAATTATTTTAAATCCCTCTCTTTCTAATTCGGCAGATATCGCTCGAGAAAGAACCTCTTCGTCTTCTATTAATAGTATTCTTTTGGTGATCATGATGAATTTATTTAATTATCTCCCCCACTACTTTATTATATGACAATCCGGAATAAAAATATACTCTATTAACAACATGCTGCCAAATAGGGTGCTAACAATGCAATTTTTCCTTAATTTTTCGCACGAGATCATCAAGGGTATAGTCGGCTTTAATGAGATAATCTGTAACCCCCGCCTTAAGCGATTCTTCCAGCGTATGGCTGCTGCTGAGGTTGGTTAGCACCAAAATAATAATTTTTCTTGTATCTTTATTCTTTTTGATGATTTTCAGGACGGATATGCCATCCAGTCTGGGCATAACGATATCCAATAGAATCAAATCCGGCTTCTCTTTTCGTATTATTTTTAAAGCTTCTTTGCCGTCGCAGGCGCCAAAACATTCAAACCCCTCACACTTAAGCTTCTCGGTAAGGATTTTTTGGACAGAAAGGTCGTCATCTACAATAATAATTTTTTTATTGCGAGCTTTCATGTTTCAAATACGTTTTTCTAGATTTTATTCTTCTGGGGGAACCATCCATAGAAACAAAAAAACCGGCGAAAAAATCGCCGAGGCTAAGCCCGCTGAATTATTATTAAATATGAGTTCCCTCCATCTCATATGTTTTTCTCTTTTATTTTATCACCACCCCAAACAACAAACAATCAAGTTCCTATCTGCTTTTCCCCTTTCTTTTGCTTCATGCCTTTAAGGGGAATGGAAACGTAAAAAGTCGTACCCCTATTCTCTTCTGATTCAAACCAGATATCGCATCCGGCAGCTTCAAGAATTTTCTTTGTTATAAAAAGCCCCAGTCCCGTTCCCCTGGTTTTTTTCCTTTGGGCGTTATAGGCACGAAAGAACTTTTCAAAAATTCTATTCTGGGAAGTTTTCGGTATGCCAATGCCATTATCTTGGACAGAAATAATATATTTTTGTGATTTCTTTCTAATTTTTACCCCCACCCGACAATCATCTGGCTTGGAATAATTAATGGCATTAATTATTAAATTTCCTATAGCTTGAGAAAGCAGGGACTTATCCACCGGAACATCAGGAAGGCTGCCAGGTGCTTCAATGTTTATTTTGCATTTGTCAGCCTTTACCCGCTTTTTCTGGTGTTCCACTATTTCTTTAATCAAATCTTTAAAATTCGCGGGTTCCAGCTCTATCTTAAGCCTGCCATTTTCCACGCGGGAAACATTGAGCAGGTCGCTAACAAGTTTTGTCATGTCTGTAGCCGACTGTCTGACTTCGGCTAAATACTCTTTTTGCTCATTGGTCAGCTTTCCGAGTTTTTCGTCCTGCAGCCTTTCAATATACCAGCGAATAATAGTTAAAGGAGTTTGAAGCTGATGGGAAGCAATAGAAACGAATTCTCTTCTGCTGCGGTCAAGTTCTTTTCTTTCGGTAACATCCCTGATAATCACGGAAAACTCTCCTCCCTCCAAATAGCTAGCGCTTATTTCAACATCGAAAACGCTTCCGTCTTTTCTTTTGTGCTGGCTTTCGAAACGGTCGGAACCCTGTACTATTATTTTTTTGAAATGCCGCCTGGCTTCTTCCGGGGTTTCTCGTGCCTCTAAATCGACGATTTTCATTCGCAATAATTCTTCCCTGCTGTATCCGGACATTTTGCAGTAAGCGTCGTTAACATCCAGTAAAAAGCCATCTCTTTCTACGTCGGCTATCCAAAAACCGTCGATGGAAGTCCTTATTATAGCTTCGTACCTGGCTTTTTGTGCCAATCTTTCCTCTTCAATCTTTTTTTCTTCGGTAATATCTTGCGTGGTTCCAAATCCTCCCGTCAGCCGGCCCCTATCGTCAAACTCAAGCTCCGCCCTCTCTCTCACCCACCTCACTTTATCTTTTTTTACAATTCTATGTTCTATATTATAAGGCTTCCCCTTAAGCGCCTCCTGCCATTCCCGGTTAACGAATTCCCTGTCCTCGGGATGGACAATTTCAAGAAATTTACCGTAAGTCATGGGTGTTCCCTTGGGAACTCCGAATATACTATAATTTTCATCTGACCATAACAGCCTTCCGCTCTCCAAACCCAAACGCCAGCTCCCTATATTGCCAACTGCCTGAGCCCTCCTTAAATCTTCTTTGGTTTGTAAAAATAATTCTTCAGTTTTTCTTTCCTCTGTTATGTCTCTACAGTAAACATTGACGTAATCTGTCCTCTTTACCGGCACAATCTTAAAAGAATAAATGCGGTCGCCTATCTCTATGTCTTTCGTTTTTATTTCCCCGTCTTTAAGCGAATCTTTAATGGTTTTAAGCCAATAAGCCTTCCCTTTATTTTCTTTTTTCAGCTGGGAAAAAATCCTTGCACTGGCCCTATTGGAATAAATTATCTCGCCGTCCTTTTTAACGCGTATGACGGGATCGGGATTTTCTTCGGGGAATTTGGCAGCGTTTTTTAGTTTTTCTCTAAATTCTTTTATCTCCGTAATATTCCTTATGAAAGTATAAAATCTCCCTTTGTCGGCGGGCAGGTGGGTGGCTGATATTTCAACGTCTATTACCCTTCCGTCTTTTCTTTTGTGCCGCTTCTCGAAACGCAGATGACCGTGCTTTTTAATTTCTTTTATTTGCTTTTTGATCGCAGCCGGCCCGTCTTCAATATCTAAGTCTGAAATATGCATGCCCATCAATTCTTTCCTGCTGTACCCGGATATTTTGCAGTAAGCGTCGTTGATGTCCAGCAGAAATCCGGCAGCCGAAACCAACCAGAAACCATCTACGGCATTGCGGATGATTTGCTCATATTTTTCTTTTTCAAAAAGCCCCTCTTTTTCCCGCTTAATTCTTTCGGTGATGTCTCTAACAATGCCCATTGAATGCCATTCTCCGTCCATTTTGAAGGCAGAAAGAGCAAGCTCTACGATAAATTTTTCTCCGCTCTTTCTCAGGGCGACCACTTCATACACCTTGCCTATAAACTTACCCTTTCCAGTCTTCCTGAATTCTTCCATTCCCTTAAAATAGTCTGCCTTGTGCTTGCCTGGCATTATAAGGTTGTGGAATTTCTTTCCGAGTACTTCTGTTTTCTTGTATCCGAATATTTTTTCTGCAGCCTTGTTCCAATCCAAAACCCTTCCCTGGCCGTCTGCCAAAATTACAGCATCGCGAGACGACCTGAAAATATCCAAACAGACATCAGGCCTTCTCCCCAGCAAGCCGCGCGCGCTTCCCTCCTTTTTATTAAGTGCCGAAGTGGGCATATTAGTTTATTGTACCACAGCCCAAAAAAACTCACAGAGGCAGTTTTAAAATCAGCCTGCCGAGGAAAATAAGAATGACAAGAATCAGCTGTATTATTAGATTGGTTAAAATCAGTCCTAAGACCAAGTAAGCAAAGCCCAGCAACGCCGGAGAGTTAATAAAGAAAAACAGTATCAGAACCGGCCAGAAATTCTTTAAGTCTTTAAGGGATGGCCCTATCATAGCTCCCACGTTCAGGAATATGAAAATCATCACCCAGCTCTGCCATTCCAGCAGATTAATCTGGGACAGCAGATCGAATGGAAGAAAAACCGCTTCCTGCCATTCCGATATCTTAGAAATAATGAAGTAATCTTTCAGCCAAAAACGGTTAATAAAGAATAAGAAGGCCGATCCTCCGAACAGCGGAGCCAGGGATATCAGGGGCATTCCCAATAAGGGAAGCTTAGGTTCTAAATGGACTACTCTGGGCTGTCTGGAAAAAACCTTGAACTCCTTTATTTTAGCTCCGGTCAGCAAGCACAAAACGGCATGAGAGGACTCGTGGACGAAAGAACCCAGGAAATACAGCAGGCGCACCAGCTTGTAATTCAAAAACTGCCAGTTAATCCAATTGCTGGCATATCCGAATAAGGTAATCAGTATGAGGAGTATCCCTAAGTTCATATTAATATTTTATTTCTATCATATCCCCGACGGTTAATCCGATTTGGGCCGCCAGACCGCCGTTTATTTCCAATACGTATTTAGCCCTTTGGCCGGGATTTACGGTTTCGTAATGAAGGCCGGAATCGGGCTGGAGGTTTTCTGCAATATAAGCAACTCTGCCCTCTTTATCCATCCAAATAATATCCAGAGGGATGATAACGTTCTTCATCCAGAAAGAATAGCTCCCCTCTTTTTCAAAAACAAACAGCATGCCCTCATTTTTTGGCAAGCTTTCCCTGAACATCAATCCCGTGCTTCTTTCTTTTGGAGTAGAAGCTATTTCTATTGAAAAACAATTGTCTTTAAAACATGCCCTAGCCTCCTCCGAAGGGCTGCCAAAAAACCATCCTGCTGCTGCAGCCAAAACAACCGCAGCCGCAAAAATCAATAAAGCGCTTTTTCTTTTCATTTACATATTTTAGCAAAATACGCGGGATAAGGCATCTTTTCCAAACAAAAAACCGCCGGTGTCGGCGGTCTTACGTTCCTTATTCCACGAATGTAAGAGCTACTCCCTTTTTGTCGCATCTTCCCGTACGGCCGATGCGGTGAATGTAGTCTTCGTAGGTTGCGGGAGCGTCGTAATTGATAACATGGCTTATGTCTGCAACGTCGATTCCTCTGGCAGCCACATCAGTGGCAACCAGTATCCTTACCCTGTTGTCTTTAAACATGCCCAAGGCTCTCTGCCTTTGGGAATTATTCTTGTTCCCGTGAATGGATTCGGCTTTGAATCCGTTGCGGTAAAGCACTCTTGAAAGCTTTTCTACTCCGTGCTTGGTTCGGCCGAAAATAAGAACCTTGCTGAATTCCTTTTGGCTTAAAAGCTCGTTAAGGACATCCAATTTGTTCTTTCCCCGGTCTATCCTGACAACGTCCTGATCGACATTCTGGGAGGTGTCTCTGGTTTTAAGAAAGACACTGACAGGATTCTGGGTAAACTCCCCGATAATCCTTTCTATATCCCTGGAGATAGTCGCTGAAAAGAAAAGCGTTTGGCGGGTCTTCGGCAGTCCGCTCATGATAAGGCGGGTGTCGTTGATGAAGCCCATGTCAAACATCCTGTCTGCTTCGTCTAAAACAACACTGTTAAATAAAGACAGATTAATCATCCTTCTCCCCATGAGGTCTTTTATCCTCCCTGGGGTTCCAACAATCAAGTTGTGACTTCTTTGAAGATCTGAAATTTGCCTGCCTATGCCGACGCCTCCTACGCAGCAAACGGAAAAGATTCTCATTCCCCTGGTAAATTGCTTGAACTCCGCATCAATCTGAATGGCGAGCTCTCTGGTTGGGGCAATGATTAAAACTTTTTCCCTTGAATCCCTGAGGATTTTGCTGATAAGAGGCAGCAGAAAGGCAGCT